>Ga0209952_1003277_pt1 | contig 11387 bp, 8 predicted proteins | sample ThiBiot_750_biof_2_FD_183951 | JGI IMG/M metagenome (GOLD analysis project Ga0209952, IMG submission 183951) | Wastewater bioreactor microbial communities from Cape Town, South Africa - Thiocy_cont_750_biof (SPAdes) | ecosystem: Engineered > Bioreactor > Thiocyanate-remediating >...
CCGGCAGAGACACGCTCGTCGCAATCGCCGAGCGGCTCGATATCGCGGTGGCTCCACATTACGGCCCCGGCAAATTGGCCGAGGAAATCTTCGAGGAGTTGGTGGCCGACTCGCTCGTCCGCCCGACCTTCGTGCGTGACTTCCCTGCCGAGACCTCGCCGCTGACACGGGATCACCGCTCCGTGCCGGGGCTCACCGAGAAGTGGGACCTGTATATCCGCGGATTCGAAACGGCCACCGGGTACTCCGAGCTGACGGATCCGGTGATTCAGCGGGAACGGTTCATGCAACAGGCTGGACTCGCCGGGCTCGGCGACGACGAGGCGATGCGGTTGGACGAGGATTTCCTGCGGGCCATCGAGTACGGAATGCCGCCGACCGGGGGAATGGGCATGGGCATCGATCGCCTCCTGATGGCACTGACCGGACTGGGTATCCGGGAGACGATCCTCTTCCCGTTCGTCCGCCCGGATATCTGATCGGCCGGGCTCTTCGACGCGCCACAATGCCCGGCGTTTTAATTTCGCCCCGGTTTGATCTATTCTTCGTAGGTCGTATTGTTTTGCGAACACCTCGAGGAGCCCAGACATGGCAATTGTGACGACAGTCTCCAAGGTCGACGACATCGATGGATCGGCGAGCGCCGAATCCGTTTCGTTCGGCCTCGACGGAGTGGTGTACGAGATCGATCTCGGCACCAAGAACGCGCAGAAACTGCGCGATGCGCTCGCGACATACGTCGCCCACGCTCGCAAGGTGTCGGGCCGCCGGGTGCGGACGGTTCGGGCAGCGCGCAGCCGCCCCGCCGCGGCATCCACTCGCGACCAGACGACCGCCGTTCGGGCCTGGGCCCGCGCCAACGGCTACGAGGTGTCGGATCGCGGCCGTCTACCCGCGACCGTGATGGAGGCGTTCGAAGCCGCTCACTGAGGCACCGAGGAGGCGCCAAGGCGCTGCGACACCGGCCACTGAGTCACTTGCGGCCCCGCGTCGCCGACGCAGTGAGTGTCTCCTGAGCCGGGGCATTCCCGGGGCATTCGGAGAGGAACACGCCCGCCGCACTCGTGCGGCGGGCGTGTTCGCGCTCGGCGTAGCGCTGGCGGTGGCGAAACGGCGCCCGGTTCGGCACCGTGGAAGACGTGCCTGGTGAGCGGATGAGTCCGGGACGAACGGCGCTGCGGCATCGACGTCCGGAACGCGCGTGGCCGCGAACATCGTCATACGCGGTGCCCAGCATCAGCCAGAACCGGAACGGCGCTTACGGTACGCCGCCTAGACTGATGCCACCGGCCGGGGCTCCATGCCCGGTCGCGCGTTCCGCCACCCGGCGCACGCCCGTAAGGAGTGCACATGTTTGAACGGTTTACCGACCGAGCCCGCCGCGTGGTGGTGCTGGCCCAAGAAGAGGCCCGCATGCTCAACCACAACTACATCGGCACCGAGCACATCCTGCTCGGCCTGATCCACGAGGGTGAGGGTGTCGCCGCCAAGGCGCTCGAGTCGTTGGGGATCTCGCTGGATTCGGTGCGCTCGCAGGTCGAGGAGATCATCGGGCAGGGGCAGCAGGCGCCGAGCGGGCACATCCCGTTCACGCCGCGCGCCAAGAAGGTGCTGGAGCTCTCGCTGCGGGAGGCCTTGCAACTCGGCCACAACTACATCGGCACGGAGCACATCCTGCTCGGGCTGATCCGCGAGGGTGAGGGTGTCGCCGCGCAGGTGCTGGTGAAGCTCGGCGCCGACCTGAACCGAGTGCGCCAGCAGGTGCTGCAGCTGCTGTCCGGCTACCAGGGCAAGGAGACGTCCGCGGCCGAGAGCGGCGGACGGTCCGAGGGCACGCCGTCCACGTCGCTGGTCCTCGACCAGTTCGGCCGGAACCTTACCCAGGCGGCGCGCGAGAACAAGCTCGACCCGGTGATCGGACGCGCGAACGAGATCGAGCGTGTGATGCAGGTGCTCTCCCGGCGCACCAAGAACAACCCGGTGCTGATCGGTGAGCCCGGCGTCGGGAAGACCGCCGTGGTGGAGGGTCTCGCCCAGGCGATCGTGCGCGGCGATGTGCCGACCACGCTGAAGGACAAGCACGTCTACACGCTGGACCTCGGCTCGCTGGTGGCCGGTTCGCGCTATCGCGGCGATTTCGAGGAGCGCCTGAAGAAGGTGCTCAAGGAGATCCGCACCCGCGGCGACATCATCCTGTTCATCGACGAGATCCACACCCTCGTCGGCGCCGGAGCCGCGGAGGGCGCGATCGACGCGGCGAGCATCCTGAAGCCGATGCTGGCCCGCGGCGAGTTGCAGACGATCGGTGCGACCACCCTCGACGAGTACCGCAAGTACGTCGAGAAGGATGCCGCCCTGGAGCGGCGCTTCCAGCCGATCCAGGTCGGCGAACCGTCGGTGGCGATGACGATCGAGATCCTGAAAGGCCTGCGCGACCGGTACGAGGCGCATCACCGGATCACCATCACCGACGATGCCCTGGTAGCCGCGGCGACGCTGGCCGATCGTTACATCTCGGACCGGTTCCTGCCGGACAAGGCCATCGACCTGATCGACGAGGCCGGCGCGCGCATGCGCATCCGCCGCATGACGGCTCCACCGGACCTGCGCGATTTCGACGACAAACTCGCCGAGATCCGGCGCCGCAAGGAATCCGCGATCGACTCGCAGGATTTCGAGAAGGCCGCCGCGTTGCGTGATTCGGAGAAGCAGCTGCAGTCGCAGCGCGCGGAACGAGAGCGCTCCTGGAAGGAGGGCGACCTGGACGTCGTCTCCGAGGTGGACGGCGAGCAGATCGCCGAGGTGCTGGCGAACTGGACCGGCATCCCCGTCTTCAAGCTCACCGAAGAGGAGACCTCGCGGCTGCTCCGCATGGAGGACGAGGTGCACAAGCGGATCATCGGGCAGGACGAGGCCGTCAAGGCCGTCTCCAAGGCGATCCGCCGCACGCGGGCGGGGCTCAAGGACCCCAAGCGGCCGAGCGGCTCGTTCATCTTCGCGGGTCCGTCCGGGGTGGGGAAGACCGAGCTGGCCAAGGCGCTCGCCGAGTTCCTGTTCGGTGACGAGGACGCGCTGATCCAGGTCGACATGAGCGAGTACCACGACCGGTACACGGCCTCCCGTCTGTTCGGGGCGCCTCCCGGCTACGTGGGCTACGAGGAGGGCGGGCAGCTCACCGAGAAGGTGCGCCGCAAGCCGTTCTCCGTGGTCCTGTTCGACGAGATCGAGAAGGGCCACCAGGAGATCTACAACACGCTGCTGCAGGTGCTGGAGGACGGTCGGCTCACCGACGGCCAGGGCCGCACGGTCGACTTCAAGAACACCGTGATCGTGTTCACTTCGAACCTGGGCACGCAGGACATCTCGAAGGCGGTGGGCCTCGGATTCACCCAGGGCAACGACGCCGAGTCCACCTACGACCGGATGAAGCAGAAGGTGAACGACGAGCTCAAGCGGCACTTCCGGCCGGAGTTCCTGAACCGTATCGACGATGTCGTTGTCTTCCACCAGCTCACCACCGACGAGATCCGGCGCATGGTCGATCTGATGCTCGGCCGGGTCGAACTGCAGCTGGCGAACAAGGACATGAGCCTCGAGGTGACGGAGGCAGCGCGGCAGCTGCTCGGCGAGCGCGGGTTCGACCCGGTGCTCGGCGCCCGGCCGCTGCGCCGCACCATCCAGCGGGACATCGAGGACGCGCTGTCCGAGAAGATCCTGTTCGACGAGGTCCGCCCCGGCCAGATCGTGCTGGTGGACGTCGAGGAAACCGACGGCAAGAAGCAGTTCACGTTCCGCGGTGAGCCGAAACCCGTGGTGCCGGAAGCGGTTCCGGTCGGCGCTGGCGGCCCGGGCGACGCGGGTGAGGGGCCGGCGAGCGCGGTCGGCTGATCGGTCGCGCGCCGATCGCTTGCGCGTTCGGTTGGAGGGAGTGCGGGTATGACGATGTTCGTGCCCGCACTCTCGTCTGTTCGGGTGCTGCGTCGATGACGGGTTCCCGGTTTTCCCTGTCGGGGTCGACGGGGTCTTCCCGGTCTTCGGAGCCGTCCCTGTCGTTGGGACCATCGGGGCATTCCCCGTCTCCCCGGTCCCGGGCGGTCGTCGGTCTTGCGGTGTTGGTGCTCGCGTCCGCCCTGCTCGTCGGGCTGAATCGCATTGCCGGGCAGCGTATTTCGGGCACGGCGAAGGCCGACTGGCCGCAGCCGCCCGGTGTCGGTTCGTGCGTCGATCTGCTAAGCGGGGTCGGCGGCGTCGTTGTCGTGCCCTGCGGTGGGCCGCACGACGCGGAGGCGACGAAGTCCTATTCGGCGCTCGATCCGGTGCTGGCCGATAGCCCGACGGCCAGCCTGGATGCGGCATGCTCGGATGCGGGTCGCGGCTACCTGGGGCATGAGGCGAGCGGGGCGACGTTCCCGGGTGGTGCGGACGGCGGCTGGGGGTGGGACGGGACGAACGGCGCCGGTGTGGCGGACGACGCCGTCATGCCGCTGGGCTTGAACTATTCGACCTTCCCGGTGGGTGCTCCGCAGTCCGAGCGGGCGGGGGACCGCGGCTGGGCCGTGTGCGTGATCCAACCGAAGCTCGCCGTGCGCTATCTCGGCTCCATCCATGGCGCGACGCTCACCGACGCGCCGGACGCGTTCCGCACCTGCTGGGGCCGAGGCGGTGGCAATGACCCGGTGACCTGTGCCGGGCCGCACGCGTTCGAGGTGTTCGGGGCCGCTCGGGGTGGAGTCAGCATCCGGCTGACCGTCTCGCCGCCGACCCGGGCCGATGCCGGCGCGGCCTTGGGCGCGGACGCCGAGACGCCCGACGGCGGGGGCGCCCTCGCCACACCGGAGCAGCAGCAACGGGTGTGGCAGCAGGTCCAGGCGCAAACCGATTCGATGGCCCTGGCCCAGGCTCTCGCCGAGGACATGGAACGCGCTCTGGCCGCTGGCCAGCCTGCCGACAGCGCGGTCACCGGGCAGGTGGACAGCGATGTGATCGCCTTGGCGAAGCAGCTGGTCACGCGACATCAGCAGCGCACCGAACAGTGCCGGGCCATGATCGCCGACGCGCTCGGCGTGGCCGATCCGACCTACGGCGGCGTGCTCACCGTCGAGGTCCGGGCCGGGATCCCAGCCGGACCGGCGCCACCGTCTACCCGCCGCCCGGGGCGCAGGTGATCACCAGCGGTGAGTCGGGCACAGGTGGATCGGGCGCTGGGGAATCCAGCACAGCGCCGACCGAGTACACCGTCACGGTCGGCTCCGGCCCCGACTACTGCGTCATCGCCGCCCCGCCCAACGGGCAGCTCACTCGCTCGCTCGTCGGCTGGGGCTCGAAAACGCTGCCCCTGACCCAGAACTGACCCCGCGCCGCCTGCCCTGTCAGCGACCTCGGCTCGGGCATGCGTCTAGACTCGAGACGGCCGAATCGCTACCGATGGCGTTTGTCTGTGGTGCCTTTTGAAGTGGAGTTGCAGTGTCCGTCGTGGATGCGATCGGCTGGATCGCAGCGCTCTCGTCTGCCTCCCTCGCCGTTCCGCAGGGTGCCCGGATCGCCATGACGCGATCCGTCGCCGGAGTTTCCACCACCACATGGCAAACCATGTTGATCGCCGGGATCGCTTGGAGCGCACACGGTTTGCTATACGGCACGCAGCAGATCATCTGGCCGAACGCGCTGCTCGCCGTCACGTCCGCGTGGGTCCTGTGGCAGTTGGTCACCGCGCACAAGCTGCCGGTGATCAGGACGTGGTCGATCCCGGTCGCCGTCGCTGCCGTCGCATTCGGCGCCGACATGACGTTCGGGCCGCTCGCGTTCGCCGTCGTCGCGTTCGTGCCCGGCTCGATCGGGCAGGTCTCGCAACTGCGCGCGATCCTGCGGGTCCCCGATCCATCCGGGGTGTCGATGGTGGCATTGCTCGCGAGCCTGCTGAATCAGGTGCTGTGGTTCGCCTACGCCCTTCCTGCCCACGAGGTCGCCGTACTGGCCGTGTGCGTGCCGATCGCGTTCCTCGTCACTGCGAGCGTCATTGCGCTGTGGGTCCGCCGTCGGCAGCTGGCGCTGCACCGAGCCGCTGGCCGGTTGGAGCAGGTGGCCAGGAGCCGAGCCGGGGCCATTGCCGAGAGGAGCGCCGGGACGAACCCGACGGGGTCGCGCGCCCTCACCGATGTGATTCCGGTACAGCTCGGGCAACAGCTGTCCGCCGCGGCAAGTCCCGCGCCGGAACCGGCCTGTGACGGGTGTGGTATATAAGGCGCGTGTCCTCGGTTCGACGCCCGATCGGTGCGATCGGGGTCGTGTTGGTGGCTGTGGCGGTCCTCGTGGCTGCCGGCAGATTTCCGTCGGCCGCATCGGTGGCAAGCGGATCCGTGATCGCATACCCGCAGCCCGGCAGCCGTACCGCCTCACCGCAGACCCAAATTTCCATCCGTGGTGTTGCCGCGAACAAGATCGGAGCGGTCACGGTGGTCGGCGCCGTGTCCGGTGCGCACGAGACGACCGCGAAGCCCGATTCCGACGGTGACGGCGCGAGCCTCTTCCTCGACCAGGCGTTGACTCCCGGCGAAACCGTCACCGTGCGAACATCTTTGGCCATCGTGGGTGCGAGCCGCGGCGCCTATACGTTCACTGTTTCGCGGCCCGTCGAAGACGTGGTCACACCCTTGAAGAAGCCCGACAACCCCACGGTCCTACAGAGTTTCGCCTCCGCGCCGGACCTTCGTCCCCCCGCCTTGACGATGACGGGTGCGTTGCCGGCCGCGGACGGCGATGTCTTCCTCGCTCCGTATCAGGGCAAGGGCCCCTACGGGCCGATGATCGTCGACCCGTCCGGACAACTCGTGTGGTTCCACCCGCTGCCGGACGGCGTCAGCGCCTTCGACTTCCGGGTGCAGCTCCTGCACGGCCGGAAGGTGCTCACCTGGTGGCAGGGGGTGGTGACGAACGGCCACGGTCAGGGCGAGGGCGTGATCCTCGACAGTAGCTACCGGCAGCTCGCGACAGTGCACGCCGGCAACGGATACTCCATGGACTTGCACGACTTCGGCCTCACCGGCGGCGATGTCGCGCTGATCACCGCCTATCAGCCGGTGCGCTGGGACCTCTCGTCGATCGGCGGGTCGGCCGATGGCGTCGTCTTCGATTGCATCGCCCAGGAGATCGACCTCGCGACCGGCAACGTGCTCATGGAATGGCATGCGCTGGACCATGTTTCGCTCGCCGACAGCTATGCCGGAACCCCCGATCCGACCGCCCCGTACGACTACTTCCACATCAACTCGCTCGACCTGAACCGGACCGGCCAGCTGCTGATCTCGGCCCGCGCGACGCACACCGTTTATGACGTCGCGGCCGATACCGGCACGGTGCTGTGGCAGCTCGGCGGCAAAGACAGCTCGTTCACCGGCCCGGGCACCGACTTCAGCTCGCAACATGACGCCCGCTGGATCGGGCCCAATCGCATCGGCCTGTTCGACAATGCCGAGGGCGTCGGCGATCCCACGGCCGAGTTCTCGTCCGGGGTGGTGATCCAGCTCGACCGCAACGCCCGTCGGGCCACGGTCGCCGCCCGGTACGGCGTCGGCGGCGTGCCCCGCGCGCCCAGTCAGGGCGACCTACAACTCCTGCCGCGCGGCGGGGCCTTCGTCGGATGGGGCCAGCAACCCTATCTCTCGCAATTCGACGCCAGCGGGCAGCTGGTCTGGCAGGCCGAACTGGCACAGGACTACCAGAGCTACCGCGCGTTCCGATTCCCGTGGACCGGTCATCCGCGGACCACACCAGCCGTGGTCGCCGCCGGCACCGGGGACGGTGCGATCGTCCACGTGAGTTGGAACGGCGCCACGGGTGTCGCGACGTGGCGTGTCTTCACCGGCGAGTTCGCGGACGCAGTCGTCGCGTCCGTGCGGGCCCCAGCGGCCCGGCCCGCGGCGAGTGGGCCGTCGACCGGATTCGAGACAGCACTGACGGTGCCGGGGCCAGCCCCCGCGTACGTGCTTGTGCAGGCGCTCGATTGGCGCGGTGAGGTGCTGGGTGCGTCCGGCCCGGTGGCCGTCACGCGGCACTGATCGGCGCCGTGCCGCTGATCGGCGCCACCCCTCTGATCGGCGTCCGCGCCCGATCCACGTGCCCGTGCGGGGGCGTCATGGCAGCGCGAACCGGCCGCGACGGTCGCGGACGGCGAGCCCGTCGGAAACCAGTGAGGCCAGGCATCGCTCCCACTGATCCGGGCTCTTCGTGTATGACGCTGTTCCGGCCCGCAGCCGTGTCGGACCCACCGGGCCGGCCGCCGCGCGGAGCACCGCCATGATCTCGCCCCGTACCTGCCGATCCGTGCCGTGCCAGCGCTGGGCCGGCCGCCGGCGCTCCGGTCCGGGCGGAAAGCCCGCGGCGCGCCAGGCGCAGGTGCGGGCCAGCGGGCAGTGCACACAGTCCGGCGCCGTCGCCGTGCACCGCAACGCGCCCACCTCCATCAGCGCCGCGCAGGTGATGACGGCGAGTGTGGGGTCGACGGGGAGCAGCGATTCCAGTTCGGCGCGGTCGGCCGCCGAGGCCGGGAGATGCTCGTCGATCCCGCGAACCGCGCGCGAGATCACCCGGCGCACGTTCGTATCGACGACCGGTTGGCGCTCGCCGAACGCGAACGCGGCGACCGCTCGGGCGGTGTAGTCGCCGATGCCGGGAAGTGCAAGCAGCGCGTGCAGGTCTCGCGGGACCGCGCCACCGTAGCGCTGCACGATCGCTCGCGCGGCTTCGTGTAGCCGCAGCGCGCGGCGTGGATAGCCCAAGCGCCCCCAGGCGCGGACGGCGTCACCGGGCGGCGCGGCCGCCAGGGCGGCAGGTGTCGGCCAGCGCCGCATCCAGTCCGTGTACACCGGCGTCACGCGGGCCACCGGGGTCTGCTGCAGCATCACCTCGCTCACCAGCACGGCCCACGCACTCGCCTCCGGCCGCCGCCAGGGCAGGTCCCGACCGTGGCGAGCGAAGAACTCCGCCAGCGCCTCCACGTCCAGCCGGGCGATCTCCTGTGGTGGCGGAACGACGTCGCCGAGCCGCATCGCCGATGCCCCAGCGGTGATCGTCCGGGGATTGGGCTCCGCGGCGGCACGGGTCAAACCCCGCTGCGGCATCGGCGTTGCGGCCACGTTTTTCATCGTCCGCAGGCTACCGTAAGCCATGTGATGCACCCGGTCGGTCCCCGCAGCCAGGGGGTGTATTGGCTCCGTCGCACGTTCGCCGCCGCGCTCGCCGTTGTGGTGGTGGTCGGCGTCGTGTGGTGGGTCGTGGGGCGCGGATCGGGGAAGGGTTCGGCCGACCCGGCCGCCGACACTGTGACGACCACCTCGCCCCAGCTCACCGGCGTCCTGGCGACCGACACCACCACGAAAGACCCTGCCGCGACGTCGGATTCGACGGCCGCGTCCTCGGCGGATGCCGGCCCGACGGGGTCGACCACGGCGGACGCATCGACCGCGGCATCGACCACGTCACCGGCCGCGGCATCGACGACAGGGCCTGCGGGGACCACGGTCACGTCGACCGTCACGTCCACGGCCGCCCAGACCGTTACCGGAACCAAGACGACGGCGGGCACCACGACGACGGCGCCGACAGCACCCTCGGCGACGAAAGGGGCGACGGCGGCCGCGACGACCACCAGCGCACCTCCGAAGACGACGGCGACCACCACCGCGGCTCCGAAGACCACCGCCCCGCCGCCCCCGTCGTACAACGCACAGGGCCAGCTGATCTGCGCTGACCGCTCGATCAGGGTCGAGGCGATCACCCAGGGCGGGCCCACGTTCCCGGCGGGCTCACAGCCGCGGTTGGGGATGGCTGTTACCAACACGGGCACGGCCACCTGCGTGCGCGACCTCTCGGGTCCGCTTCAGGTCTACACGGTGTACACCGCATCGGGGCAGCGGGTCTGGTCGACGGCTGACTGCTTCCCGGGCACGGGTCAGGACGTCCGGTCCCTCGGCCCCGGCAAGAGCGCGACATTCATCATCGTCTGGGCGGGCACCAACTCGTCCCCGGGCTGCACCGCGAAGCGAAGCCCGGTGCCCGCGGGTAAGTACACCGTCGTGGCCCAGCTCGGAAAGCTGACGAGCGCGCCGACACCGTTCACCATGCGCTGACAGACGTCCGTAGCCGCGCGAGGCGGCGTCCCCAGCGATGCACGCCGTGCCGTACGCGGGCACGAAGTCGCGAGGGCCATCGCGGATCCATGCTCGGTCGCTCGATGAGCACGAAGTACCCGACGGACACCGCCAATACGGCCGCAGCCGTGATCGCCGTGACCACGACGAGGTTCAGTGCGACGCTGCCCGTCGCGATCGCCGGCACCACCATGGGCAGCAGGTTCTGCAGCACGACGTCGTGCAACAGGTAGATCGTGTAGCACATCCCGCCGATCGTCGTCACCCACGTCAGCGTGAGCGCGCGCCGCAGCAGAACTCCCTTGAAGACGCCGCAGTATGCGAGGACGCAGGCGAACGGCAACAGACACAGGGCGATCCGGTCGGCGACGGCCGCGGGCCCCGGTAGCAACTGCCGCTGCGCCACCGAGATCTGCAGCAGCACGATCGCTGCGCCGGAGGCGAGGGCCGCGACATCCCAGATGAGTAGATGGCGGGACGGCCGAAGTCGACCGGACACGAAGAGGTCGGCCAGCAGGAATCCCGCCAGGAAGTACTGGCCGTAGTTCAGGATGGTGTCCCGAAGGTGCGGGCTCTGCGCGGCGGCCATCGGGCCGACGGTTGCGGACAGCAGGGTGGCCGCGGCGAGAATCGTTCGCCGGAGCCGTGTTCCGCGCACCAGGAACACCATCGCCAGCAGCGGCACCAACACGTAGAACTCGACCTCGACCTCGAGCGACCAGGCCACGGCGTCGATCGGGTTGTCCGACGCGAACGTCACGTTGTTGAGATAGCCGAAGCCGACCAGCAGGTGCGGCCACAGACCCGCCCGTGACGGCCCCCTGGTGAGGACGAGCAGCAGGTAGCACAGCGTCATCGCGAGGAAGTACGGCGGCTCCAGGCGGGTCAGCCGACGGAGGTAATACGACCGGAGCAGGACCCTGCGCTCGGCACACAGGACGTGGCGAGCGAACGGGATGGCCAGCACGAAGCCGGAGATCACGAAGAACGCCTGGACGCCGACGTTGCCGACGCCCAGGATGCGCGCCAGCACGGCGGCGTGTTGCCCGATGTTGTCCTGGGAGCCGCGGAGCACCTGGTTGGTGGCCAGGTGGAACAGGAAGACCGACGCGATCGCCACGAAACGGAGTCCGTCGATCTCCGGGATGTAGCGCCCGGTCGTCGTGACCCGCGACAGCCGCGCCGCGATGCGCCCCGGCTTCCGACCGACCGGAGACGTTGCGTGCGGTGGGGCTTCGAGCG
>Ga0209952_1003287_pt1 | contig 11369 bp, 10 predicted proteins | sample ThiBiot_750_biof_2_FD_183951 | JGI IMG/M metagenome (GOLD analysis project Ga0209952, IMG submission 183951) | Wastewater bioreactor microbial communities from Cape Town, South Africa - Thiocy_cont_750_biof (SPAdes) | ecosystem: Engineered > Bioreactor > Thiocyanate-remediating >...
AAAACCCCCTCGCCGCGTGGTTGACCCCGGACACGCCGGTGGTGGAACCGGCCACCCGGCACGACCTTACCGCGCTGGCGCAACTGCACGGCGCCGCGTTCCATCGCGGCTGGGGCGAAGGTGAATTCGACGCCATGCTGCGGGAACCCAATACCCTGGTGCACCGGCTGCGGCGGGGCAACAAGGTGATCGGCTTCGCGGTGTCGCGGATGGCCGCCGACGAGGCCGAAATCCTCTCGATCGCGGTGGCGGCGAAGGAGCGCGGACGCGGCCTGTCGCGCGGCCTGCTCGCGACCCATCTGGGGCACCTGGCGGGGCGCGGCATCCGCACCGTTTTCCTCGAAGTCGAGGAAAACAATCAGCCGGCGACGCGGCTCTATGCCAAAGCCGGTTTTGCCGTGGTCGGTCGCCGCGAGCGCTACTATCGCGAGGCCGGCGGCGAGGAACGAAACGCTCTGGTGATGCGTCGCGACTTGTCGTAGCCGCCTTGCGGTGGCAAGACAGGGCCATCGTGGAGCATGAGGACCATGACCGCTTTGAAATCCGCACCGACGTCGAAATCGGCCAGCATCGAGGCGCGCTGCGCCGCCACCGGAATGCGCATGACCGAACAGCGCCGCGTCATCGCGCGCGTGCTGGCGGAGGCGGTCGATCATCCCGACGTCGAAGAACTGTATCGGCGTTGCGCGGCGGTCGACGACAAGATTTCGATCTCGACGGTGTATCGCACCGTGAAGCTGTTCGAAGACGCCGGCATCATCGAGCGCCACGATTTTCGCGAGGGCCGCGCGCGCTATGAGACCATGCGCGACAGCCACCACGATCACCTCATCAACCTGCGCGACGGCACCGTGGTGGAATTTACCTCCGAGGAAATCGAGATCCTGCAAAAGGAAATCGCCCGCAAGCTCGGCTATACGCTGGTCGATCACCGGCTCGAACTCTATTGCGTGCCGATCGACGAGAAGAAGGGCTGATCGGAACAGGCTCATCATCGCAGGAGTCCGACTACGAATTCGTTTTGTTGGCGGACTCGCAGCACGAAAATCGTCGTCCCCGCGCAGGCGGGGACCCAGACTCCGCAGCCGCCGTGATGAAAGAAAGAGCCTGTTGCGCGTACCTGCGATCACCATCAAGGCCAGGGGTAATGGGTCCCCGCCTGCGCGGGGACGACGCCCAGCATGTCGAGTCAAGCACTCAGAGTGACGACGGAAAGCTCTCCTTGCCCTTCGACCTCATCATCTTCGATTGCGACGGCGTGCTGGTGGACAGCGAGGTGATTTCCTGTCGCGTCCATGCCGAGGTGCTGACGCGGCACGGCTATCCGATTACCGCCGAGCAAGTGTTCGCGCGCTTTCTCGGCCGCTCGGCGCTCGCCGCCAGCCGCGAAGTGGAAGCCGAACTCGGTCGTGCGCTGCCGGATGATTTCGACGCGCAGCTCAAGGCCGCGCTGTTCGACGAATTCGCGGTGTCGCTGCAAGCGGTGCCGCATGTCGCCGAGACGCTGACGGCTATCGCTACTCCCGTTTGCGTCGCCTCCAGCGGCACGCCGGACAAGATCCGCACCAGCCTGACCCGCACAGGCCTGCTGCCACGCCTCGCACCGCACATCTTCTCCGCCACGCAAGTCGCCCACGGCAAGCCGGCGCCGGACCTGTTCCAGTTCGCCGCCGCCCAAATGGGCGCAGAACCCGGCCGCTGCGTGGTGATCGAGGACAGCGTTCCGGGCATCACCGCGGCGCGGGCGGCGGGAATGACGGCGTTTGGCTTTTCCGGCGGCAGCCATTGCCGGGCCGGCCACACTGAGGCCCTGATCGCCGCCGGCGCGCAGGCCAGCTTCGACGACATGCGCCAACTGCCTGAAATGATCCGGAAATTCGCCCCGGCCGCGCTGCCCGCGCGCTAGAAGCACTTGGCGGGGCTGGGCTTTTTTGCCGCTTGCGCTGGATTTTCGGCGTCCGAGCCTATAATTGAGCAGCGCGCGCTGGGCGCGCGTTTATCCCCGATTACGCAAGGTTCCATGTCTCCGCCGCGCAAGCTGCACATCAAGTCATATGGCTGTCAGATGAATGTCTACGATGCGCAACGCATGGTGGACACGCTCGCGCCCGAAGGATTCGTCGAGACCGACAGCGTCGGCGACGCAGATCTGGTGATCCTCAATACCTGCCACATCCGCGAGAAGGCTTCCGAGAAGGTCTATTCCGAACTCGGCCGGCTGCGCGTTGCCCGCGAGGAAGCAGCAAACCACGGCCGCGACATGAATGTCGTCGTCGCCGGCTGCGTCGCGCAGGCGGAAGGCGACGAGATCATCCGCCGCGCGCCGGTGGTGGATGTCGTGGTGGGGCCGCAGAGCTATCACAACCTGCCGCAACTTCTGGCGCGTGCGCGCAACGAAGGCCGCGCCATCGACACCGAATTTCCCGTCGAGGACAAATTCACGCTGTTGCCGCAGCCGAAGCCGGAGATGATCCGCGCCCGCGGCGTCTCCGCTTTCGTCACCGTGCAGGAAGGCTGCGACAAGTTCTGCACCTTCTGCGTGGTGCCTTATACGCGCGGCGCGGAAGTCTCGCGGCCGGTGGCGCGTATCCTCGACGACGTGCAGCGTCTCGCAGACAACGGCGTGCGCGAGATCACGCTGATCGGCCAGAACGTCAACGCCTATCACGGCGACGGTCCCGACGGGCAGACGTGGTCGCTGGGCAAGCTGCTCTACCGACTCGCCGAAATTCCCGGCATCGCGCGCATCCGCTATTCCACCAGCCATCCGCGCGACGTCGACGACGAATTGATCGCGGCGCATCGCGATTTGCCCGAGCTAATGCCGTTCGTGCATCTGCCGGTGCAGTCCGGCTCTGACCGCATTCTCGCGGCGATGAACCGCAAGCACACCGCCGACGATTACCATCGCGTGATCGAGCGATTCCGATCAGTCTGCCAAGACATTGCTTTTTCATCGGATTTCATCGTCGGCTTCCCCGGCGAGACTGAGGAAGATTTCAAGGCCACCCTCGCGCTGGTCCGGCAAATCGGTTACGCTGGGGCATATTCGTTCAAGTACTCGCCGCGACCGGGCACGCCCGCCGCGGACATGCAGGAGATGGTTGCACCGGCCACAATGGACGAACGCTTGGCACGGCTTCAGGAATTGATCGACAGCCAGCAGCACGCCTTCAACCGGGCGGCGATTGGCACCACGGTCGACGTGCTGTTCGAACGCGCCGCGCGCAATGAAGGCCAGATCGTCGGCCGCACCGCCTACCTACAACCGGCGCACGTCATGGCGTCGGAAGACATCATCGGACAGGTGCTGCCCGTCACCATCGACAGCCTCGAGCGTTACAGTCTGCTCGGCACGATCGCCACGGCATCAACGCCTGCGCGCGCATCCATCGCATCCGCCACCACCGGAGCCTGAAACCCTTGCCCAAAAGCGCATCGGATTCACCAACGCTCGTTCCCCGCCGCAAGTTTGATCGCGACATGCAGACCCCGCCGGATACCCGGATCGAAGTGGACTACGACGATAACCGCGCGGCCTCGGCGCTGGTGGGGCCTTACGGCCAAAACCTCGCGCTGATCGAGCGCCGCCTCAACGTGGTGGTGGACTCGCGCGGCAACCACATCTCCATCGCCGGCACCCGCGACGCCTGCGCCGCCGCGCATCGCGTGCTCGACGCGTTGTATGCGCTGGCGCTGCAAGGCCACGATCTGGCGCAGGGCGACGTCGAAGGCGCGATCCGCTCGGTGATGGCGCAGGGCTCGCTGTTCGACATCGACGCCAAGACGCCGACTTCGGCGTTCGAAGCCATCAATCTGCGCAAGCGCCCGGTGCGTGCCCGCACCGCCGCGCAGGATGCCTACATCCGCGCGCTGAAGCATCACGAGCTGACATTCGGCATCGGCCCCGCAGGCACCGGCAAGACCTGGCTCGCGGTGGCGCAGGCGGCACAACTGTTCGAACGCAAGGAAGTCGACCGCATCATCCTGACGCGACCCGCCGTCGAGGCCGGCGAACGCCTTGGCTTCCTGCCCGGCGACCTGCGCGAGAAGGTCGATCCTTATCTGCGTCCGATCTACGACGCGCTTTACGACCTGATGGATTCGCGCATCGTCGAGCGCGCGTTGCAGACCGGCGAGATCGAGATCGCACCGCTCGCCTTCATGCGCGGCCGCACCCTGACCAACGCCGCCATCATCCTCGACGAGGCGCAGAACACCACGTCGATGCAAATGAAGATGTTCCTGACGCGTCTCGGCGAAAACAGCCGCATGATCGTCACCGGCGATCCGAGCCAGATCGACCTTCCCAACGGCCAGACCTCCGGCCTGATCGAGGCAGTGCGCTTGCTCGACGGCGTCGACGGCATCGCGCAGGTGCATTTCAAGGCCGAGGACGTCATCCGTCACGAACTGGTGGCGCGCATCGTCGCCGCCTATGAGGGATTGCCGCAACGGTCGGCAACCAGCCGTTCGTAATGACCGAGCCGATTCTCGATACCGACGTGATGAGCGTCGCAACCTGCTGGGACGCGGAGCCAGAAGCTGAAGCGGTGATCCGCCGCGCCATCGACACCGCCGCCGCGTCAGTGACTGACGATATCGCTGACGCCGAACTCGCGGTGATGCTGACCGACGACGCCGGCATCCGCACGCTGAACCGCAACTGGCGCAACATCGACAAGCCGACCAACGTGTTGTCGTTTCCGGCACTGCGACCGGAAGGCGCGCGGCAGCCGGACGATCCGCCGCCGATGCTCGGCGACATCGCCATCGCCTATGAGACGACGCGCCGCGAGGCCGACGACGAAGGCAAGCCGTTCGACCATCACCTCTCGCATCTCGCGGTGCACGGCTTCCTGCACCTGATCGGCTACGATCACGAGACCGACGCCGAGGCCGAGGAGATGGAGGATCTCGAGCGGCGGATTCTGGCGCAACTTGGAATCCCCGATCCCTATGCGGATCAGGAGCGCGTGACCTGACATGCCGGACTCCGATCCCGTTCAGGACAATCCGCGCGACACCCAGAACCTGCCGGTGCCGGTGCGCGACGGCGACGTGTTGCGGCCCGCCGCCGACAACTGGCTGATGCGCGCGATCCGCACCTTGTTCGGCTGGAAAGCCGGCTCGGTGCGCGATGATCTGCAAGTGGTGCTCGATGCCTCGACGCCGGACGATTCCGGCTTCTCCGCCGTCGAGCGCACTATGCTGCGCAACCTTCTCAACCTGCATGAGCAGCGCATCGCCGACGTGATGATCCATCGCGCCGATATCGTCGCGGTGAAGCAGGATATTCCGCTCGGCGAACTGATGGCGCTGTTCGAAAGCGCCGCGCATTCGCGCTTCGTGGTCTACAACGAAACCCTCGACGATCCGGTCGGCATGGTTCACATCCGCGACCTGCTGGCGTTCATGACGGCGAAGGCGAAAGTGCCCGAGCCGCCGAAGACGCGCCGCAAGAAGCCGCTCACCGCCGGACTCGATCTGCGTGCGCTCGATCTGGCGCTGCCGCTCACCGACGCCGGCATCATCCGCAATCTGCTCTACGTGCCGCCGTCGATGCGCGCCATCGATCTCTTGGCGCAGATGCAGGCCTCGCGATTGCATCTCGCTTTGGTGGTCGACGAATACGGCGGCACCGACGGCCTGGTTTCGATCGAGGACATCGTCGAGCAGATCGTCGGCGAGATCGACGACGAGCACGACAGCACCGAGCCGCCATCGATCGTGCGGCAGGGCGAGAACGCCTTCATCGCCGACGCGCGCGCCAGCCTCGACGACGTTCGCGAAATGATCGGCGACGCCTTCGACACCGGCGAAGCCGGCGAGGAAGTGGAAACACTGGGCGGCTTCATCGTCACCCATGTCGGCCGTCTGCCGGTGCGCGGCGAGATCATCTCCGGTCCCGGCGATTTCGAGATCGAAGTGCTCGACGCCGACCCGCGCCGCGTCAAGCGGCTGCGCATCGGCCCGCGCAAGGAGCGACCGGCACCGCGCAGCCGCGAGCAACGACGCCGCGACGCCGCGCCGGATGCGGCTACCCCATTGGGCGAACGCCCGGCCTCATCATCGAGCGGAAACGATAATCCATGATGCTCAGCGGCAAGCTGCGCGCGGCGGCGCTGTTCATCGTGCTGTCGTGGGGATGGCGGCGCGCGCTGATCGCGCTTGTCGCCGGCGCGTTGTCGTCACTGGCGATGGCGCCGTTCAACGCCTGGCCGATCCTGTTCGTCACCTTCCCCGTGATGGTGTGGCTGATCGACGGCGCGGGTGCCGGCCGCTTCAACGGCCTGCCGTCGGCGGCGATTGCCGGCTGGTGGTTCGGCTTCGGTTACTTCGTGCCGGGGCTGTACTGGATCGGCTACGCTTTCCTGGTCGACGCCGCCAATTTCGGCTGGCTGTTACCATTCGCGGTCTGCGGCCTGCCCGCTTATCTCGCGCTGTTCACCGCCGCCGGCTTCGCGCTGGCGCGCGCGCTGTGGAGCCGTGACGCCGCGCGCATTCTTGCGCTCGCGGGCGCGCTCACCATCGCCGAATGGCTGCGCGGCCATGTGCTCACCGGTTTTCCGTGGAATGCATTCGGCTACGCGCTGACCGAGCCGCTGACGCTGGCGCAGACTGCATCGCTGATCGGACTGTGGGGCATGACGTTCGTAGCCGTCGCGATCTTTGCGAGTCCCGCGGTACTGATCGACGGCAAGCGCGCGACACCACGCCCGTGGGTCTCGCCGCTCGCCGCACTGCTGTTGCTGGCGATCATGGGCGCCTATGGCGCTGTCCGTCTCGTCAACAATCCGACGCAGCAGCTCGCCGACGTCAAGCTGCGCATCATGCAACCCAATCTGCCGCAGGACGATCGCTTTAATTACTCGGCCAAGGCCGCGGTGATGCGGAAGTATCTCGCGCTGTCGGACCGCGCCACCAGCCCGCAAACCTCGGGCATGCGCGACGCCAATATTCTGATCTGGCCGGAATCCGCGTTTCCGTTTTTCCTGACGCGCGAAGGCGACGCGATGGCGCAGATCGCCGAATTGTTGCCGCCCGGCACCGTGCTGATCACCGGCGCAGTGCGCGCGCCCGATCTGCCGCCGGGCACGCCGATCCGGCGCGCCTACAACTCGATCTATCTGATCGGCGATGACGGCGGCATCCTGTCGGTTTACGACAAGCTGCATCTGGTGCCGTTCGGCGAATATTTGCCGTTCCAGACCTTGATGGAGAAGCTCGGCTTCGAGCAGCTCACCAAGGTACGCGGCGGTTTCATTCCCGGCACGCGACGCAAGCTGATCGATGTCCCGCACGCGCCGCCGGTGTTGCCGCTGGTTTGCTACGAGGCGATCTTCCCTTCCGACACGGCGGTCGGTGACGAGCGCCCGGGCTGGATCGTCAACCTGACCAATGACGGCTGGTTCGGCATCTCGACCGGGCCTTATCAGCACTTGCAACAGGCGCGATTGCGCGCCGTCGAACAAGGATTACCTCTTGTGCGCGCGGCCAACACCGGAGTTTCCGCGGTGATTGATCCGCTTGGGCGTATTGTAGCGTCGCTTGGCCTCGGCGAAGAAGGGGTGCTCGATGCTCGCTTGCCAGTGGCGCTACCGCAGACCTTTTACGGCCGCGCCGGAGATATCCCCGCGGTCATTCTGGTCGCGCTTGCGATGCTCGTCGCGGCGCGCCGTCGTGGCCGCAAGCGGACTGCGTGATCACAAGCCGACGTCGATGTTCGAGAATCGGGGTGTGACAGAACGGCCGTTGACGGGCGGAACGTTGATCTGGCAACGGTTGATCCGTCAACTCTTACTGATCGACGCTGGGCTTATCAACTTTTCGGTTACTTAGATTCCGGTTTTGAGTATAAGGATTAGGTGGCGGACCATCTGGGGTATATGTATCCGGCCCTCAGATTGCCGAAATTAACCGCAATTGCGATCCAGCATCGCGGTCGGATTTGACGAGTATGCCGCATGCGGCATACTCCGCCACACAGCCAAGGAGAGTTTGATGTCGACCAAAGCGCCCAATCCTGTTGACAAATATGTCGGCAGTCGTGTGCGCATGCGCCGCATCATGCTGGGCATGAGCCAGGAGAAACTCGGCGAAGCACTCGGGCTGACATTCCAGCAGGTCCAGAAATACGAAAAAGGCACCAATCGCGTCGGCGCCAGCCGAATTCAGCAGATTTCCGAAATCCTTCAGGTGCCGGTGTCGTTCCTGTTCGAGGGCGGTCCGGGTGGCAACGTCAACGCCGAAGGTTTTAGCGAAGCGCCGTCGCCCGCTTATGTGTCCGATTTTCTCGCAACGTCGGAAGGTCTGGCGCTGACCCGCGCCTTTACCCGCATCACCGACGCCAAGCTCCGCCGCAGCATCGTCGACATGGTCGAGCAGATCGCAGCGCGCGAACAACCTGACGATCGCTGATCGCCGATCAACCGCATCGTGTTCGCGATGCGCGACCGCGTCCATTCCGTTTCTCGGAACAATTGACGTTTTCCCCTTTCAACCCGTAAGAGCAAACGTTGCCCCGGTCGATGTCGACGGACGGATCGTCGGGCAGACGCAAGCGTTCTCAAATTCTGTGCTCTGAAATTCTGGTTTGAAAGGAAGCCGGCATCGGTCGCACATCGCGATCGCATCCCGGCACGGGTTCGAAGATCATGACTGAATCGGCGCGCCCGCACGGCTCGTTCTTCGGACGGCGCAAGGGCCACAAGCTTCGCCTGCACCAGGCCGACCTGATCGCGCAGTTGCTGCCGCAACTCTCGGTCGACATGAGCAGTCCCGCTCCGTCCGACCTGCGCGCGCTGTTCGATGTCGCCGTGGACGCGGTGCGGCTCGAGATCGGATTCGGCGGCGGCGAGCATCTCGTCGCCGAAGCGCTCGCGCATCCGCAACTGGGCTTCATCGGCTGCGAGCCTTACGTCAACGGCATGGCGAAGATCCTCGCGCAGATCGAGACGCACGAGATTCGCAACATCCACCTCGTCGCCGGCGACGCCGCCGAACTGCTGGCATGGGTGCCGCCGCAATCTCTTACGCGGATTGATCTGATCCATCCCGATCCGTGGCCGAAGCGCCGCCACTGGAAGCGCCGCTTCGTGCAAGACGCCACCATCGTCGCGATGGCGCGCGCAATTCCGCCCGGCGGCGAATTTCGTTTCGTCTGCGACATCGACAGCTATGTTGAATGGACGCTGGCGCATCTCGTACGCGCGCCGCAGTTCGAATGGCTCGCACAACGCGCCGACGACTGGCGTCTGCCGTGGCCGAACTACACCATGACGCGCTACGGCCGCAAAGCCACCCGCGAAGGGCGGCGTGCGAGCTATTTGAGATTCAGGCGAACGAACATTTCGTAATGATACTGTCGCGAGTCGTCCCCGCAAAGGCGGGGACCCAGACTCCGCAGCCGCCGTGATACGGAAAACGTTTATTGCTCGCGCCTACGACAACTACTCAGGCTAGGGGGTATGGGTCCCCGCCTGCGCGGGGACGACAAGAAGAGACTTACTCACTACGATTGCGCCGCGCGCGTCTTCTTCACGTCGGTCGCTTCCCACACCATGCGCTTGCCGCGTTCGCGGCCGAGCAGTTCGATTGGATCGTGATTGTCGATGTGTCCGAACTGGCCCTTGTAGACGCTGTAGCCGCATAACTCCTGCAAGCGACGCGGAAAGCGCTCTGCGGTGTCGCGCGGAATGCCGAGTTGCAGGTTCTCTTGCTGCCGCATCCAGCCCCAGCAATAGGCGCAGGAGAACGCGAAGCGCCGCGCATCGCTCTCGTTGGCGCCGCCGCCGTGCCACAGCGCGCTGTCAAACAGCATGACGCTGCCCGCCGGCATGGTCGCCATCACCGTGTCGTAGTCCTTGCCGTACTCCGGCGCGCGATCGTATTTGTGGCTGCCCGGCACGATGCGCGTCGCGCCATTGGTGGCGGTGAAATCCGACAGCGCCCAGATCGCGTTGATGGTGATCGGAATGTGCGGACGCGGCAGCGGAATGAGTTGCGTGTCCTCATGGATCGGCTGCGCTTCCTGTCCCGGCCCCAGCACCAGCGAGCAGAACGACGACAGCAGACATTCCTTGTCGAGCACCGCTTCCACCACCGGCAGCACCGCCTCGTGCAGCGGCACTTCCCAGAACACGTCGTCATAGGTCAGCAGATTGTTGACGCGCAGCGTCTTGTAACCCTCGAACGAGGTCTTGGCGGTAGTGAGCGAATGATCGCGCTCGATGCGTTCCACCGCCGCCTTGAGATCCTCGACCAATTGCGGCGCCACCACCCGCTCCAGCACGGTGTAACCATCCTCGCGGATACGATCGGCGTGGGTGACGATGTTTTCCTCGCTGAGCATGACGTCCTTCCCGATCTTTTTCGATTGTTTGATTGTGGCTACGCACTGTAGCGGCCTCCGGCCCGCTTTGTCAGGCCGGAGGCCCATCATCAAATCGCCGTGGCGGGACTCGCGGCCCTTGCCGGATCGGTGCAAAACCGCTATATGCCGGCCAGTTAAAGGTTCTCATACGATGGCGTATTGAGAGTGGGCCCCTCCGGGACCCGCTCTTTTTTATTACCTGAAGCAGGTCACGGGACGAACCGGGCCTGACGTCGGGAACCCAAGCCGCCATCGGAACAAACTGGATACATCCGATCGCCGTGATGACCGAAACCGACCTGACCGCTGACCTTCTGAACGAGCCCCGCCTGGTGACGGAACCCGGCGTCGCCGCGCGGGTGGCCGCCGTGGCAGCGCCCGTTTTGCAGGGCATGGGCTATCGGCTGGTCCGCATCAAGGTCTCGGGCGAGGCTGGCTGCACCGTGCAGATCATGGCGGAGCGGCCCGACGGCACCATGCTGATCGACGATTGCGAGGCGGTGTCCAAGGCGCTGTCGCCGGTGCTGGACGTCAACGACCCGATCGAGCGCGCCTACCGGCTGGAGATTTCCTCCCCCGGCATCGACCGGCCGTTGGTCCGCCGCTCGGATTTCGAGCGCGCGCAAGGCCATCTGGCGAAGGTCGACATGGCGGTGCCATATCAGGGTCGCAAGCGTTATCGCGGCATCATCGAAGCGCTCCACGGCGACACCGTGCGGCTTCATCGCGATGACATCCGCGAAGGCGAAGATGCCGTGGTCGCGCTGCCGCTGACCGACATCGGCGACGCGCGGCTGGTGCTGACAGACGAACTGATCGCGGAATCGATGCGCCGCGGCAAGGCCGCCGAGCGCGACCTGAAGGAAGACCTCGGCATCGAACCGCCGCCGCCCGCGCACGCCAAAAAGGCCCGTGCGAAAGGCGCGAAATCGAAACCCGCGAAGGCGAAGAAGCCTTTGCCGCAGAATACCAAGCAACACCGGCTCGCCGCCGA
>Ga0209952_1003293_pt1 | contig 11341 bp, 9 predicted proteins | sample ThiBiot_750_biof_2_FD_183951 | JGI IMG/M metagenome (GOLD analysis project Ga0209952, IMG submission 183951) | Wastewater bioreactor microbial communities from Cape Town, South Africa - Thiocy_cont_750_biof (SPAdes) | ecosystem: Engineered > Bioreactor > Thiocyanate-remediating >...
ATAAATAGAAGAGAACCAATAAGATTATACTTGGAAATACGATTAAAAATATTCGTGTTGATATATATATTGATTTCTTATTTGATGAACATTATTGATAACTTCACGATTTTGAAATAAATTCAATTGGTAGAAAAAAGTTTTTAATCGCAGAAAAATCACGAGCAACATACTTTCACAATAATTGTCATTAACTAAATTTTTTTTTTACTTTGTTTCAGTTATATTTAAAAAATGCAGCAACTACTACGAAAATATAAAATAATATTGATCGGATGTTTCATTGTTCTCTTGGTTATTATTGCTGCTGTTTTTATTTGCGTTTTAGCTCGTAAAAAACGTGACTCATTGACAACAAACGTATTTACAGTACAAACAACAAGTCAAGCACTATCATCGTCGACAACAACGGAAACTCCAACTATTTCTATGACGTATGGCAATAGTGTTGAGAATTTATTAGCAAATGAAAGTATTCCACTGGATTCAACATTAACATGCAATAGTGAAGTGAATATTTTAATCCATTTTATACAGTAGATTATGCATTACATTTCTTTGTTATTTTAAATAATGAAATCGTATCTCAATGGTTTACTGATACGGTGTATGAAGTTTTCTATAATAAACTTACTGTTCCTGATTGGACATTGATTGTTAAACCAAATTCAGTTTTATGTCTAGTAACTGATAATGGAGATTTATCACTATGGGGTAATTCATATGAATATGTGAATAAAATAAGTGTCATATCAACAGGAAAATCTTATTCATTGTACAATTATAATAATACTATTGTTCAAGAAAATTGGGTTGAACATAATTTTAGTATGGCTCTATCATTTATTGTTGTTAATAATCGTAAGTGCTGCTTTTCTTCTCTTGAATAAGTGAGCATTTTTTTTCTTTTCATAAATCATAAAGAAAAATGGAATGGAACAACACCAGCACCAACCACTCGAACAACAGCAACGACGACACCTATTCCAGATACAAGTCATTTTTTTAAGAGCAAATTTTAAAATCATGCTTCTATATTTTAGATACAACTTATGGTTCGATGAATGATGTTATAGTGAGTGAAAGTGTATCATTAAATTCATTCTTAGTTTATAATTGGGCTGATAAATGTACTAAAGCAGGATATGTTATAAAAATTGATATTCAATTTTGTAAACCATTTCAAGGCTTACTTTGGTTTTTTCTTATCAATAGTAATGTAATTTGGAAAACGTATTCGGTTATACCTTCAAATACATCATTATATCAGTCATTTTCGATACCTGATAGAGAAATGCTTATGTATTCAAATTATTATTTAGCTGTTGGAACATATGGAAGCAATAATACGATTTGTTTAAGACAATCAGGCTATACATACTCGTCTGAAATACATAATAAGAGTGTTTATGACCAAATTGATGTACAATGGCAAGGATCGACAACTGGCGTTGCACTGAGCTATACTACTTTTAGTAATGGTAAGTACAGAGATCATTGATCTATGTTTCATAAATTTGTTTTCTTTGTGTATATTGTAGCTGAGACGGCAGTATACGATGAACCACAACCTGACATTGGCTAATCATTTATCAATATCGAAATCTATGAAAAGCGATACTTGTTGGTCTTGACATCAAATCTTTATTTGTAATATCATGTATCGCGTAACATTAATCACAAAAAAATTAAGTTCGTCTCTTAAATCCAATTTTAATTCTTCAAGATCTTACTCGCAAGATAACCGACTAGGACATGTCGTTGTATTTTTTTAAATAATGAAGAAAAAAAATTAATTAATAAATATTCTGTCTGATTCTTGTTTCGAGGGAAAAGTCAAAAGAACGCAAGTGTTTTTTCTTCTTCTCGTGTTTTAAACGAGGAAATAGCGGTCATCGGCCGAAGTGAGACGCGTGCTATATAGTTCAGTTTGTTCAACCAACAACGAAGACCGATGTTTTTTTTATCTGGACCGCCAATAGTCGAAGGAATTAATTCAATTTCTATTCCTGATTGAAGAGTCAAATTGAGCTTTAATCTATAGAGATTTAGAATAAATACAGCTTGGAAATCGATTGCAACGAATTTTGCCGATCAAGATCCAACAGAAACCATTTTGGGTCATTTATCAATATGAAACATTATTGGAGAGGATTACAAAATATGTTTATTCACTTTTAACATTGTAAGCATTTGTAGTGTTTTTGCGGACATTTTCACACGATATTGTCGAAAAATAAATTCACTACAAGCTTTGGAATGACGGATATTTGTTTTTCAATTGAATCAATGAAATGGAACAACAAGCACTCTATTCAATGTCACTTATTCACGTTGGTAAATCAGAGAAAATATCAAAGAATATTCGTTATTGATGGGAACAAAACAAATCATACTGTTTTTTCTTCCATTTCAACACTTCAATCTGTGTTATTTGTTCAACTAACCAATATAACAAATTAATTAGCAAAAGAATTCGAATTCTAGTTGGAGAAAATGCGTTTTGAACATGTTCAAATGATTTTGACTGTTGATGATATTTCATTGAAAGATCATATTTATTCTGATCAGATTAAGCATGGTCAATATTATTGTGAGAAGTAGCAATATCTGGATGATTGAAAGGTAAATGTGGTTCCATAATAGTTATTGATCTTTTGTAAAAATCTAACGTTTCTGTGTATTTTTTCTGGCCATTATATACAGTAGCGATGTTTGGATGATCTTCATCATTTGGATTTCGAAATAATTCTATCGCTGTGTTATAATTTTCTAATGCTCTCTCCAACTCACGCTTGCCACGATAAACATTACCTATCGAATTACATAATTAGATGATCCTTTTTGTTCATGAATCTCCAGTGATTTTGAAACCACTCAGGACTAGAGTTATATGTATAGATTGAATCATAAATAATACTTCACATTCATTGCTAAACCACTCAACGAACTAATATCAGCAAATGGTTTTGATTTTAGTACTTGCGAATCGACATAACCTGACCGTGATAGACAAAAATGGATGATTCGTGTTGATATTGTTTTAGTTGTTGATAAACATCGCTAATAACAAAGCGAAATAAAAGCTCAATGTTTTCATAGATGTCAAACTTGAAATTTCAACTTTACAACTTTACAACTTCCACTTAGTGAGGGTGAAGGCGGAAGAAAATGAGACCTGTCCGAATTCCTTGGAATCCAGAATCCATAAGGAATGCAAAGAATTCCAAAGATGCACGAACGAGTAGTTGTCTACTTCGACTTTCAAAACAAGTGAAGTTTTTACTTCTCCCTCAAACTTTCACTCTTTTAAATCGAATTTCGAAGTTGAATTTATCTCAGTCACATAGGCCTTCACCCACAGTTTGGCACTATAAGCCTGCTGTTCAGTGATATATAGCTGCTCTAAATTCGAATTCGAATTGGAAAAATAAATGTCGTTTTTCTTTGCAGTAGTTTTCCGGTAAAATGCCAATTAGTTATCGCATGGAAAAATCATTACTTTCCCAAAATATACATCTTCTAATGAGTAACACGTAATTCCATAGTTTGAAAATTATATACCAGACTGTGATTCCTCATACTTGACTTCCTTTATGCAGCTTTATGAAAAATATTCAATTTCTAAATACGCCACGCTTGGTCAATATACATAATTAACGATTTTGAATATCTATCTACAAATTCACATTCCCTAATATTGATTACCAAGGATCCTAGTACGTTCGGGCCAGTACTCATAATCTATACATCATATGGACAGCACCTCATGGATGTCCCTACGGTTCACCACTTCCGACTCGAGTTGCCATATTTTTCCGACTGAAGCATAGATAGTTATCGAATAGCTATAGGTCTAACTGATTATAGATATCTGAGAAGGACCACTTTACAGTCTTCTAAATACAACAATATAATCATACCATATGAAAAATCTCTATTTTCTCAAAATACGAATCTTATAATGAGCAATATGCAGTTCCAAATTTTGAAACATCATCAGTTTCCAAAAATATCCAGTTTTTAGTCGAAAATACTCAATTGAAAATTTCAAATATCTACCTATCAATTCAGACTCTTTCAATAATATGAACTGCTGGATTCCTTCAAGTCACTGTTTATATTATATATATGAGTGGATTCTTTGAATTTCGTCTGGATTCCGGTTCCCAAGGATTTCAGCCACTGCTGATAAATCAGAAACATGAACGATTATTTTCTATTTTATTTTGTTATTCTAGCTAAGATTTCTTAGATTCCAATAGGGATTGGCCATATTTTTCTTTTGACTGAATATCGTTCGTTTGCATCTGGGGTTAAATCAACAATAACAAAAGGAAAGAAAAACAATATATAGCTCGTGCGAAATGAGAAGGGAAAAAAACCATGCTCAGAATTTCATCTGAGTCAAAAATAAAAGTTGACAATCATAATAACTATATGATTCATCGAAATGTAAACTTTTAAAATTGGTATTTTCTGAATAATTACATAGTAGACGTTATAGGTATTTAAGCAGTCGTATAAATATATTTGACAGCACGACATTCTTCCTATGAAATAAATTTCGTCTATACTCAATTAATGATGACTTTTGAAAGATTTTCGAATATATGCCTGCTATTGATCTATTTCAAGCTTTTGAAGATTTCAATATTCGATTGAACACACTTTTATTTAAAAAATTTGATCAATATCGTTTTGATTTTCGGTCTATTTCCAAAAGATATTTTGATCTTTTATGTGGACGATATCTTCCATTTCTTACCGATCGTGTCAAATTACTTTATCTTTCCAATAATGATGAGACTTGCGATGAAATCAATTATTTTCTATCTCATAATTTAACATTTTGTCAATTTGCTAATTTACAATCATTATCAATATCTGATCTACGTTCTGAAAACGTCATGTGTCAACTGTTAGATGAATGTCAACACTTTCAAAATCTAATTCATCTTAAATTTAAAGAATGCGAATTTCAACATGAGAATATGGCTATTGGTCAACGTTTGAATAATATCTGGCAGTTGCCAAAATTGACTCAATGTTATTTAGATATCGATCTTCAGGAATGGCGCTTAAAAGATAAGCAATTATTGTGTCTACCCACAATATCTACACCAATTCAATCATTAACTATCAAGGTGTTTAATTACAAACTCAATGAATTAGTTTGTATTATTGCACATGCACCTTATCTTCGATATCTAGATGTTTGTGCTATGGATGGTATTGATAAAACACCGTTAAATTTCCCTATTTCATCTTTAACTCGGCTGAAAATAACGGTTCATGAATCACCATTTGCCTTTGGTGAATTATTGCAAAATATGCCTAACTTATACCATTTAACAGCTGATGTCAGTTGTATAGATTTGGATGGATATCAATGGAAACGAATCATTGTCAATCATTTGTCCAAGTTAAAAATCTTCGAACTTCGAATGGAATTATCCCCCATAGAAAGACAACATCTCAATCAAATGCAAGCATCATTCCGAACGCATATGAAGACACAACTGAGTCAAAAAGCTCAAAATTAACTTTTTTTGAAATGATTATTGACGATATCTTTTCTATCTGCGTGTTGTTCATCTTTGATTTGTCATAGGTTATTTTACCAATAAATCTTATTCTCTATTCTACATATTGTTGGTTATTAACCTCATATATTGGATGTGGATGGGATGAAGCCATATCGTCTGACACTCTTACAATTTTTCGTGGCTCTACTTTATCGAAAAACGATGTTGAAAAGTACAAACAAGCAATTGGTCAAGTTATTTATTGGCATGCATTCACTTCGACAACAAAGAATCGTGATATAGCTGAACTTCTAGGAAATACACTATTCATTATAACACTCGATAAATCTTAAGCGAATGAACATTATAAATTTTATATATCGTCTGTTTCATAAATGCCCGACGAAGAAGAAATATTGATACTACCAGATCATAATTATATTGTAGAAAATGTCACAATTGAAGAACGATATCCAATTTATCTCAAGTGTCATAATCTCTTGCCACAACTCTACCAAGTGATTGACAAAATATATAGGATATTTGCGACATCTATAAATTGCATTTGATTCTAAAGAAAATTCAGATATTTTTATATTGACATGATTCACAAGGAGAAAAACAAACACAAAGTGCATCGTACTTGTGAGTATGCACTATTTGTCAATGTCAACAATTCGGTTTGTTAATTGGAAAATAGTAGTAGCATGTTGTATGACTATTATTCTGTATCTCATCATCGGAAAGAAGAAATCTGATCGATGTGAATTTAGCGAAGCTTATCCATCCTATGGACCTGGCTGTAATATAAAATGTGAAAATGGATATGGATACGCATCTTCAATGTTTAGTAATGTGACTATAGAATGGCCAAAGGATTTAGTGATAAATATGTATAAAGCTGCAAATATACTTGAGAAATTTGGACATGTAGAATCACTGGATACCAAACGATCGATTTGGCTTCATGTGGCTCTTCATTATTATTGTTGTTATTCTAAGAAAGAATTAATTCGTATTCAACAATATTTAAATAATTATAAATGGAGTACTCATGACATTTCTTTCGATCGAATGGTCTGTGCCATTAGTGAAACTGATAAAATATTGATAGTTCTTATGGCTGATGAAAAAAGTCAATCTAATTTATTGACATTAGCCAGTACATTAGAAAACGATATGAAATCTCAAATGAATATACCTATATACGTATGCCTCGTATAAAACTACAAAAAATTCATATGACATTAGGAATGGTATCTCGATCGAAATTTCCTGCACAGGAAGCAGTCAATGAAATCATTAAGCAAATTCTACCTAAGACATGGCATATCGAACCGATTTTTATTATCCAAAGCACCAGTTTGTAACAAATGCAAAAAATTATAAATGTGAACGCCTTTTCATAGTTTTTTGTTCGAACTGACTCATTATGGCAATAAAGAAACGAGTATTTTTATGTTCTTAAAATATAGAAATAGTTAAATTTAATCAAAAATGATCATATGCCATAGTTCTGCCGATTTTTCTATTATTTCTTGTCGTATGATGGTTGAATAACTGCAACGGATTCTTGTCCAACTTGTTTAGTCAAAACATCACCATTGACAATAAATTTCGGTTGTTGAAAATTTTTCTCATCATATACTCCTTCGATTGTACAACAAAAACAACAACTACCAAAAAAACCATCTTCACTATAACGAACAGGTGCATTCCATCTAAAAGTTACTCCACTTTTCTAGATAATTTTTAAAAAATTCAATGATTTTTCTATTGTTAACCATTGAAAACTTACCATTTTGATATAATTCAGTGAGCCATGAGGTTTAATAATCATATGAACTGATTCACCATCACTCCACATTCCAACAAATTGACTTGGAACTGGTGTAGAGTTCCAAAAGTAACAGCAACCGAGACACATAACAATTTAAAATGATACTGTCACTTGACTGTATTGTTATTTATATACTATATACTGAAGTATAGTTTTAGGTTTTTTTAAACATTACTCACCTTGATATACAAAAATCTCGGTACTTATTCAGGTTATTCGCCTATCTATATATGTCATTACTCATTCTCTCAACAGAAGTAAGAAGAGAAAAGATTGGTTCATTTATTTCATTTAATCAATGACATCTATATCTGATAATCATGCACAGTGAAGTTTAACAATTATTTACGTCCATCTCATTCTTATGAGACTATCTACACACGAACTACGCGAGTATAAAGTAGCAAAATTGAATACACACACAACATTAATAACGAAAAACAGTTTAAAAAAAAAACTTTCATAAAGTTCACTCTTCATATCTCGATGCTTTCTTTCGTTTTGATCTGCAACAATTGAAAAAATAGCTAAAACATCCCGTTGCTGTTTTCTTATTAGATAAAGCAGTTTCTGTTGGTAATGAAGGTACATTATTAGAAGGACTTGATTGATCTGCTTGTTTGTGATTTATATTTGTGATAACAGTATGATCAAGTGAAGTAGATGAACTTGAATGCACTACTGGTTGCGGATTTACATTTGTGTTAACAAGAGAGACAATTGTTTTAGAGTCCTTGTCTGTTTTCTGATCAAGTAGAACAGTTTCTTTGCTACATGATGGCATATTCGAAAGAGTTGAATGCTGTATTTGTGAATGAATTGTACTTGTATCAATTTGATCGTTTATAGAAGTTTCGTTATTAGATGATGGTACATTCGATGGAATCAATTGCTCTGTTTGTTGGCGACTTCTAACGGCTTCATTGTAATAATAAGCTGCTTTAGAATGATCACCCATGTTCTTATGGAGTATGCTAAGTTTCTCATATGCTGATGTTGGATCAAAATATTTCGATGATCTCTGTTCATTGAGCAGCTCAGAGATCGGTTGTAAATGAATAAAATCTTCTGTTTCGATATGATCATCGGTCAATGTATGTTGAGGCAGTTCAGTGGCTGTTTTGTAGACATTTATTGCTTGTAGATAAAGCAAAATAGCATTCTCATGATCACCTTTTTTCTCGTGAAGTAAACCAATTTTCTGGTAAAAGAATGCGAGATCAAAGTAATTCAGTGGTATTTGTTGTGTTTTGGCTGCAAGGACAGTTTCATAGTGTGAAATAGCTTTAGTATAATCCTCGAGTTTTTCATAAACGTCGGCGATATTTTCGTGTGTTAGCAATAATTTTGGATCGTTTGATTTTAATTTTTGTTCGTAGCATTGAAGTGCTTCCTGATAGAATGAAAGTGCATCGGTATATTTGCCGTCGTTATGTTTTACTTTGCCAAGATTATAATGACAGGTACCTAAATCAAGATGATCATTTGGAAGTACCTTTTGATACACTTCAAGAGCTGTTGCATGATAATAAATTGCCCTTGGATAATCAGACATTTTACAATAAACTAAACCCATATTATCGTATATGAAAGCTCGTTGAGAATGATTCTCGGAAAGTGTTCTTTCACAAATCTCCTTTGCCTTTTTATGAAACTTAAGTGCTTCGGAATAATTGTCCATGCCATTATACGCATTACCAATATGTGTATAACAGAGACTTAAATTGGGATGATCTGATGGCAGTACAACTTCGCAAATTTTGCGTGCTTTCTCATGATATTCAAGTGCTTTGGTATAATTATTCATTTTGGTATACAATACACCGATATGATTGTATGAAATCGCTAGATGTGGATGCTTTGATGGCAAGATTTCTTCACGAATTGTACATGCTGTTTGTAAAAACGAGAATGCTCGTGAATATTCACCTATCCTTGTAAACAATGCACCATATTGCTGTACGAAGTAGCCAAATTGAAATCATTCGGTAGACATATTATTTGGAATATTTTGTGCGCTTTTTCGTAATACTTCAATGCTTGTGAATGATCATCTATATTATCATATACTGAACCAAGTCCACCGTAGGATGCAGCTAAATCAAATGAATTTTTAGACAAAATCTTCTCTTTTATCATAATCGACTTCTGATAAGACTCAATCGCTTCATTGTATTTCGCAAGATTTCTTTTAATTATTCCCAATCGATGACAAATATCAGCTATTTCATGTTTAGACGATGTTTTTACTAACATATCTTGACACACTTGTTCTACTACATTGAATTGACCTAATTTAAGAAGTAATTCGGCCAATCGATGCCATCCATTTAGATTTGGAAAAGTTTCTTCTCGTATACGTTCAGTTAAAGCACTCAATTGTTTATCAATTTTATCACAGGTTAGTGTCAAATCTACTCTCCAGAGACATGGATTAGTATCGATACATTCAACTTGACAAATACGAAATATGGAATGCATTGAAAAGAGAATTTCTTCTTCTGTTTTGAAACAACTAAGATGTTGAATGTTAGCAAAAGGAGTTGATCGTATTGATGGATCGATTTGCATAACAAAAAGTATGCTTACAGAATTTGGATTCATATTATTTGGACAGGCAAATTGTCGAGCCACTGAACTATTGGTAGTCACGGACAAGAAATTATTGAACGATATTAGTCCACCGATATGTTTCTTTAATTGATCGAAATCGACTTGAGAAAGAACTTGACCACGAAAGGCTGTAAACTTATCGAGATTTTTCTGGTTTATATATTGTTCAAAATGAAGTTGAGTTAAATTTCGATGGAGATCGCATATAAAGAAGCCCATTTTAATAATAATATTGACTTCCATATTACGTAATGCTTGATTGAGCATTGAATAGAGAAAAGAATGACATGTATACCACCAGATAGCTCGATTACAACGATATTCTTTTTCTAGTTTGTTAATAGTTTGTAGTGGAATGTCAGGACCAACAAATTGTTCACGACAAAACTTGAAGAATTCTTGAAAGTGACTTTGACTGAAATCAATTGTTAACAGAATATCTTTGAATATTTGAGTATACATAAAAGATTTATCCAATTGATCTAAATTTTCTTCGAAAATTCCGCTAGCATTGCGAACGAATCTCATCGATACACAATCTCGACTACACCGCTCAGTAGTTTGTTTCACAGCTGTGTATACGGATTCAATATCTGTAAACACACCTGTTATTTTCGGCCAATTTCTCGCCCATAATTCATTAGGCGCTTTATTTCCACAAAAGATACATATGAAAATAATTTGTGGCATATCATGTATAAAAGACATCGCTGTACAACCAAGTGAACCAGAAGAAATGACAAAAACTTTCTCTTCTTTGATTTCACTAAGAAACTTGACACATTTATCGATATCGTTAAATATATGTATGACATTAACTATTTCACGTAATTTCATCATCAAAGTTCGATGATGGCTGTTATGAATTTCATCAATAGTTTTATCGAGCCAAACGAGAAGAAAATCTTGAATCATCGAAGATCGACCGATATTTTCACAGTTCGATGATACAGTCACAAATGTATAATCTAATGAACTGGCCATTCGAAGTAATTTTAGTCAAGCGAAGTGAATACCTCTATTTATTGTTGGATCTTATCTCACTGATATCAGTTCACATTTATTCGCGGAAAAAGGTGAGTAAAACGGTTTTATCATTATGTTACAGACAAAAAAAAGTATATGTTATTCATTGTTATTACTTTTTTTCAAATGTAATATTCGTAGATTTTGATAAAAAACAATCATGAATTGTTTTCTGTAGGTTTTTGATGGGAGAATATGTGTTATACATAGAGCCCTGCAGGACAGAGAAAACCTGTCCTGTCCTGCCCTGTCCTGCCAGGACAGGACAGGATCAGGTTGACAAATTTTTGCAGGTCAGGTTGAAGTTCTGGAAATCATAACCTGTTAACCTGGA
>Ga0209952_1003296_pt1 | contig 11337 bp, 9 predicted proteins | sample ThiBiot_750_biof_2_FD_183951 | JGI IMG/M metagenome (GOLD analysis project Ga0209952, IMG submission 183951) | Wastewater bioreactor microbial communities from Cape Town, South Africa - Thiocy_cont_750_biof (SPAdes) | ecosystem: Engineered > Bioreactor > Thiocyanate-remediating >...
TATATTGTCATTTTATTTTTCGTTTTTTATGAATAACTTCACTTCCTACAAGTTGACTAATATAATGAGTCAATACTGTAATTGAGATAGACAACAAAATCAATGAAGCATATTTTTCGTTCTCTATTCTACCTATAAAACACATGTGCAAATATATTTTGCAGTATCAACCTTCAAAAAAATATTCGATAGAGAGAGAGAAACATCTTCTTGTTCTAATGGAGAAACTTCGATTAAACCTTGTACTTAAACAGAAAAAAGATTCTTCTCCGATTCAAGTTTATCACAACCGTCAATTTCCACTCAATGATCTTCTTGATATCTTCTATCCACTTTTCCATGCAGATTATCCTGATAATTTTCTAATTCATATGATAAGAACCGCTAATCATATCTTTTGTGCTTATGATCCATCTGACCGTCATCCAATAGCTTGTGCATTGGTAAATAATACGGGCAGACAAGGTCTTTATTTAATGTTATTTGGCGTTCGAAAATCAAGTCAACATCATGGCGTTGGTACGAAACTATTAGAACGTATCATTGAATGGGCACGTTTTTATCAATATACATTTATCTATTTGCATGTTAATGCCGGTAATTATAAAGCAATTGGTCTATACAAAAAACTTGGCTTTCGTCAACATGAATATCTACCAAATTATTATAAAGATTCGCCCAAAGAAAATCCTGATGGTATTCGCATGATTTTATCGTTACAATAGATAAAAAAAAATAAATATGTTATTTACTATTTCTTTAATTTATAAAAACAGAAACAAAGAAACAATTTGTTAGAAATAAAAATCATAATATACTTGTACACTATGACAAATTCTTGAATTATTAAGTAGATGATAATAGTAATGTACACGAAAAGAAACACTAGAACTTATTTTGGAAAAGTTTTATGGCGTACTGTTTTTTTTACTAAAGATGCATTCATTTCTATGAATTTCAGTAAATTATAAGTGTCTCTCTAAATTTCCCTATATAATTAATGCAAATACATATGTTTATTAATAACTAATTTTTTTCATATGTACTATTTATTCAACATAAATTTTAATATCTTCATAAAAACTCAATCTTCAAACCACTCTTTATTTTGATTAAATCACTGAAAAATTGGTCACAATACCAACCAAACTGATTAAAACGAATATCGAGGTGTGTGAGTGTCTATAGAGAAGAAGCCAAGTGGAGTTTGAGAAAAATGTGGAAGTAGAGAAATGGCTACTGCATTATGTTTTAATGATTCTCCAATATATTGAACACCTTCGATTTGCATAGCATTCTCGCGAATGTCAAGTTTTTCTAGTGCCTATAAAGTGGAACAAAAGTGGAATTAGAGAAGAAAGTAGAAATCGATGAAAAGCGACTGTATTGTGTTTCAATCCTTCACCAATATATTGAGCACCTTCAATTCCAATGTCGTTACATCGAAGATCGAGTTCTATCAGTGTCTATTGAGAAAATGAAAAAGTGGATTATGAAAAAAATGAAGAAATAAATAAACGGCTACTGTATTGTGTTGTAATGCTTTGCCAATATGTTGAGCACCTTTAGCTCCAATTTTGTTAACGCTAAAATTTAAGTGTATAAGTGTCTACAGAAAATAACAACAGTGAAGTACAACAAGAATGAAGGAATAATCAGAAATTTACTGTATTGTACCACAATCCTTCACTAATATGCTGAGTACCTTTAGCCGTGATGGCGTTGCAACTGACATTAAGTTTTGTTAGTGTCTACGAAACGCAAGAAAAGCAAAATTTGAATAGGACGAGGAAGTAGATGATAAGATCACTGTATTATGTCGTAATGCTTCACCAATATATTGAGCACCTTCATCTCCAATGTCATTGACATAAAGATCGAGTTCTGTAAGTGCCTATAAAGTAAAAGAAAAGTGGATTTAGAGAAGAATGACGGAGTATATGGAAATTTACTATATTATGCTGTAAAGCTTCACTAATATGCTGAGCACCATCGACTGCAATTTTGTTATAACTCATAATAAGTTTTTTAAGTGTCTGTAGGATAGAAGAAAAGTGAAGTTTGAGAAGAACGTGAAAATCGATGAAAAATGACTGTATTGTGTTGTAATGCTTCACCAATATGTCGAGCATCTTCATCTTTCATTTTGTTATCGGAAAGTTTAAGTTCTGTTAGCGTCTACATAAGAAAAGAAAAGTAGAGTCTTGAGAAAAATGTTACAGTAATTAGATAAAAATGACTGTATTGTGTTGTAACGCTTCACTAATATATCGATAACCTTCTCTTCCAATCGTGTTAAAGCTTATACTCAGTTGTGTGAGTGTCTACAGAGAAAAAGATAAAGAAATTTTGAGGACAACAAAGAAGTAGATCGAAATTTACTGTATTATGTTGCAATGCTTCACTAATATGTCGAACACCTTCATCTCCAATATAGTTATATCCAATGTCGAGTTTCACAAGTGTCTATATAGAAGAAAGAAAGTAATGTTTGAAAAGAATAAGAATGTCGATGGATAGTTACTGTATTGTGTTGTAATGCTTCACTGATGTATCGAGCACCTTTAGCTCCAATGCGATTAAGGTGAACATCGAGCTCTGTAATTGTCTATGCCAAAGAAGAAAAAATACTCTTGGAGAAAAATAAGAAGACTGATACAACAGTACCGTATTATATTTTAAGACTAAACCGAAATGTAACAAATTTCGATACTCTAAAGAGCTGCTGCTAAGGTCTAATGTTGTTAAGGCCTATGGAAAAAATTATTAAATTTTAATAGAAAAATTGCTATTAAATTAACTTGTGTACGGAAATTTAAACATTACGTCACAAATATAAACTATAAATTTTCGGTGAAATACAACTCGTTAGTAATGATTTTAACCTACCCGAAATCTTTGATAAGAATTGACAATGATATTCAACCGCTGACATATGCCACTTGCTTTGAAAAATAAATCTTTGTCACGTAGATTATCCAATATTCTATACACAATTTCGAGTGGTAATGTTTGAAACGATATAGACATTGTGCTTGTATTCAATTTCGTTTACTGTCGATCTAGAATAAATGCTTTCTTATAAGAATCAATTTGAAACCGATGTGCATTAGGTATGAAACGTAATTTTCTTTTTGTTTTTTTTTACTTCACAAATTCATACGATTATGTAAGTACGTATATGCACATATGAGTTGCTCGAAACGAATAGAAAGATTGCATTGTTGTTGTTGTTATCAAAACACTTTGTATGAGTTGTATATTACATTTGATTCTGTGTTATTGCTTTAAAGACGATGTCTTTCTGTCATAAATTTATCATTCGAATTTGATCAATTGACGATGCGCATGTAGTTAGTTTCACATTTTCACACTTTAAATGAAACTGATACTGACTTTCTTTACTCGCACTTTATCGGCATAAGAACGTGATGCATGAAAGCTAGAGATACCAGATGTCACTAACAATCTTTCTTCTGTAATGTATCGCATCAAACATTGGTTCTTAACTACTACCATTCACATTTTTTTCAAAACCTTTCTTTTTTAGCTTGCCACTCCAATAAACGTCAATACTCTTTTGCATTTGCAGATTCTATCAAGTAAATTGAGCTTTATTCCACAATGGAAAAGTATAGCCTTTTATTTTATCTCAAAATTGATCTCAATATCGACTATCATTTATTCTCTTAGTTTTATACCAGTTATGCGTGAAAATGATCCTGAATCGAAGTTATTGTTTCCAATTGATGAAGATTTTATATTTACTATAAGCAGTAACTTCCACTCTCATCGTTAGAATAACAGTTATTCAGTTTTCCTTTATCTAATATATGTCGTTAAAAACATTGTACTAGTAACAGCATAGAAATTCTCAAAAAATCCTCATGAACAAAAAACTCTAAATTTATTTAAGTTAAATAAAAGAAATATTTCGTGGAAATAATCTTACATTTGACTATTAACTTCTCTTATTGTTTTTTATTTATTTTAGTGTTAGTTCTGAGAATGGCCGAATGATTATTAGACAAGCTGAATTCATGAAAAATTACACATATATTGTACATCCTTCATCAGGTAAGTTTGTTTTCGTAATAGTTTCATCAAAAACTAGATGATGACACATATTTTACAGAGAAACTTTTGTTTAAATTTTTTTGTTGATAGAGAACTTCAATAGTAGAATGGTTTGAAGTATATATGGTTGTGCAATATCTTGACAATGATACTGACAAATTCTAATAATCAAAAGACTTCGTAGATCCAAGCGCGAATTTAATTGAGCGAAATACGCATGTAGTTAGTCTCTAATTTTAATAGAAGAAAGTCAAAAGAGACCAAGAACATTTTTTCTATTGTCTTTGCGCTCATCGGACTTGTCTAAACATAGAATAATAGCTATTCAAAGATAATTCAGTTTGAGTTTTTTTTATCCAATTGTAAGAATGAAAATTATTGAAAGCTAATACGGTAATCAAGTGACTATACTTCAAAATTGTTTTAGTTCGACAATCAATTCAACAAATAACAACAACAGAAACTGCAAGATCAACATCCAGTACACCCTCAATACGAGCAAGAAGATCGATCAAAGATTATTTTAAAATATTTATCGGTAAGTATTTGTTGTGAATTTTGATATTGGAGTTTTCGAGACAAGTAGAAAACGTAGGGTAATATTTTTATTTTTTATCCGATTGATAGAAAATTGAGTCGGCTGTGATATTGTACGATTGGATTTATGGGAAATAGTTTATTTCGAAATCCTGTGTATTGATCATAAGAACGAGATCTGTTTCAATCTATTGCATTTCTAGATGATTGGTTTTTCGATAGCAGCACTTTTTTATAAAAAACTTGAATAAAATTAGGTAAATTCATTTCAATCAACTTGCATGTTTGTAGAACTGTAGTGTTGAGGGTATCTTGTAGTTTAGTCATGTATGTCGTAGTGTTTGTTGGTTTTTGTGTATATGCTTATGTGCTTGTTCATATTTTTCTTGTTGTAAAAGCATTCTGAACTCGATAGAGTTAGATGCCAATGCAAATTCTGACGATGAGATTGCTGCTTCATGGAGACTATTGCAATCAAGTCACCTCTCACCATATCTATAGAATACTTCATTGATTGATCTTGAGATTGATGTGGTTTGTTGAATTTATTCACAAATTATTTGTTTCTTTGCATGCTTTACATGTACCATTAATTTAGTTTGCTAGAATATGTCAATTTGACATATTTCCTTGATACAGTTTATTATTGATTTCAAACAGCTAGAGCTTGTCCAATCTTTACTTCTGTTTTTTTTTGCTTTTTTGAATATTTACTATCATTAACTTGCTTGCTTGTTTATTTCACAATTTCATACAGACATACGATTATATTTTTTAGTGACAATCTTTGCTTAGCAAACGGCCATCTTTCTCAGCACCCGATTAGACGAAGACACTCAGCAGTTATCTTCTTTGACATCAAAGCAGCCTTCGATTCAGTGTGGCATGATGGTCTAATCTACAAGCTAAACGATCTCCGTCTTCCACAATACATAATCAAATACATGATCTCGTTCTTAAACAATCGAACAGCGGCTATTGAAATAGAAAATGTTCTATCATGTCCATTTAACCTAATGAGCGGTACACCACAAGGATCTCCGTTATCACCACTCTTATATATATTATATACGGCAGACTCCATGAATGATATACCACCTCATACAGAGCACGGGTTATTTGCCGACGATACTGCACTATGGACATCTGGACACACTCTAAAGAACCTGTCGTCCAGATTACAACAATCCATAGATGCATTCGAAAGTTGGTGCAATTCTTGGAAACTCAAGCTTCAACCAACGAAAACAGAGCTGATTCACTTCAGCCTTCACCCAAGGAAAAAGTATAAAATCCAGTGATAGTGAAAGTAGGAAGCACAACTATCAAACCTCTGGACCATACTCGGTACTTGGGTGTTATCATCGACAAAGGACTGAAATGGCGAACACATCTCGAACACATAGAAAAGAAGATTTCTCCTCGGATAGGTCTTCTCCGATAAGAAAAAGAAACTCATGTTTATATAAAAAATATTATTTTCTTCTCGATTTGGATTGGCCTCGGTATATCTTGTGTTAAACTGATTCGAGAAGCAGTAATGGACTTCTTCATTTTGTGTTGCATCAGAATATAAACTTTTTCTGATTCGATTTTGCTCTCTTTCATACTGTTTGCAATGTGTTGATTCATAAATTTATTCATCAGCTATTGATATAAAATTTATGTTCATATAAGAATTTATGTATAGCTTTAAACTAAAGAAAATATTGATGAGAATGGAATGATTTCATTTGTTCTCAGGAAAAGAGTTTAAATTAAATTCAAACTAAATGAACTCATTCGTTTATTTATTTTGATTTGAAATATACAAAAGAAATAAGAAAAGGAGAAATCGTACTCTTTTTTACTCACTAATTTGTTAGAAATAAAAGTCATGATAACAGTATTCTATTAATACATAAGAAGGTAGGAAAGGAGTAGAGAAAAAAAATACAGATCCCAATGGAAAACGAAATAATGATCATGTGTCATGGACGGACATAATGTTGAAATTGAGATTCATTCACAGTAATTTTGGTAACTTACGTATTTGACTCAGATCGAGTATTTTTGCTTGAGGTGCATGAGGAGCAGGAGGTTGGGTAAAAACAGGTGGCGATGCTGGTGGTGGTGGAAATGATAAAAGCATCCGTTGTTGTGGTGGAGATGATGATGCCAATAGATCACTATCATCTGATGATAAGTAATAATGTTGTTGTGGCCGATTACATCCCGATAGAATGTTATATTTTTGAAAATATTTTTGTGTAGCAAATGACATATTTTTGTCGAAGGTTTGTGGTGATTGTCGAACTGTACTAGGTGGTGTTGGTGATTGCCGATCGTAATCATTTGAATTGGCTAATTGATCATCATCAAGATATTTCATTTGTAAACTACGAACTTCAATTGAGAGATCATTGTCAGATTGTTGTGTTGATGCTAATGATGTTGCACAATTAACAGGACTTGCAGGTTCAGTAACAATTGGTGCAGATGCAGTTGGAGTTGCTAATGGTGGTGGAGGTACAGGCAATGGAACTGAAGATACTGATGGATAAACTGTTGTTGTACTACTTTGTTGGTTGATTATTTGCATTTGTAAACCGTTTGAGATAAAACTAATGCCTGTGGTTGTTGTCGACGTGACTTGTTGTTGTTGTTGTTGTTGTTGAATAGCATTAGCTAATTGAGACATTTTGTCTGATTGATGCGTACTGTCCTCATCGACTGCTTGGATTAATGGTGTGTCGAATGATTTCGATGATGTCATCATAGGAGACGCTGGTTTTTGATGATTTTGTTGTTGTTTGTGTTGTTGAGTAGCCATAAATTGAAAAAATGGCTTAAGAATATCGACTGGATTGAGATCTTGAGGAGCTGATGATGCTGTTCGAATAGGTGTATTTTCAACAATCAAACAATCAGAATCTGCTGATTTTCGAAGCGATGCATAATCGATAATCGGTTCGGGTTGACGAATAACAACTTGCTGCTGCTGTTGTTGTTGTGGTGATTGAAATTGCATAGAAGGAACATGTGACTGAAATAAAAATAATAATAAGAATAAGAAGAAATTTGATAATGAAACACAAACTCGTGCATTTGTTGTCATAATTGGTGTTTGTTGCTGATATTGTTCAATTTTAGGTGATGTCGATGGTGGACTATTTCGATTACTTTTAACCATCGATGCCGATTCGCCAATATCATCACTTGGACACGGTGATGGTGGTTCACTTTGTACAGCAACATCACATTTAATCGATTCTCTCGCTGGTGTTGTCATTGTACTTTGTTGTAGTTGAAGTTGTTGTTGTTGTTGTTGTTGTGTAGCTAAAAGTTGTGCAATTAATGCATTCAATGATTGAATATGTGCATCGTAGGCTTGCATTTTTTCGAGCATTTCTTCTTTCCATTGAACATCCGTGGCAATCGTCGATGTCGATGGTGCAATTGTCGATGGAGCTGGAGAAGAAAATCGCAGAGGTGGTGGTGGTCGAGGCGATGTTAAAGTTGCCGATGGTACAGGTGCAATCCATTTGGGTGTTGTCATTGTTGTTGTTGAAATTGAATCCCATGAAGGTGATTGATGTGACGATTGTTTTGGTGGTAAACGTGGAACGCCAAATAAACTTCCATTTGTATTTGGTGATGATAATGTTGCTTGATGAATTCGTTCGTTTTCAAGTTGTTGTTGTTGTTGCTGTTGATGATCGTCTTCTTCATCTTCTGATGGAATTTCTGCTGAGAGAAACGATATATCTGATGGAAATTGAGTATTTGTATTGGATCGAATAGCTTTTTGTTGTAGTTGTGTTTGTGGTTGTTGTATAGGTAAAGAAGTATTTCCTGTATATGCTCCTAATAGAGCATGCATTTTAGGTCCATCAAAAACATGTCGAAATTCGAAATCATATGGCAATTGTATATTAACACTTGCATCATGTGAATGTAATGTTGGAATATTTGGCATAATAATTTTCTTTGAACTTGTCCATAGATCATATTCGATCACTAAATTCGACGATGTATTCATACTTGTCGATGTAACTTCATAGAAATCACATTGACCACGTGATGTCGATGAATAACATGCCAATAAAAATGATTGTTGAGCATTGACACCATTTCGAAGACGTTGTTTCAATGATGAATTCAAACAATATCGAAGACATGTTGCCCATACAAATGCACATTGAACATCAACAATACCCGATACCCAAATACCAACTAATGGCAAAGCACAGGCTTGTGGATCATTGTCGAGTATTAATAAAATTTTATCTTTCGACATTCGATCTAAACCGCAATAACCAAAATGTGGTTGATTGGCATAGATTCCATTTCCAGTTGTTGAACTTAATTTTTTAACTAAAGCTGTTGGCAAAATTTGAACAGATTCACAATGAATTGGTGTTAATTTAAAACTATTTTTGATTGTTAAAAGATCAAATGAGAGATCTGCATTGATCGATGGTGCTAAACGTGAACTCATTTGACCGTGAAGAAATGAATATTGATGCAATTCAATTGGCAATGATGAATGACAATAATCATCAATAATTTTGATTCCTTCTTGTATCAAACTACTATCTGTATTTATTGCTGATGAAGTTTTATTATCACATCGAATCGGTATAATAAATTCTCCGTTTAATTGTTTATTTGGTAATAAACTTTGTTGATGATTTGTTGTTGTTGAATCCATTAGTTCTAATCGATCGATAACATAAGTCAATCGTTGTGTTTCATCGTCGATAATCAATGTGCCAACGAATTGTAATTGTGAACGATAGGTTGCACCCTGTTGTAAACGAATAGCCGAACGAAAAACTTTATCTTCGAGTATTAATTGTGGTGATGTTTGTTCACGTTGACATAAACGAAGATAAATCGATTTTCCTGTTGGAGTTGAATCCCAAAGTGACGTCGATAATCGTGGAGATAATGATCCAATCGATTGATTATCATGTGATGGCATTGGTCGAGTCATTTTTCGGTCGATTGACCATAATGGAACGGATGGTGAACCATTTTCTGATTGTAACATCTTCAAAAGAGAAAAAGAAAGAAAATAATAAAAAAACAACAAAATGTATTTATAATGTCAATAAAAATCATCTCTATGCTAATTTTTGTTCGTTTTTCTTTGGAAAATATACTAAATGAGAACAAAATAACGAGATAATTCTATGTATAAAAATTAATAAATAAGAAGACAAAAAAGAAAAGTATCAGATCGCTTTTGCACGTAATGTTAAATTGATATGATTTGGTCGAAGTTTATGTGCTTGATGAACGCACCAAAACTTGCCCCAATATCGATCATTTCGACCAAATGAATTTGTTATCTGACTGATCAAACTGAGATTATCTTCGTCATCATCGGCATTATTTCCTAACCAAATACGTAAGCCGGTTAATTCAAATAGTTTCAATTTCGATAGGAAATTTTCGAAAATTGTTCGCCAAATATCACTTTTTGCAAAATCAAGATCGTAGGTTAAACCTTCGAGACGAAAATGTTTCAAAAACGGCATTAATAATAAATAGGATTTCATATCAGTAAATGTTAAATCATTGATATCAATCGAAAACGATGTTAAATATGAACAAATTAATGATAAATATGGTGGTTTGGGAAGATTTTGATCGGAGGAATTTAGCAAATTTTGAAGTGGATATCGACGACGAGATTGTTCGACTTTGATTGTTAATGATTGCAGATTTGAACAACATGATAAAAATTGAAGGATATCACATGAAAAACAAGCATCAATCGATAGATGTGTTAACGAAGAACAAGCTCGTTCGGATATGACAAATTCACGATTGAAACGAAGGTTCAAAAACTAAATTTTTCATTTATTTTAAATTTGGGTTTTTTTTTTTTAAATTTTACTTTAATCGAACGTGATTTGCTAATTAACGTATCAGCAATAAGATTGAGTTCATTCGATGTTATTCCTGCTCCATCGAACATATCGATATCAAGTTGAGTGAGATTGATTAATGATAAAATATCAGCTAACATTCGTCTCAATTGATCAAACGTTATTTGTGTCAATGATAATTTTCTCAATGTATGATAATTTCCTAAGCGAATATTCGATAAGAAAACTTTGATTTGCTCGTATAAATGTTGTTCATTCGATAAACGTAATGATATCAATTGTTTAGACATATTTGGCAACATAATCTGACAATGATAGGCAAAATTCGATGGATTGACTAGATGACTTAGGTCAAGTGAAATTAACAAACGTGAATCGTTTATTATTCGATTGACACGTTGATTTAAATTGTAAAATGAATGATAAATATAAACGGGTGGCGAGAGATAATCAAATATGTCCATGAGAATATCATCACTTAAATCTTCCAATTTCGATGTTATCATCATTTTGATTTCAATCTGAAGAAGAAGAAGAAGAGAAAAACATCACACGATGAAGCTAGCGCAACCTCAATACGTGTGTACGAGGTAGCACGGTGAACAAAACAAATCTCGCAGGTTAAACGAACAGCCAATGAGATGTTGTAAAGCATCACAAATGATTTTTAAATTTTTAGAGGGCGATAACGGTTCGACCATAGCAACGACACGTTTTAAGATGGATCAATAGTCGTTGCTGTGTGATATTTCTCTCTCTCTGCATGTGTTTAGTTATACTTTTAGTTTCAGTAAATCAAGAGCAATTCTCTGTTTCCTTTATCTTAACGTTATGCTTTTTTTTA
>Ga0209952_1003298_pt1 | contig 11337 bp, 10 predicted proteins | sample ThiBiot_750_biof_2_FD_183951 | JGI IMG/M metagenome (GOLD analysis project Ga0209952, IMG submission 183951) | Wastewater bioreactor microbial communities from Cape Town, South Africa - Thiocy_cont_750_biof (SPAdes) | ecosystem: Engineered > Bioreactor > Thiocyanate-remediating >...
ATGAGGAATGCACCGCGGACATTGCCGGGGCCGACACCGAACGACGATAGAAACGGCCCAATACTCAGCCCGAACAGGGTCACGGCGGTGCCGGTCATCACCGCCTGCCGCGATGGCTCCATATCGATCAGAAGCCGGACCTGAAACGGATTGAGCGCCAGCCAGAACAGGCCAAACGCCGCCGTCGCCCCGAAATAAACCGATGAAGAGTTTGCGGTGGCGATCAGCATGATGACCGTGCCCTGACAGAGCGGACCCAATATCGTCACCAGCCGGAACGGCAGCCGCCAGGCAAACCATGCCACCGCAAACGCCCCCACCACCTGCAGCATCAGGCTGACGGCAAGTGCCGTCCCCACCAGATCGGGTGCGATGTGAAGTTCGACCGCAATCCGTTCGGCGTAATTCCACGCCCCGCCGATGGCGGCATTCTGCAAAGCGACGCCAAGAAGAATTCCCAACACCGCCGGCGTCCAGACCGCGCCGGCGGTGGCATGCTTTACCGCCGCGGGCGGATGGCGCTCGGTCAGTGCGAATGCGGCGACGGCTGCGACCAGCGCGATGCCGGCCAGAATGGCAAAGCCGCCATCCGCCCCCACACGCGGCAGGATCGAAACCGGCAGAGCATAGGCCAGCATGGCTTGCGGAATGGTCTGCAGGGCAAGGAAGAGACCATTCAGCCGGTCCGGGCTGGTGGAGTGAGTAATGACGACGATGGCGGCACCGAGAATATAGCCTTCCAGAAGACCGGCCGCGCCACGCGTGAGAAACAACAGAACGGGGGTATGCGCGGCATAGATCGCAGCGTTCATCGCGGCGAGCAGAAGCGAGCCCAGCGCCACCTTCGCGGCGATTTTTCCTTTCTGCAGCAGATAGGCACCCACGGCAGAGCCGATGGCCAGCGCCAGCACCTCCACCGTTGCAAGCTGGCCCAGCATGGTTTCGCTGATCCGGCCTTCTTCGGTCAGTGCACCGAGCAGGACCGGCTGAATGCCCAGGATCATCAATGCGGCCGTGCCGACCAGCATGCTGCTGCCGATCACGGTCCAGGAATCGCGGATGCCGCCCGGAAGGATTTCGGTTTGTGTGCCTTGCGTGAGCGCGACGGCAGCAACAGCGGAAACACCGACGGAGGCGTTTTGTTCGTGCGGGGATTGCATGTTGCCTCTTTCGGTGTGGGATATGTTTTCGCTTATCGCTTCTGACCGTATTGGCTGAACTGCCGGAAATTGTCGGCCATGTCCGCATCGCTCAGAATGTTCGGGCCGCCGATGGCGAGCGTTCCCCAGTAGACGGCAGCCTGTTCTTCCACCTCTTCCGCGATCATCAGCGCGCGCGAAAGGCCTGGCGCGGCGACAATCTGCCCGTGATTGGCCATCAGACAGGCAAAGCCGGTTTGCAGTGTGGCAGCGATATTGGCCGCCAGTGCGGCGCTGCCGAAGGTTGCGTAGGGGGCAAGCGGAATATCGGGGCGTCCGGCAACGCCAACCATATAATGCAACGGGGGAATGGGCTTGCCCGCACAGGCGAGAATGGTCGCGAAGCGGGAGTGGCAATGCACCACCGCATTCACATCCGGCCGCGCGGCCAAAAGTGCCGCGTGCATTTGCCATTCACTGGAAGGGGCCAGCGCATCAGCCGCGCGCGCCTGCCGTTCGTCAAGAAAAACGATCTGGTCTGCGGTCAGATGTTCCGCGGTAATACCACTGGGCGTAATCAGCATGCCCTTCTCATGCCGGACGGAAACATTTCCCGTTGTGCCGCGGTTAAGCCCACGCGCCTCCATACGGCGCATGGCGCTGACGATCTGCGCGCGCCTTGTCTCTTCGTTTTCAATTCGTGGCATGGCGGGCCAGCGGCATGTTGATCATTGCGTCCCATGTTGCCGCGAAGCTCGCAACTTTTCCAACTGTTCCAAGATCACTGGCGACCAGTGCCGCCGTCGCCATTGCGAAGCGGCAGGCCTCATCCACCGTGTGGCCACGATCCAGTGCCGCCACGAATCCGGCACAGAATGAATCGCCGCAACTGGTGGTATCCACCGGCGTGACAGCGTGTGCGGGGAAATCACGCTGCGCACCATCTCCGGCGAAATAGCTGGCGCCATCGGCCCCGCGCTTGAAGACACACGCACCCGCACCCATGCGCAGAAAATGGCCTGCGGCTTTCGCAAGACCGTGTTCGCCGGTGAGAGACAGAGCCTCGCCCCCGTTCGGCATGAAGTAATCGACATTGGGCAACAGTCTTTCCAGCTCCGTCATGGTGCGGGGGCCGGGGCTGATCAGATCGCAGGTCACAACGGCGCCCGCCCCTCTGGCGGCGGCCAGCAGCGCCGCGCCCGGCCCGCCATCAAGGTTGACCCCGCCAACCCCGCCCCAATGCACAAAGCGGGCGTTCCGTGCGGCGGTTGTTACCGATGGCGGCAGGTCCATGAACGTGGCCGCACCCAGAGCATGAAAATTGGGCCGTTCCCCATCGCCACGAATGGTCAGCATGGTGGTGGATGTGCGCTTGTCCACCCGAACCGCAAGCAATGTGGTGTCGACCTGTTCACGGGCAAATTCGCTGCGGAGGAAACGCCCGGCGGCATCATCCCCCACGGCGGAAGCGATCGCCACCGGCACACCAAGGCGCGCCGCCACCAACGCCATGCCGCCAGCGGTGCCGGCCGGCGAAAGAGCGATGCCATCGATCAGGCTGGTTCCACCGCCAGCGGGAATGCGGTCAATGGTGCGGCCCGCAATATCCAGTGTCGTCAGGCCGACACAGAGAAGCCGTGGCATCATTCGTGTTCCCGCGCGTGCCTTAGATTTTGCATTGGCCCTGTGCCCGAATTATAATAGCAAAAGCTATCTTTCTCCAAACGGAGGATCCCATGCCGCACGCGAATTCCCTGGACAAAACACTTCGCGAACGGGCCGCTGCCGTCATTCCCAACGGCATGTACGGCCATGAATCGGTTCGCCTGTTGCCGGATGTCTATCCGCAATTCTTCGGCCGCGCAGAGGGTGCACGCCTGTGGGATGTGGACGGGCGGGAATATCTCGATTTCATGTGTGGCTACGGGCCCAACCTCTTCGGCTATCGCAACCACAAGATCGACATGGCCGCAAAGGCGCAGGCCGAACTGGGCGATGCGATGACTGGGCCGGGGGCGGTGATGGTCGAGCTGGCGGAAAAGTTCGTGCAGACGATCGGCCATGCGTCGTGGGTGATGTTCTGCAAGAACGGCACGGACGCCACCACCATGGCCATCTCAACCGCGCGTGCGCACACGGACAAGCGCAAGATTCTGGTTGCGAAAGGGGCCTATCACGGTGCCGCACCATGGTGCACGCCCGTTCCCGCCGGTGTCGTGCCGGAGGATCGGGCCCATCTCATCACATACATTTACAACGACATCGAAAGCCTCGAGGCGGCCGTGATTGCGGCGGGTGACGATCTGGCGGGGATTGTCGCCTCGCCCTTCAAGCACGACGCCTTTGTGGACCAACAGATGCCCGATGCCGCCTATGCCCGCCGCGCCCGCGAAATCTGCGATGCGCGCGGGGCGCTTCTGATTGTTGACGATGTGCGCGCCGGTTTTCGGTTGGCGCGCGATTGCAGCTGGTCGCTTGTCGGCGTGGCGCCCGATCTGTCGTGCTGGGGCAAGGCAATTGCCAATGGTTATCCGCTTTCCGCGCTTGCCGGTAGCGAGAAGGCGCGCGCCGCGGCAGGCACCCTCTACGTCACCGGATCGTTCTGGTTTGGCGCCGTGCCGATGGCGGCAGGGGTGGCGACGTTGAATGAAATCACGTCAAGCACCTATCTTGAGCATACCGAGCGGCTGGCAACCCGTTTCCGCAACGGACTGGCGGAAGCTTCGCGGCGCCACAGCTTTGGCTTGCGGCAAACCGGCCCGGCCCAGATGCCGCTGATCCTGTTCGAAGACGATCCGGATTATCGCATCGGTTATGGCTGGGCGGCCGAAATGGTTCAGCGCGGCATCTATGTGCATCCCTGGCACAGCATGTTTTTCTGCAGTGCGATGACGGACGCCGACATCGACCAGGCTCTTGGTGTTGCGGATCAGGCCTTCGCGGCCCTGCACAAAGGCCGCGCACGGCTGGAACCGCATAGCGGCCTGCTCGCCATGCTGGAAGCGCGGCACTGAAACGAAACACGCGGCGCCCCATACAGGCGCCGCGCGTCCCCGCTTCTCAGAAATCAGAAGTGCCCGAAATCAGAAGTGCCCGAAATCAGAAGTGATAGTTCACCTCGGCGCCAATCGTGCGCGGCTGGCCCATGATGCCCTGGTAATAGCCCACGAAGCTCAGATCGAAGATGTCGAGGAAGTAGTGCTGGTCCGAGATGTTGTGGATGTAGCCCGCCACTTCCCATTTATCATCGTCAAAGGAATAGGCGATACGGGCATTCTCCAGCCAGTAGGGTTCTTCGGTGAGGTGGGGATTGTTCGCCACATCGAAATACTGGTGGCTCTTGTAACTGGCGTTGACCTGGAAATCGAGGTTGCCGCTTTCCAGCGGAACACGATAATTCGCCGCCAGCGCGACGCTGAGATGTGGCGCGAGGGGAAGCTGATGGCCGTGATAGCTGTCCGGCTGGGCCGGTGTCGAATCGTCGGAATCCACTTTCGCCTGCAGCACGCCGATCTGGGCCGACAACGTCAGTTGATCGGTCGGCTTGCCGACGAACTGCAGATCCAGCCCCTCCATATGGGCCTTTCTGGCATTGGTCAGGATGTTGGTACCCAGCGGTACGCCACCCGGAATGGGGCTTGGGATCGGAACCAGGATGAACACCTGCAGATCGCGGTAATCGTTGTAGAAGAGCGCCGCATTGACGAGCAGGCGGTCATCGAAAAAGGTCGATTTCAGACCCACTTCATACGCGGTAATTCTCTCCGGCTTGATGGGCTGCAATTGCGCCGAAATCTGCGCGGCCGCGATCGGCAGGAGGCTTGGCGTAGGCACCGTGGCCAGAAAGCTGCCGTTAAAACCACCGCTCTTGAAACCGGTGGAGGCGCTGACATAGGTCAGGATCTTGTCGGTCCACTGGTAATCCAGCGCGGCCTTCCAGTTGAAGGATGTGTTGCTGAGCGTGCGGTCGAAGCTCTCCCCCGGCGGCGGCAGGATCGGGATGATCGGTCCCAGATCGTTGATCCCGCCAACCTGGAACTGCGATCCGGCCGCATATTGAAAGCTTTTGCTTTCACCGGTGAACCGCGCACCCAGCGTCAATTTCAACTTGTCGGTCAGCTTGTAATCGCCCTGGCCGAACACGGCATAGGAATTGGTGACCTGGCGGCTGTTGTCATAGTCGATCTGGCTGCCCACAGTCGGGTCAGAACCGGCGCCCGGCCCAAAGAAGAGATCGGCATCCAGAAGCACATAGAGCGGCTGGTTCTGCCTGAGCGTTTCGCTCAGATAATAAAGACCCAGCAGCCAGTTATATTCGTCCGTCGATTGCGAGACGCGGAATTCCTGGGTGAAGGTTTTGGAATTCACGCCGAAGTCGATTTCCAGCAGGCGATTGGGCGAGGCGTCGGTATCCTCAGGGTGCAGCTTGTCATTGTGGTCGAACGCGGACAACGACACGAAATTCAGGCTGCCATAGCTGTAATCGGCCCGAAGATAACCGCCCCAATTGTGGACCTTCAGATGCTCCCGCCGGTTATAGGACCCGGCATAGAAATTCTGCGGCGTGCCATAGCCGAAAATATCGGTGCAGGCCGCGCCGTTCGCGGCCGTCCCGCTCAGCACTTCGGAGACGGAGCAGGGATCACCCGTGCCGGAATTGATGGAGCCCATATGGCGATATTCCGCCGGCCGGTTTGCCACCGACCCGCCATGGACATTCAACAGAAATGTCAGGTCCTCAATCGGCTCCCACTGCAGGAATGCGCGGCCGGCAATGTTGTTGGCACCGTTTTCGCGGCCGTTCGTGAAGGCGTTGTAGGTATAGCCGCCGGAACCGTTCTTGACGAAGGCGAGGCGCCCGCTCAGGCCATCGGCAATCGGGCCGCCGACGCCGCCTTCGATCTGGTAGGTGTCGAACGAACTGTATTCGACATGAAAATCGCCGGTGTAATAATCCGTCGGCTTGATCGAGATGAAATTGATCGCGCCACCGCTGGTGTTGCGGCCGTACAACGTTCCCTGCGGGCCCTTCAGAACCTCGATACGTTCCAGATCGAAGGCCTGGAATGTCTGCGAGGCTGGCGCGCTGAGATACACTTCATCGAAATAGACACCGTTGGGGCCGGCATTGTTGGTATCGTAATCGTTGAGACCGACACCGCGGATCGCAATGATCGGCTGATTGCCGGCACCTGCGGGCAGCGCAATGCTGACATTCGGTGTGAACTGGCTGAGGTCGGTGGAGGATTTGATGCCAAGGTCCTGAATAGCCTTGGTATCGAAGGCCTGAACCGTCAGCGGCACGGTCTGAATATCTTCCGTCCGCTTCTGCGCTGTGACCACAACGGTTTCGATTCCGCCTTGCGATCCGGCGTTCTGGGCGGCGGCACCCGTCCCCCAACATAACGCTGCAACACAACAGCCAGAGACCAGCATGCGTGAGACGGACATGGTTCCCCCCGATCTCATATCTGCGGTAAGGATAGCGATCGCTATCAATCAGGCAAGCGATTTTTTCCGTTCCCCGTCACCGAAAGAGGTCAGATAACGGGCTGCCATATGGGAGATTTCCGCCGTCACCCGGTCGGCATCCATCTCCGGTTGATCCATGATCAACTCGGTTGCGGTGTACATCACCTCAACCATAAGGGTTGCGCCGATGCGCAGGTCTTTGCGGTCCGCCTTGGGAAACGTCTTGCGCGCGCGTTTGTAAACCCGGTCGGCCACATCCTCGCGGGAGGCGATCCGGACCTCGCTCAGGGTGGGGACAGCCCTCAACGCGCGCATCACCCAGCCCCCGCCCGGAAATGCGCGCGTAATCGCGTTCACCTCTTTCAGGATACGATAGTTGCGCGCCGTTTCTTCCGCCACATCGCCAACGCCGTCCATGGTTTTCTGATGCGCAAAAACGGCGTCATCCTGTATTTTCATAAGCTTGGCGCCCAGTTCTTTCAGCAGAGCATATTTGTTGGGAAAGTAACGGTAGAGCGCCGGTGGCGTCAGGCCAGCACGTTCGCAGACAAGATTGGTCGAAAGCCGCTCGACACCAACCTCTTCCAGCAGATTGCCGGTCACCTCCAGAATCATATCATACGTCGCCTGCGCACGGCGCTGGCGCGGCTGAACCTTCGTATTGAGCGCAACGTGCTTCTTTTTCCGTGCCGGGAGAGCTTTTGCGGCCCGTTTTTTCAGCATTCCATCGTTCCTGACTTTTGTAGCATCTCTCTTTTACGGATGACGCACCCGAAAAGTGAAGGGTGCAGTGCGAGCAACTTTGCCCCCAACGGGGCGCGCATCTCGTCGCGTTTGCAAGCCAGATCGACGGCCGGGCGTCTATGAGCTGCGGTCTTTGTCCGGCTGCGGTGGGGATACCCGCCCCTCCTGTATGTCTCGCGACAGGGCCGCGCGGACCAGCAGCATCAGCGTGACCGGCGTGGTCAGCGATACGAACAGCAATATCAGAACCTCATGCACCACCGGGCGGGATTGCAGCACGGTGAAACACAGCATCGAACCGGCGAGAATGAGCGTCGCGCCAAGCGTGGTGCCGAGCGTGGGCGCATGCACCCGTTCATAAAACGTCCTGAGCCGCAACAGGCCGGTGGCACCCGTTAGCGTCAGCGCGGCGCCCGCGAGAACGAGAAGTGCCACAAGAAACGCGGCCCAGCCCGGCAATTCGGCGATTGGGATCATTCGATCACCTCCCCCCGCATGAGGAATTTTGCCAGCGCCACCGTACCGGCGAAGCCCAGCAACGCGATCACCAGCGCGGCTTCAAAATAAAGCGTGGTCCCGGATTTGATTCCAAAGGTCAGCATCAGCAGCATGCCGCTGGCATAGAAACTGTCCAGCGCCAATATGCGGTCCTGCGCGCGCGGGCCGCGCACCATGCGGTAAACGGCGCAGCCCATGGCCGCCGCGAGCATGATCCCGGCCAGTGTCAGCGCCCAGGAAAACAGCAGCGCGGTCATTCGAGAATTTCCCGCAAGTGGCGTTCATAGCGGCCCTTGATGGTGTCGATCCAGATACGCTCCTCCACCAGACTGAGCACATGAATGGTGAGCACGCGGCTTTCGGAATCGAAATCCACCCAGATGGTGCCCGGTGTTGCCGTGATGATGCAGGCGAGCGCGGCAAGCCCGTAAGGGCTGCGCAACTCAAGCGGGATGCGCACGAAGCCCGGCCGCCGCCCCGGTGAATCGCGCCAGATGATGCGCGCCACCAGAATGTTCGAGCGCACGATATCGGCCACAACGAGAAGAAACAGCCGCATCGCCGCCAATGGCCGCGGCAGTTTTCCCGCCGGAGGATCGAGCGCGGTCAACACCCAGGTGCCAAATCCGCCGAGAACAGCCCCAAGCACAATCTGCCCCGGTGCCAGCGACTGATTGAGCAGCAACCAGATGGCCATAAGAAAAGCCGGCATCAGCGACCATTTCAGCAGCCGTATCATTGCGGCCCCCCGGAAAGCGCCGGTGCCTGAAAATCGGCCGGCAGAACGGCACGGATATAATCACCGGGAAAGTGCAGATTCTGCGCCGTGGCGTCGGCAAACCGCATGGCGGGACCAGCGCCGGCGGTAAGCCCCACACAAAGAAGGATCAGGCCCGCAACCGGCACGATCTCCACCACGCGCACACGCGGCACCGTACCATCCAGCGGCAGCCAGAAACTTTTGATGCCGGCCCGGACCATTGCGATCACGGCGGCGAAACCGCTGGCGAGCAGCAGCGCCGTCAGAATCCACGCCGTCGATCCGACCGTGCCGGGAATAACCTCCGGCTGTTGGAACAGGGCCTTGATCAGCACGAATTTGGCGATGAAGCCGGAGAGCGGCGGCAACCCGGCCAGAAGCAAGGCACAGGCCATGAAGCAGAGGCCGAGGATGGCCATGGTGGCCGGGATGGAAACGCCGGTAACCGCCTCCCCGTCATCGTCGTCCTCATCGACGTTGGTTTCGCCATAGGCCTCCATCGTGACCGCCAGCACGTCAGCACCGGCCGCCTGTCCACGCGCCACCAGTTCGATCAGCATGAAGAACGCGGCGATCGCGAGTGTCGAACTGAGCAGATAAAACAACGCGCCCGCGGTGACCGCCGTATCACCGACACCGATCAACGCCAGCAGCGTGCCGGAAGAAATCACCACCATATAACTGGCCAGCCGCGGCAGATCCTGTGCCGCGAGAATGCCGATGGTTCCGAAGAGAACGGTGATGATGCCGCCGGTGACAAGCCACGGGTCGCCGAAATAGGCGGATGCACCGGCGCCCGCGCCCAACAGCAGAAGCGACAGGCGAAGAATGATGTAAACGCCAACCTTGGTCATGATGGCAAAAAACGCCGCCATCGGCGCCGCGGCGGGGGCATAGGCACCGGGCAGCCAGAAGCCGAGCGGCCACATGCCCGCCTTGACCAGAAAGGCGACGCCCAGGATCGCCATGCCCGCCTCGAACAGGACGCGGTCTCCGGGCGCGATGGCGGGCGCCTGCATCGCGATGTCGGCCATGTTGAGCGTGCCGGTGACGCCGTAGACCAGGCTGATGCCGATGAGAAAGAGCGATGACGCCGCCAGGTTGATGGCGATGTAGTGCAATCCCCCGCGCACGCGGGCATGGCCGGAGCCGTGCAGAACCAGACCGTAAGACGCCGCCAGCAGGATTTCGAAGAAGACGAACAGGTTGAACAGATCGCCGGTCAGAAAGGCGCCGTTCAATCCCACCAGCAGAAACTGGAACAGGGAATGAAAATGCGGCCCCACCCGGTGCCAGCGCGCCAGCGAAAAGATCAGGGTGGAAAGCGCCAGAATGGCGGTCAGCGCCAGCATCATCGCCGACAGCCGGTCCAGCACCAGAACGATGGCAAAGGGGGCCGGCCAGCTTCCCAGACGATAGACCGTGACCTGTGGTACAGCGGTTTGCGGCAAGGGCGTGTTGGCCTGCAGCAACAGCGCCACCACCGCCCAGACCACCAGCAATACGGAAAAGAGCGAGATCAGCGCCTTCAGCGTGTGCCGCCGCTCATCCAGCAGCAGCAGAAACGCGCCCGTGGCGAGCGGCAGCACGATGGGCAGGATGATCAGATGATGTGCAAGGCCGCTCATGCCTCCGGCTCCTGCCCATCGACGTGATCGGTTCCAGTCAGTCCGCGCGAGGCAAGCAGGACGACGAGGAACAGCGCCGTCACCGCAAAGCCGATCACAATCGCCGTCAGCACCAATGCCTGCGGCACCGGATCGACATAGCGCAGGAGATCGCCCGCCTCCCCCGCGCGCACCACCGGTGCCGCGCGCGGCCCGAGGCGCCCAGTGCTGAAGATGAAAAGATTGACGGCGTAAGAGAGCAGAGACAGCCCGATAATCACCTGATAGGTGCGCGGCCGCATCACCAGCCAGATGCCGGAACCGGCCAGTACGCCAATGGCGATGGCGAGAATGATTTCCATCACGCCACCTCCGTCTCGTGAGCGGGGGCTTTGGCCGGGTTCTTGATCCGGCGCAACGATTGGTGCGCCAGTGCGATCAACATCAGAACGGTGGCGCCCAGTACGAGCGCGAGCACACCGAAATCGAACAGCAGAACCGTGCCGAGCGGCAATGTGCCGAGCCAGGGCAAGGTCACGTTGGCCGGCAGCGCCGTCAGAAAGGATTGTCCGCTGAACAGCGCAATCACCCCGGCCGAGACCGCGAACAGAAGACCAAAGCCCATCCAGCGCAGCGGATGAACACGCAAACGCGCCTCCACCCAGCGCGCGCCGCCCGCCATGTATTGCACCAGAATGGCGACCGCCATGGTCAGCCCGGCAACGAAGCCGCCACCCGGCTGATCGTGCCCACGCAGGAACAGATAGATGCCGGCAATCCCGATGATGGGGAACAGAAGCTTCATCAACACGGCCGGAACCGCGAGGTAATCGGTCAGCGTGCTGCCTTCATGCCGGTCGGGATGGGCGCGGTCATAGATGTCCTGAAAATGCTGCTGCTCCGGCCCTTCCAGATTGTCGGATGCCGGGCGGAAGCGACGCAACAATGCGAACACGGACAGCGCCACGATGCCCAGCACGGTGATTTCGCCCAGCGTGTCGAAGCCGCGGAAATCCACCAGGATGACGTTGACGACATTGGTGCCGCCGCCTTCGGCATAGGCGTGCTGCAGAAAATATCCGGCGATGCCGCCGGCCGGATAAGGCCGTGTCATCAT
>Ga0209952_1003300_pt1 | contig 11330 bp, 9 predicted proteins | sample ThiBiot_750_biof_2_FD_183951 | JGI IMG/M metagenome (GOLD analysis project Ga0209952, IMG submission 183951) | Wastewater bioreactor microbial communities from Cape Town, South Africa - Thiocy_cont_750_biof (SPAdes) | ecosystem: Engineered > Bioreactor > Thiocyanate-remediating >...
GTTGCTCGAGCAATTAACACATAATCACAATCTAACGTTTCACAATTCGGCAGACACAATAAAAACTGTTTGATATTCTCAGGATTCTGTAGATGAGTAGATTTGATTGTCAATCGACGAATCGTCGGTAAACAAAACCATGTCGATAACAATGGACTTGTATGTACAAAATCTAATTTCCATTTCAATGTCAATGTCGTTAAACGAGTAAATTCATCCCGAAGAAACGTAAAAAATTCGTTTGTATACGATTGTCGATCATATAAATCAATATCTCGAACGTATCGCCAATTTCGTTCGGATTTTCTTGTCTGTTGCCGTTTTAAAATCGATTGATCGAGATCGAGATGATGAAATGGAAACGGCAGAGTATAAATATGATTATACGAATGAAAACCAATCGGTGTAAACCGTGACCAAAATGGCGTATCGAATGAACGAATCAATTCGTTCGACATCAACGAAATTAATGATTTTATTTCGAATTGAATACTTGTCAAATTCGGTAGATGACAAAAGATATCTTCCGATAGACGATAACCATCGATAATACCCGATTGAATATCGAAAACCAAGGAAAAATTCAGTTTCTTCAACGGTGTCAATGTTCGAAAGATGTTTTTCACGATTTCATAAGAAATCGAATGCAAACAAATGAAAAGAAAGTGTGCGAGATTTGGCGGTGGATCTGCGATTGTCAATGGATTCTGTGGGTTGATTGTTGTGTCTAAAACTCGTATTCGAAGTGAATGAAGATGTTGAGCATTGCTAAGAATCGAACAGACATCGTTGATCGACCGAACAGTTAACGTTAAATTGGTGAACAGGCATTGTTTGAAGTCAATATCTTGCAAAGAAATCGAATAGCACGGCGGTGTGGCGAATGTAAGTGATTGAATATTGGCATTGAAGAGATTTTGTTTGACATTTTCTTCGAATGATATTCGATCACAACAGCAAACATCACTTCGAATGAAAAGCTTCTTCATTTTTTTGAAAAACGAAAAATATTTGAGTAAAATCATCAATTCATCAGCTCGTCGGACGATAATCGACAATGATTCTAACCGAGAGAACATTTGTTCATTGAGCAGAATTTTATTCAACATATGACATTCGAGTTTCAATTTTTGTATTTCACATGTATTCATGTAATTCGATCGAAATAATAACGACCGGTAGAGATTGAAAATCGGTAGAGACGCATGAGTAAGATCGATTGAGGTCGAAAACGGTCGATATTCTTCGATGAGACGTGCATAACGACGTTTGAGAAAGTAGAATGCATAGACAATGTCGTACGTTTTCAAATGACTGAAAATGATCAAGATAATTTCATTGGGAAGTGATTCCATTGTTCGATATTTCTTCTCTACCTGTCCGATTCGACATTGTCAAACGAATATATAGAGCGAAGAGAGAGAGACGCGCGCGTTATGGACTATTTAGAGTTGAAAATGAATGAGAAAGAAGAAAAAATGTTACGCTCGTCTGCGAGAGAGACGAATGGCCTTGAGGGTCAGTTGCAGATAGAAAAAAAAAACAACAAAAACAAACGAAAACTTAACTGATAACAAACAGTTGTTAGTTTTGCTGTTCTTCGTCGAAGAAATGAATTTCAATACAACGCAAAAACTTCTCTTGATTTGGCTCGATAAAGATATTAGCAGAAGTACGACGAACATCCTACGGCAGATTGTCAATGCGTTCGTCACGTTTACAGATATTGACGAATGTTTGAACTTTTTAATCACAACAAGTGAAAGTAGAGTGTGCATGATTGTTTCGGGTTCGTTGGGTAAAGAGATCGTTCCAACGGTACATGACATGCGGCAAATGGATTCGATTTTTGTCTTTTCTCGAGATGTAAAAGTGAACGAAGAATGGACGAGATCGTGGCCGAAAATCGTCGGTATATTTAAGGAAATAGGTCTGATTTGTGATGAATTGAAAAAAGTAATGATGGATTGTGAACAAAATTCGATTAGTTTCGATTTAATGACGATCGATGGTGATCCATCGAAGAAAAATCTCGATCAATTACAATCGGTTTTTATGTATTCACAGATTATAAAAGAAATTCTCTTAGTTATTAAATTCGAACAGAAACATATTCGTGAATTTGCTGAATATTGTCGACAAGAATTTCGTGAAAATATCGAACATTTGACGTTTATCGATCGATTCGAACGAGAATATCGAAAGAAAACACCGATTTGGTGGTACACATGCCAATCATTTCTCTATCCGATGGTGAATAAAGCTTTACGCGAAGCCAATCTCGATCTTATTATTAAAATGGGCTTTTTTATCAGTGATCTTCATCGACATATTGAACAATTGCATAAAAAACAATTTATTCCGAGAAAAATACGAAAGACTTTTACTCTCTATCGAGGCATTGTCTTATCATTGAGTCAATTACACGAAATGACGAATAACAAAGGTGGACTCATCTTTTTCAATATGTTTCTCTCGACAAGTTCAAATCTCGATATTGCTCAAAAATTTGCTCAACAGAATCTTTCAAATCCATCGTCGATTGGCGTGATATTCGTCATGACTATCGATCCACGTCAATTGACAACGCCGTTTGCTTCTGTTGATGAAATTGGTTATTATAAAAAAGAACGAGAGATTCTTTTTTCTATGCATACGGTGTTTCGTATCAATGATATCAAACAAACGGACGCTAATTCTCGATTGTTTCAAGTTGAATTGTCATTAACGAGCGAGAAAGATCTCGATTTACATTTGTTAACCGAGAGAATTCGACAGGAAACATGTCCGGACATCAACGGTTGGCAACGGCTCGGTTTTGTTTTGTTGAGAATGCGTCGAGCACTGCAAGCTGAACATGTTTATCAGATTCTTCTCAAACAAAAGCTGAACGATTTAGAACGAGCGTGTATTTACAATCAACTTGGCTCGACTAAAGATGAATTAGGCGAGTACGATCAAGCTCTTGAATACTATGACAAAGTACTTGATATCTACAAGAAACTCGTGCCAATCAATTATCAGAATATGGGAGCTTGTTTTAATAATATTGGTACAGTTCATTATAATAAGAATGATTATTCGAAGGCATTGGCTTTCTATGAAACAGCTTTGAATATTAATAAGCAATGGTTGCCGGGAAATCATTCGAATTGTGCTTCTGTTTATAATAATATTGGGAAGATTTATGAGAAAACAGGAGATTATTCGAAAGCTTTGCTCTATTTCAAACGAGCATTAACAATTCGACAAGAAATACTACTGCGAAATCATTCGACTTTAGCCTATTCATTCGATAATCTCGGATTAGTTTATTATGCGATTGGAGAATATCATCAAGCACTTTCATTCCATGAAGAAGCTCTACACATACGTCAAAAATCATTGCCACCTGATCATCCTGATCTTGCTTATCCCTATCATAACATTGGACTCATTTATAACAAAACAGGTGACTATTCAAAAGCGATCTTATCCTATGAAAAAGCGTTAGATATTCGTTTACATTCCTTGTCTTCAAACCATCCCGAATTGGCTATTTCTTATGATAGTATCGGTGATTTCTATGCTAGACAAGGTGATCAGTGTAAAGCTTTAGATGCCTACGAAAAAGCACTTTCTATTCGGCAAACAGTTCGTCCTAATCATCCAATTGTAGCTATTTCATATAATAATATCGGCAAAAGTCATACATTAAACGGTAATTATTCACAAGCGTTTTCATTTTTTGAAAAAGCATTAGAAATACAAATTCAATCATTGCCATCATGTCATCCAGATTTAGCTATATCGTACCAAAACATGGGCGATGCTTATTTTCAAATGAGAAGTTATTCTCAAGTACTTCCTTATTACACAAAAGCATTGACAATTCAACAGCAATCCTCGTCGACCAATCGTATCGATATCGCAAATACGTACGATAAAATCGGTTTACTCAGTTTCCGTGTGAAGGATTGGTCAGAAGCATTGTCTTGCTACGAAAATGCATTGAAAATTCGACGTGAAACACTTTGTCCTATGCATCCAGATATTGCTATCAGTCGGAATAACATCGGTTTATTATATATCCAAATGAGTATGAATTCTCAAGCGTTTGTTTCATTTGAAAAAGCGTTGGATATTCAAATACAAACGCTCACTTTCTACCATGCGGATTTAGCCGTTACTTACAACAATATCGGTTTAGCTTATGTTCAAATTGATGATCGTGAAAAGGCACTTGCGTATTTTGAAAAAGCACTTTCTATTCAACAAGAAATTCTACCATGTAATCATCATGATTTAGCTCAAACGTTTACTAATCTCGGAGGTGTATATCATCATTTGCAAAATTATTCTCGTGCACTTGCATCTTATGAAAAAACACTCGAAATTCTTCAACAATATCTCCCCGAAAATCATGCAGATATAGGCGAATGTTGTCAACAGATTGGTTTAGTTTGTAAGAATATGAATAATCATGGAAGATCGGTTTCATATTTAAAACGTGCGTCGAGTATTGCCGAACAGACAACGAAGACAAGTCTTTCGAATTTAACAAATAAACTATCATTATGACGAGAGACTATGTAATTCAATCGTTTCCTGCAATTATTTCTCTATTAAACTAATGATGAATTGCAATGTCGAATAATCCGATATTTTTTGCTTATTTGCACATATTTAGATTTTGCCCTGTGGTTTTTTTTTTCTGTTGTATTCAACTGTCAAAATAAAAATCTTATTTACATATTTAATGATAGGATACATCGATCGTTTGTTCTTTTTTTTTCTTCTTCTCCCTCTCGATTAGTTCAATTTCGATGATCCGTATCGTTCTTCTTTCCACTATACGCTCATCAAATTACGATTCAATTAAGAGATCCGAACTACTTCAAAATGATGATTCGATACATATCCGGAATGCTCAAACTATATATCTTTGAAACTAAGAACAAAAAAAAACGGAAAACGTCAAATACAATTGAAAATCTTTTATATTATCCATCTCTTCAAATGATGACATGTAAAACCCTCTATCGTCGTTAATAAGTAGATGTGTTTGTCGTTCAACGACTGGGAAAGAAGAAGAAGAAGAAAAAGAAAGAAGACAATTCTTGTTTAGCTAACAATGTATTTATGTATATAGAGAGAGGAGGGGCGAGAGAGATAAGGAGATTGATTGAATTGATCGTATTTGAGGCGATTCTCTTTCTCGAAGATCTATTTTTTGGCCTCGTTTTTTTCTTCTTCTATAAGAAAATAGTTTCCTGTCGAGAATAGAACGAAAAACGATCATTATTACAGATAAAGACAAAAGAAAAGTCCTGGGATTCCTTGTTGATTGAAAGAATTATGCAGAAAACGAACGTTCCATCCGCTGAAGAAGTTCATCATAATAATAAAAATCGAAATTTTCTACGTATTATTCTATTTCTCACCGGTGTTGTCATCTTACTAGCTAGTATATTTCTTCTTACTATCATCTATCGAACAGTCAAATCAGGTAAACAAACTAAAACTACGACCGTGATTGATCATAGTTTCAATGAATCTCTCATAAGTAAGTAAGAAAATGATTTGATTTCATTCGAATTCGATCGTTGTCTGTTTTCTTTTTCCTCCAGCTTGTCAATATGGACAACGTGGATGTGATTACGGTGCGATTTGCACGGAAGAAAATGAATGCCAATGTTCAATGAATTGTACAGATGAACAATGTCGAATCGAACAAACGAAATGTCAATTATTCTATTCAAAAAATAAATCCAAAGATTCGATATCGTTAGAAGAATTGATATGTTCGACAATGAATTGTTCTCATGGGGCGAAATGTATTGTCAACAATTATCATTCGCCCTCTTGTTCTTGTCCTGCGAATTGCGCTGAGTATACTCAAATAGAAATGGCAAATGGACCGATTTGTGGAAGTGATCGTTTGACATATGAGACAATTTGTGATTTAAAGAAAAAATCTTGCGAACGACAAGAAAATCTTTCGATTAGCCATTGGGGAAAATGTCGTATGTAGATTTTGTAAAATAATTAATAAGAATAATTTCTTTTTTGGTTCAAAAGAAAATGATCAATCTTGTGATCCACATATAAATTGTTCGATTAATTACGAGCCAATTTGTGCAAATAATCTGCATAATTATTCGAATGAATGTCAAATGTTAAAATATGCTTGTCAATCGAAACTAAATCTAACGAAATTACATGATGGTTTATGTTATTCACATGAACAAGAACGATTACGTCAAGGTTGATTTTCACCGTCTTACATTTCGATTAAAAGAACAACTTGTTTTTTTGATTTTATTTTAGCTTGTCAAACTTATATTTGTCTAAATGGCAAAACCTGTATGATTGAAAATGGCAAAGAAGTCTGTCGATGTTTATTCAATTGTTCATCGGAAAAGAATCAAGTAATACAAAATTTTGATGACTCGGGAAATGAGTCTCGTTTTTAGGTATGTGGATCGAACGGGATTTTGTATGATAATCTGTGCACATTAGAACGCGAACGATGTTTACTTGCCGAACAATTTCGACCTGTTGATCATTCTCATTGTAAACCGAAGGAATGTAAACAATGTTCGAATCAATATTCGAAACAAGATTCAGTCTGTGGAGAAAACGGAAGGACTTATCCGTCGATATGTCATTTGGAACATGATGCTTGTACCAAACAAATGGATATGAAACCACAATACATGGGCGCATGTGATAATTGTCGAAATGTGGCTTGTCCATTTAATGGTATCTGTCGATCGAGTCAAGGAAATTATACGTGTTTATGTCCGAAAAAGGAAAGTTGTGGAACGATGAGGGTAATTATTTCGAAAAACTACACGAACGAGAGATGATTTGATTTAGACGAATCGATCTTTTGCGATTTGCGGAAGTAATCAAGAATTATTCTATAGTCAATGTGAAATGGATGCACGATCATGTGAATTGCAAACACATCTCTATGCGATTGCACCACATCATTGTGTCAAAGATGATGATCAACAAGAATACACCGATGAATGTGGTTATGATGAAGTATTAGTTGATTTAAAATTGAATCGACATGTCGAATGTGATGTCATGGATCGATGTCCATTGAATAGTTACTGTCGTACTCAAAGTCATCGATGTTGTGTCAAAGTATTAACTGCTGTTCTACCTTATCGATCGTGTATAGATAGCACACATTGTGGAAAGAATATGATTTGTTTAAATGGACTTTGTCAATGTGCAGGAGAAGATTTTATGCCAGCAAGAAATAAACGAGAATGCAGTAAATAGAAATGTAGATATCGAGAGAGATGTGTGATCAATATCTTTATGTGTTTCAGTACCACTTATCTCGACTTCATCGAAAATATCGACATGTCATGCATCACCATTTGGTTGTTGCAAAGATAATATTACTATTTCGCCGACATTCGATCGACGAGGATGTCCGGGTATTTGATTTCAAGATAAAAACAAAAGAGTTGAGTTCCTATCTTTTCTTTTCGTAGAGTATTGTAGTTGTCATCCAACTGGTTCATTACGAACATCATGTGATCCGAAAACAAGTTCTTGTTATTGTCGACCAGCTGTTGCCGGAACGAGATGTTCACATTGTGAAAATGAATATTGGGCATTTTCACGAATTGTAACACACAATAACACCGGTTGTACTCGTAAATATGATTAGAGATATTTTTTCTATTTAAATTTTTACAAAAAATGCTCGTTTGTAGCTTGTGCTTGTCATCCGTTTGGTTCTGTACGAAGAGATTGTGTGCAAGATACAGGTCAATGTCTTTGTCATTCGTTTGCTACGGGTCGACAATGTGACAAATGTAATGATTCATCGTTAACACTAACGAATCAAGGTTGTGTTAATGGTAAACTCTTCGAAAGAAACAATTGACATGTGAATTTTGACTTCTGTTTTTTTTATGCTAGGAATTAAAAATCGTCGTCGTCGACAACGAACATGTCAAGATCTCGTTTGTCTTTTCGATAGCAAATGTGAAATTGTTCATAATCAACCGCATTGCACATGTCGAGATGTTTTCTGTACAATCGAAGAAGAACAACCGATGAATGCGCATCCGATGGTCGAACTTATCGATCGAAATGCGAAATCAAACGACAACAATGCATGAAGCAATACGAAATTGTTCTCATGTATCCAGGTGTTTGCAATGGTTCGTTGTTTTCTTTTGCCATCGATTTGGTTTGTTTTGACTTTTTTTTGTCAATTAGGTATTGATGAAGATATCGAATATGAAGATTTGTATAATTCGAAAGATAAATCAACGCAAACGAAAACGATTGACTCGAGTTTGTTTTTAAAACAAATGAAAGATTGAACTGAGAAAATCTTTTAGAACGATGTGCAACTGATCTCGATTGTGGCGAGAATATGGTTTGTTTATCGGAATTTTGCGAATGTGCTCAACAGAAATATCAACGAATATCCGGACCACGATGCATCACTCGTATCTCATCGATTTTTCTTTATTTTTCTCCTCAAGAAAAACTTTCATTTAGCATCACCATTGAATCAAACAAGTATCAATAATTCTGTTCGTCATACATCAATTAATATCTGTTCACATCGAAATCCTTGTGGAAATCATGGCCTTTGCCAAGATCAAATAGATGGAAGTTATACATGTATTTGTCCATTAGGATGGAAAGGAAGATATTGTACTGAAAGTTGGTTTTCTATTTTCGAGAGAAAAGAGAACAATTTGCCAATGAATTAATTTAGGAATTTCGATCAATTTTCCGTATTTTAACCGATATGCACATTTGGAATGGAATGAATCTGTTGCCATTCAGTCCATTGATTTGACATTTACAACTGAGAGACGAAATGGTTTAATTTTCTATTCAGATTTTGATCTGATTATTTATCTACGAGATCAACATATTGAATTTATGTAAAGATTTTATCAAGAAGACTTATTCACAATGTTTTTTTTTTGTTATTTTCAGTGTTCGTACTGATCAATCGGCTTTCACTTTTCAATTAACAGATTTAATTGATTTGAATACATTAACTCGTTTACAAGTACAACTTCTATTTAATGAAATACAAGTGAAAATCAATAATGGAAATATATTTACTAGTATTTTCTTTCGAAATCGATTGAATTCGATGATTTATTTTCTGTTTTTCCTATCAAATAGAAGTCTTGTCATTTGAGATAACACTGAGAAATCGATTGTATTTGGGTGGAGTATCCGGCATACTTGCTAAGTAAATGATCCTTCTAATCAAATGAATGCAAAGAGAACTCTTATTTTTCTTTTCTCTGTTTAGTTTATATCATAAATATGATCTTGATCATGGTTTTCAAGGTTGCATTCAACATTATTCAATGAACGGACAATCGAAATTATTCAATCATTCCAATTGGATCGGTCAAAATATCGGTTAATTCCGTTGAAATTCTTCTTCTTCTTCTTCTAATTTTCGATTCGATTTTAGATGAATGTTCAACAAACTTTTGTCAAACAAAATCTTGTACAAACGAAATTTTTTCTCCATTAATCAATCGTTGTTTAATAAATCCGTGTGAAGTCAATCAACAATGCACGAATATCTATCCAGATAACTATCTTTGTCTTTGTTCGAATTGTTCAACTGACTCTGCAGCAAATCGATATACAGCTGGATTTCATTTGAATAGTTATCTTAAACATTTACCATTGAAACCAATGGATTCAACAGGAAGATTTTACTTTGAAATTTGGTTTCTAACTGAGAGTTCTTCAGGTTCGATTCTCTACAGTGAGCATATGAATACGAAGAAAGGATATTTCAAACTTTATCTTGATCGAAAAATGTTACTATTCAATATTGTTATTGGAAGTAAAACAATTTCATTAAGGTAATTCATTTCATTTGAAAGTTATTTTCTTCTCCTATCATGTTGAATCTACGTATAGTTCTCGATATCCAATTGAATTAAATCGATGGCATCAATGTCTCATCGAAATCTACGGTCAAAAATTGAGTTTAATTCTCAATCAAGAACTACCAGTCATATCTTATGAATTATTTTCTTCACATTTACTTTGGCCACGTTCATTTACATATTTTGGTCATTTACCCAAACAATATCAATCAAATAATCCTTCCATATTCGATGGATTTCGTGGTGCAATACAAAAAGTAACATATAACGTTCTTTTCCTATTTCTATTTTACTCAATTATAGATTATTCTCAATAATAATCAAATTTACAATGATATTCGTCGAGATTCAATTGAATTGTTTCATCTAACTGAATACTATGGTTATCCATGTAAACCAAATCCATGTCAATTGAATACTCAATGTTCTCAAATCGAATTAAATAATTATACATGTATAAAACAATCGTCACTTCGAGAAACATCACTTGAACTTGATGGAACAATCAATGCAATTTATTCGTATAAACCTTTGAATTTAAATCGAAATTATTTTGATTTAGTTATTAAAACAAAATATTCATTTGGTGTTATTTTTTATACTGGTGATACATCATTGTCGTTGTTTGCATCTTATTTTTCCTTGATACTCATTGATGGATTTTTACAATTGAAAGTTCGAATAGATACGAATTCGATAGATATTGTAATACGGTCACGGATTCGAATTGATGATGGTCGATGGCATCGAATAGAAATCGAAAGGTAAGAGAGAGAGATAATTTACGATCAGGTTGTTGACGAATTAGTATGTAGATTTCGTCGTCGAATTAATCTGAAAATTGATGAAACTCATCGTTATCAAGCATTTCTATCTCATTCAAAAACAGAATTTCATCCAAATCCATCTTATATCTACATTGGTGGTTATCATCATCTATGTTCTTCTGATCAATATCATTGTCATTCATATCGTGGATGTTTGAAGAATTTAACCATTGATCAACAATCAGTTAACCTCATCAATGATGAAATCAATTCGAATCGTTTATTAAAACAGTGTCATGACTCGAATCTTTTGTCAGTTTTTTAATTGTTCATAATGTTTTAATAATAATAATAATGTAGAATATTACAATGATCTTTATTTGACATTAAATTCTGCACTTATATGTTTAAACACACAACCACATAGACTTTATTTCACAGCAGCAGTAGAATGGGCCATTTAAAAACTGAATTCATTTCTATTTATATCATCAAGCTATGTCAGCTTCAGGCTTGCCAAACCTCCTGATTTTCAAAGTTTCGAAGAATTTTAATTTTCTGTCGATATTTTCAAGCAATGAAGGAGATTTTAGATGATACTAAATTGAGCATATAGTGGGAGAAAATTGCAAAATCTGAAATAATTCTCTTTTTTATCTTATAAATA
>Ga0209952_1003304_pt1 | contig 11319 bp, 11 predicted proteins | sample ThiBiot_750_biof_2_FD_183951 | JGI IMG/M metagenome (GOLD analysis project Ga0209952, IMG submission 183951) | Wastewater bioreactor microbial communities from Cape Town, South Africa - Thiocy_cont_750_biof (SPAdes) | ecosystem: Engineered > Bioreactor > Thiocyanate-remediating >...
TGCAGCACGCGCGATCCATCCGTCTTTCAGAACGAGGCCAACACAACCGCTGCCGGCAACTGGCGGATCGAACGGACGCCCGACCGCATCACCGGCGTGCCGGTGCCGAGCGCGCAGCTTGCGACGACACAATCGTCGAACAGCGCAACGCCGCACTCGAAGCCGGCGGTCATCCAGCTCACCTGTTTCGAGAACAGGCCGATCGTCCGCTTCTCATTCGAGTTCAAGATCGGCAGCGATCTGAATTCGGTGCTCGGCTATCGGTTCGACGACAGACCCGGCCACGACAACGTACCCTCGCGCGTGCTGCTCGGTTACAGGGTCATCGTGGTCGAGGATGGCGCGGCGGTGGCGCAGTTCACGGACGAATTGTCGGCGTCCAAATCACTGGTGGTGCGGATCAGGTCGCTGAATGCGGGCCGCACGGTGGCGGACTTCCAGACCGAGGGCGGCAAGGCCGCGATCGATGCCGTCCTTGCAAATTGTCCCGCAGCGGCGGAGCCGATGCGGGACAAGAGAGCGAAATCGTAAACCGTGTGATGGAAGCGATCAGCCTTCGCCCGGCGGATTTTCGTCGCTGATATGGCCCATGTGACGCTGCTGATAGAGCTGGATGCCGATGCGCTCGACGAGATCGAGCTGGGTTTCGAGGAAGTCGATGTGGCCTTCCTCATCCTTCATCAGCGATTCGAACAGGTCGCGCGACACGTAGTCCTTGACGCTGTGGCAGTAGGTGGCGGCTTCCTGATAGAGATCGCGCGCGCCGTGCTCGGCGGCGAGGTCGCACTCCAGGATTTCCTTGACGTTCTGGCCGATGCGCAGCGGGTCCAGAACCTGCATGTTCGGGAACCCTTCCAGGAACAGGATGCGATCGGTGAAGCGATCGGCGTGATGCATCTCCTCGATCGATTCCTTGCGCCACTGCTTGGCCATTTCCTTCAGGCCCCAATTGTCCAGCAGCCGGAAATGAAGCCAGTACTGGTTGATGGCCGTGAGTTCGCTCCGCAGACCCTTGTTCAGATAGTCGACAACCTTCGGATCACCCTTCATAGCCACTCCTCATTCCAAAAACGGGTCGAAATCTAATTTAGAACGCTTCTAAATCAGATTTGGAGCCCGGGCAAGCCTGCGCCGGCGCAAGAGGTCGTAGGTGTGTGAAAATGTGAAGGCGGAGGGATCAGGCCGCTTCGGTCAGCGTTGCTTCTTCAATGGAATCAGCGTTGTCCGCCACGGCGGCAGTATGCGGGCAACCTGCGCAGCAGGATTTGGCGCAGGTCCCGAGAGCTTCGTCCATGATCTTACGGATAGTGCGGGCACAACGGCCGCACTGGGCGCTGCAACCGAGGCACCCATAGACCTGCCCTGCCGTCCGGGGAGGCTGCTTTGTGTCGGTAACGACACCGCGAACATCGTGGTCGCTCAACACATTGCAGGAACAGACGATCATCAGCACCAACATTTGGCGGTAAGAGAGGTCCTCTCCGATATGTCATCCTCCCTGACCGGATGCAAAAGCAAAACGCCCAGTTTCAAGCTATTCCAAACTGGCCAGGTTCCAACGCTCCCGGCCCCTTTCCTCGCCTTCTGAGTCGCGCCGTTCCCCAAAAACTGGACGTATCCGATCAACAATCATGGCGGAGTGTTACGGCGAAACTGCATGACTGCCGATAAGCTAAACAATTACAATAATTTACATTATCCACAGCCAGGATGAGTTGGGGTTTTCTTAACTGCTTGATCGCATTTTGGTCACATAACCCACGTACCTCGCGCCTGCCTGACCCCGAAAAATATGAAGTGAGGACCATGCGGATACTTCCGATTGCTATTGCTGTTGCCTTGATGTCGATGAGCGCCCCCGTTGTCGCACAGGAAGCATCGGTTCCCGCCAAGGTCTCCACCCTCCGCATCGCGATGAGCGAAGTGGCGATCATGCGCTGCCACGCCGCGCTCAAGCTCAAGGCCGAGCAGGAAAAGCACTGGCCGGCGGTCGTCGCGGCCCTGCGTGCGCTGTCGCGCGGCCCAGTCACCGAGGAAGCCGTTCGCCGCGCAGCACCGTCCGTCACGCCGCTCCTGGAAACGCTGGATGAGCGGCAGCGTCAGGTGGCGATGAATTTCGCGCAGCGCGCGGGCCTCACGCAGTACGCCTCCCTCTTCTGATATTTCGGCGTCGCCTTCCGGCGACGTCTGTTCCTTCCGGGCTCCGGCGCTGTGCGACACAATCGGCACAGCTTCGGAGCCTTTCTCGTTTCGGAAGACCGAGGCGCGCGATCATCTCGCCTGCCGATGTTGATGAGAATATCGCCTCTCTCTGTCACGAGCGGCATAGCATTTTTGGCACGCACCATGCATGACATAGCAAGGTCCTCGTAAATCACCTTGGCAGCCCTCTGAGATGACACCCTTCAGAAACGAACGCCACGCACGCCTCGCCCGCGTGATTTCAGCCCGCTGGCAGCGGCGGGCCATCTTCCTGCTGGGCGGCGTCGCAGTGGGTGGCGCGGCGGTGGGACTGGCCCTGGCAGCCGATCAAGCACAGATCGCATTCGCAATGCTGATCGAGAAAACGCGCTATGCTTCGCTTCTGGTCACCCCACTCGGCTTCATGCTGTCGGTCTATCTGACCAACCGATATTTCCAGAACGCACAAGGAAGCGGCATCCCGCAGGCGATCGCCGCGCGTCACCTGACCGATCCAAACGCCCGCAACACGCTGGTCTCGATCCGCATCGCCGTCGGCAAGATCCTGCTGACGCTTCTCGGCCTCGTTTGCGGCGCATCGGTCGGACGCGAAGGCCCGACGGTTCAGGTCGGCGCATCGATCATGTTCGCACTCGGCCGTTTTTCCCCGCGCCGTCAGCCTGGCCTGATCCTCGCAGGCTCCGCGGCCGGCGTTGCGGCGGCCTTCAATACGCCGCTCGCAGGCATCGTGTTCGGCATCGAGGAAATGAGCCGCGCGTTTGAAACACGAACCAGCAGCCTCATCATCGCGGCCGTCATCGCCGCGGGCCTGACGTCGCTCGCACTGATGGGCAACTACTCCTATTTCGGCAGCACGCCCGCGACCCTTCACGCGGGCATGGACTGGCTCGCCGTTCCGGTGTGCGGCGTCGTCGGCGGTCTCTCAGGCGGCCTGTTCAGCCGCATTCTCATCCTGATGGCGCGCGGGATTCGAAATCCCGCTGGCCGCGCGATCAAAAGCCATCCGCTGCTGTTCGCGCTGGTGTGCGGCTTCGCCGTCGCGATCTGCGGAATCGTATCGGGCGACACGATCTACGGCACCGGCTATGCGCAAGTGAAAGCCGCGCTCGAGGGCGGACACCCCCTGCCGGAAAGTTTCGGCGTACTGAAGTTTCTGGCGACGACGTTTGCCGCGATCGGCGGCATTCCTGGCGGCATCTTCTCGCCATCGCTCGCGATCGGCGCAGGTCTCGGCGCCAATATCGCAGCGCTGTTTCACGACACCGCCCTGAGCGCCCTGATGCTGCTCGGGATGGTGTCCTACTTCGCCGGCGTAGTGCAGGCGCCGATCACCGCCTTCGTGATCGTCACCGAGATGACCGACAACCACGCGATGGTGGTGCCGCTGATGACGGCGTCGCTGATCGCCTACGCGAGTTCGCGCTTGATCTGCACGGAAGGCGTGTATCACGCATTGGCAAAAGGCTTTGCCGCCGAGGCTGAACGGCTCCAGACGACACCTGCCGCCGCGAAAGCGAATTAGGGTTTTGATTCTCTTTCCACGCGATTCCTTGCGCTCATCGGCAGCCGGATTCCGGCAGCCGGGATGCTCGGCGAAACGCCGGGGCGATATTTCGATCGTTTGGAATTCTTCTCAAATTCAATGCCTTGTGAGCGCCTTAATTCGAAATTCAAGCCTGAATATCCGGATTTTTGCTGCGCGGATTAAAAGTTCATGGCAGAAAGCAGGCGCGCCCGTTCAGCCTCCATTCAAAGCGTCCGGTGCAACCTTCAGGCGCGGTGACCGTTGTCCGGGCCGTTCATAATTCGAAAGGTGAAGCCATGAAGAAGATGATCCTGGCAGCCGCAGCGGCCGTTACGCTTGCAGCAGCAAGCCTCGTTGCGCCTGCGCCGGCGAGTGCGGGCGACGGAGGTGCCGTCGCTGCGGGCGTCCTCGGTGGTCTCGCCGCAGGCGCCATCATTGGCGGCGCTGCTGCGTCCGCCCCTCCGCCGGCCTATTACGGCCCCGGCCCGGCCTATGTCGCCGGCCCGCCCTGCTACTGGCGCCGTGAGCGCTTCTGGGATGGCTACGGCTGGCGCGTCCGTCGCGTTCAGATCTGCGACTAAGCCATTCTGAAGCCTTTAAGGCTTTGAATACCAACACCCCTGCCGATCAATCGGCAGGGGTGTTTTGATTCCGATCTCCTTAAGGATTGCCATCTCTATTAGCCGGACCACCCGGCTACTCCGAGGAGAGGTCCATGAAGGCCCTGTGCGCCCTGTTCATCATTGCAACAGCCTCGGCCCTGCTCGCCGACGCGATGCCGGCCATCGCTGCCGACCTTCCGGACAACCGCGCACCGGTTTATGTCCCGCCGCCGCGAGTCTATGTCGTGCCGGGATGCCGCCTCGGCGTCGAACGCTGGTGGGACGGCTACGGCTGGCACGTCCGCAACATTCAGGTCTGCTACTAATCACACGGCGCGAAGATCAGCGCCCGGCCTGCATCGCCCGCAGCACGCTTTCGCTCGGCCAGCAATCGACCTTCAATCCCGCGCGCTTCTGATAGGCGCCGAGCGCCGCGCGCGTCAGCATGCCTGCCTTGCCGTCGATCTTATCCGCGTAAAGACCAATCCCGGTGAGCTTGCGCTGCATCGTCTCGACATCGGCGGTGCGCAATTGCGATGACGCCGACCACGGCGTGGCGAACGGCTGGCCGTCGTTCATCCGGTCGCTGAGGTGACCGACGAACAGCACGTAGAGATCGGAGAAATTATACTCCTTGATGACGAAGTAGTTCTTCGTCACCAGGAAGGAAGGGCCGTAGATGCCCTCGACCTGCAACAGCGAAGCAGGCGTTGCTTTCTCGGCCGCGCTCAAACGCTGACCGCGAACCGGCACGAATCCTTCGCGCAGCCATTCACTGAGCGGCTTCGTCACCTCCGGCACACCTTCAGTACAATCGGCATGCGGCGGTGCCTTCACCTCATAAGCCCAGCGGATGCCGCGCTGCCAGCCCTTGTTGACGAGCTGTTGCGCGGCTGAGGCGAGAGCGTCCGGCACCGAAGTCCAGATGTTGACGTGTCCGTCTCTGTCGAAATCCACGCCGTGCTTGGCGAGTTCAGACGGCAGGAACTGCGTCAGCCCCGTCGCGCCGCCCCAGGATGTCCGCAGCCCCTTGCGCGTGACGTCACCATTTTGGATCAGCTTCAGCGCCTCGATGAACTCGCCCCGATACTGCTCCTTACGGCGGCCGACATAGGCCTGCGTCGCAAGCACCGTCAGCCCGTCATAGGGCAACTGATAGCGGCCGTAATCGGTCTCCCGTCCCCAGATTGCGAGAATGATCGTGCCGGGCACGCCAAAGCGGCGCTCGATGGCGGCAAGCGTGTCGCGATATTTCGCGGCCAGTTGCTGACCATCGACGGCAAGCCGCGCGATGCGCGCTTCTTTGACATAATCCGCTGGCACCTGGACGAATTCAGCCTGCGACGGCGCACCGGTCTTGGGCCGGCCCGGCAGCATCAGATCCGGCAGCTTGTAATCGGGCTTGAGGTCGCGCGTCTGCGTCTCGAACGTCGCGCGCGTGATGCCGGCCTTCTCCGCGTCCGGCCAGAGCGACGCGATGAAGCGGGTGAAGCCTTCATCGGCGGCGCGAGCGGGCACCGTCCGGCCGAGGCAGAGTGCAAGGCCAAGACAAAGCGCCAGCGCAAAACCGCGGCAACTGATTGTCCTTGCGACCAAGTCCTGTCCCCTCAATGCGCAGCATGACCGGCTTCATGGCCGGTGGCCTCGAGTCCAGCCGAAATGCGATCCACCCACGCAATGCCGAGCGCCGACAGGACGAACACGACATGAATGATGGTCTGCCACATCACGCCCTCGGTGGTGTAATTGGTGGTACGTCCAACCCCGCCAAGGTTGCCTGCCTCAATAAAGGTGCGCAACAGATGGATCGACGAGATGCCGATGATCGCCATCGCGAGCTTGATCTTGAGCACGCTGGCGTTGACGTGGCTCAGCCACTCCGGCTCGTCCGGATGGCCCTGAAGATTGAGGCGCGAGACAAACGTCTCGTAGCCACCGACGATCACCATCACCAGAAGGTTCGAGATCATCACCACGTCGATCAGGCTCAACACCACCAGCATGATCTGCTGCTCGGTGAAATCGAACGAGTGATTGATGAGATGCCAAAGTTCCTTGAGAAAGAGAATAGCGTAGACGCATTGCGCGACGATCAGGCCGACATACAGCGGTAACTGCAGCCAGCGTGAGCTGAAGATCAGCATCGGGATCGGGCGCAGGACTACCCCCTTCGGCGGCAGTGGCGTCTCTGGGGTCATCGACATAAAAGGGCAGCTCCGGGAGGTACGACTCTTGGGCGGGAATCATGCCAGATTCGCCACCCACGCGCTTTGCCGACCTTGTCGTCCCGACGTTTTTTCCGCCGCCGTCAGCGCACCGCGACCAGGAACAGACGCGGGAAATGCAGCAACACCTTGCCATCCTGCTGCGGCAAATAGCTCGCAGCCACCCGCGCGGTATATTGCGCGAGGAACTCCTTGCGCTGGGGAACATCCAGCGGATCGAGAAACGGCCGCAACCCCGTTCCCTTGACCCATTCGACGATCTCGGTCGCATCATCGAGGGCATGATTGTACCCGGTGTGCCAGATCTCGAATCGCGAACAATGCGGCTTCAGAGTGTCATAATAGACGCGCGGCGGGGGCAGCACATCGCGCAGCCGCGTGACGTTCGAAAGAGCATCACGCCAGGGCCCGTCCAGCGCCACCTCGCGCATCAGCACATGCGTCGGCTCGGCGAGATTGTCCGGCATCTGCACCGCCAGCACGCCGCCCTGTGGCAGGGCCGAGAGCAATCTCTTGAGTTGCGAAAGATGGTCGGGCACCCACTGGAAGATCGCATTGGCGAACAGCACGTCGGCATCCGCCGGCGGCCTCCAGTGCGAGATGTTCGCCTCGGTGAATTCGACGCCCGGCAGACGCTCGCGCGCCTGACGCAGCATGTCGGCGGAGGTATCGATGCCGGTGATCTTCGCAGCCGGCCAGCGTGCCGCCAGAAGCTCGGTGGAATTGCCCGGCCCACAGCCGATGTCGACCACATGGCGCGGCGCGGTTAGCGGAACTTGCGCGAGCAGATCGCGGGATGGACGGGTGCGCTCATCTTCGAATTTGAGATATTGACGCGCATCCCAATCAGCCATCGCGACGCTCCCTCTTGCTGGCAACTTTTTTACGTCACCTCGCGCGCGATGGCCAGATCGGGATTTACGATAGATCGTTCAGCAGCCGTTTGCTGCATCGGCGACTTTCTGCCGGGCCGCCTCGCCTGCGACCATGGCTCCCGCACCGAGCGCCGCACCTGCGACGCTTGAGGCCATGCCGCCGCCGAACGGAATGAAAGAAGCCGCCTGCGACAGAGCCATCGACCCCATCGCGATATTGTTGGCGGATTGCTGCGCGTTCGCCACCGCTTCATGACAGCGCCGCGCGCGCTCCATCGCCTGCCGCTGCGGCCCTGCGCCGTTCCGCTTGGCACGCGGCGCGTCCTTCTCGCCCCCCTGCGCCTTGCGCTTGTTATAGGCCTTGATGTTGGCCGCCCGCTCGGATGCCGACAGGCCGACATCGTCCGCCCAAGCCGAGAGCACCGAACCCGGCGTCAACAGCAACAACGTCAATGCGAAAGAGATAAGTCGAAGGATCATGATCTTTCCTCTGCAATTGGAAAGATCACTCCTTATCGGCGGCCCGGGCCGCGATCACGCAGGATCGCTTGCAGTTTTGCGGTCATCTGCGGCCGGTGCCGTCCACGCGAAGCCGTGTTCAGCCATCAGGCGAATGCGGGAGCGAAGAAATTCCCGTCCGACCGTCTCCAGCCGTTCGGTCGGCAGCAGGAACATGCGCCGCTTGTCGGCCTCGTCCGTTCGCCGCACCAGCATCCCGGCATATTCCATGTCCTCGACATGGCGCGACACCGTGGCCTCGGTCGCGAACTCCGCGAAGTACGTCGCAAGCTCTTTATGAGTGATGGGCCGTCCGGCCAACCAGCGATGCGCGACGATGCTGAAAATCATGTCCGCTTCGAACACGCTGCGCCAGGGCCGCTTCATCACGCCGGATGCGACCACCTTGCGGCGAAATTCGGCGCGCCACTCCACCCACGCGACATCGATAGCAAGAGCAGCGCGTTCCTGTTCGGTCAGCGCGCTGCTGCCCGCGATCGCGTCCGGTGAGGCCTGCGCGACCGCCTGCGGCGAAAACTTCTCGTTCCCGCTCACCATCGCCTCAACGCGTGAGCTTCTTGTACTTCACACGATGCGGAATGGCCGCGTCCTGACCGAGACGGCGCAGCTTGTCCTTCTCGTAATCCTGGAAGTTGCCCTCGAACCATTCGACATGGCTGTCGCCTTCGAACGCCAGCATGTGGGTCGCGATGCGGTCGAGGAACCAGCGATCGTGGCTGATGATAACGGCGCAGCCCGCGAAATCCTCAAGCGCTTCTTCCAGCGCGCGCAGCGTGTCGACGTCGAGATCGTTGGTCGGCTCGTCGAGCAGCAGGACGTTGGCGCCGGACTTCAGCATCTTGGCAAGATGCACGCGGTTGCGCTCGCCGCCAGACAGCGCGCCGACCTTCTTCTGCTGGTCTGCACCCTTGAAATTGAATGCCGAACAGTAGCCGCGCGAGTTCACTTCCTTCTTGCCGAGAAGAATCTGGTCGTTGCCGCCGGAGATTTCCTCCCACACGGTCTTCTTGCCGTCGAGCGCATCGCGCGACTGATCGACATAGCCGAGATGCACCGATTCACCCGTGGTGATGGTGCCGGCATCCGGCTTCTCCTGTCCGGTGATCATCTTGAACAGCGTGGACTTGCCCGCGCCGTTGGCACCGATTACGCCGACGATGCCGCCGGGTGGCAGCTTGAAGGTGAGATTGTCGATCAGGAGGCGATCGCCGAAACCCTTGGTGAGTCCCTCGAAGTCGATGACGTTGTTGCCGAGACGCTCGGCCACCGGGATGATGATCTGCGCGGTCTGGCTCTGCTTCTCGCTCGCCTGCTTGAGCAGGTCCTCGTAACGCTGATAGCGCGCCTTGGACTTGGCCTGACGTGCTTTGGGCGAGGACGCAATCCACTCCTGCTCGCGTGCCAGTGTCTTCTGGTGCGCGGCGTCCTCGCGGCCTTCCTGCTCGAGACGCTTCTGCTTCTGCACCAGCCACGACGAGTAATTGCCCTCGTAGGGAATGCCCTTGCCGCGATCGAGTTCGAGAATCCAGCTCGTTACGTTGTCGAGGAAATAGCGATCGTGGGTCACGATCAGTATCGCGCCGGGATAGTTGCGCAGATGGCCTTCCAGCCACGACACGCTCTCAGCATCGAGATGGTTGGTCGGTTCGTCGAGCAGCAGGAGGTCCGGCGCGTCGAGTAGCAGCTTGCACAGCGCGACGCGGCGGCGCTCACCGCCCGAAAGCTTGGTGACGTCGGCGTCGTCCGGCGGACAGCGCAGCGCGTCCATCGCCTGATCGACCTTGCTGTCGAGATCCCACAGGCCTTGCGCCTCGATCTCGTCCTGCAGCTTGGTCATCTCGTCGGCGGTCTCGTCGGAGTAGTTCACCGCGAGATCGTTATAACGGTCGAGGATCGCCTTCTGCTTGGCGACGCCTTCCATCACGTTCTCGCGGACCGACTTGTTCGGATCGAGCTGCGGCTCCTGCTCGAGATAGCCGACACGTGCGCCCTCGGCGACCCAGGCCTCGCCGTTATAATCCTTGTCGATGCCGGCCATGATCTTGAGCAGGGTCGATTTACCCGCGCCGTTGACGCCGAGCACGCCGATCTTGGCGTCCGGGTAGAACGAAAGATGGACGTTATCGAGCACTTTGCGGGTGGGATAGGCCTTGGTCAGACCCTGCATAAAATAAACGAACTGGCGCGCCATCGTGATCCTTCAGAGCCTCTCGGGAAGCCAACCTGCGGGGGAATTTTGCTTGCTGCTGATGTAATGGGACGGACCGAAAAGGGCAACCATCGGCCGCCTTCGGCTGCCTCGAAAGCACTCAAACGTCAGGTTTTTTCGCCTTTTCCCACGACAAATAAGGCCTTCGGGCCATGGCGTTGACGAACGCCGTCACGTGCAAGCGGACAGCGCGGTTCCGGGCTGATTTCAAATCGGGCGGGATCGGACAGGCCGGTTGCGGAGCTTCCGACTGCCGGAAGTCTGGGGAGAAAATCAAACGTCAAGCGCGCAGAATGTCGCACATCCTTTTTCAGCGATTGACGCTGCCCCATGCGCCACCTACCACGATTTTGCGCGCCGGGCGCAAACGACAGCATCCAACCTTCGTGGGGCCAGTCTTCGAGAGCGGCTGCATATTGTCGTGTCTGAGAACTCACAGGTGAAGGATTAAATGCTCGACGAAAAGCTCCAACCGATTTTTACCGATGTCCTGCGCCGCAATCCGGGCGAAGAAGAATTCCATCAGGCCGTGCGCGAAGTGCTCGACAGCCTCGGCGCCGTCATCGCCAAACATCCGCATTACGCCGAAGACGCTCTGATTGAGCGCATTTGCGAGCCCGAGCGCCAGATCATTTTCCGGGTGCCGTGGACGGATGACAAAGGCGGCATTCATATCAATCGCGGCTTCCGCGTTCAGTTCAACTCAGCGCTCGGCCCGTTCAAGGGCGGCATCCGCTTCCATCCGACGGTTTACCTCGGCACCATCAAGTTTCTCGGGTTTGAGCAGACGTTCAAGAACGCGCTCACCGGCATGCCGATCGGCGGTGGCAAAGGCGGTTCGGATTTTGATCCGAAGGGACGCTCGGATCGCGAGATCATGCGCTTCTGCCAGTCCTTCGTGACCGAACTCTATCGTCATCTCGGCGAATACACCGACGTGCCTGCGGGCGACATTGGCGTCGGCCAGCGCGAAATCGGCTACATGTTCGGCCACTACAAGCGCATCACCAACCGTTACGAATCCGGCGTGTTCACCGGCAAGGGCATGACCTGGGGCGGCTCGCAGGTCCGTACCGAGGCGACCGGCTACGGCGCGACCTATTTCGTCGAACGCATGCTGCGCACGCGCAAGCAGGGTTTCGATGGCAAGAAGGTGATCGTG
>Ga0209952_1003306_pt1 | contig 11314 bp, 4 predicted proteins | sample ThiBiot_750_biof_2_FD_183951 | JGI IMG/M metagenome (GOLD analysis project Ga0209952, IMG submission 183951) | Wastewater bioreactor microbial communities from Cape Town, South Africa - Thiocy_cont_750_biof (SPAdes) | ecosystem: Engineered > Bioreactor > Thiocyanate-remediating >...
AATATGACGTCGACGAGTGCCGCCAGCGCGGCATGACCTTCTCGGCGCCGCTCAAGGTGACGCTGCGCCTGATCGTGTTCGATATCGACCCGGACACCCAGGCCAAGTCGGTCAAGGACATCAAGGAGCAGGATGTCTACATGGGCGACATGCCGCTCATGACCGACAACGGCACCTTCATCGTCAACGGCACCGAGCGCGTCATCGTCTCGCAGATGCACCGTTCGCCGGGCGTGTTCTTCGACCACGACAAGGGCAAGACCCATTCCTCGGGCAAGCTGCTCTTCGCCGCGCGCATCATCCCCTATCGCGGTTCCTGGCTCGACATCGAGTTCGACGCCAAGGACATCGTCTATGCCCGTATCGACCGGAAGCGTAAGATCCCGGTCACCTCGCTGCTGTTCGCGCTCGGCATGGACGGTGAGGAGATCCTCAACCGCTTCTACAACCACATCACCTACACCAAGGACGCCAAGGGCTGGCGCGTTCCCTACGATGCGGAGCGCATGAAGGGCTTCAAGGCGACCGAGGACCTGATCGACGCCGATACCGGCGAGGTCGTGGTCGAGGCCGGCAAGAAGCTCGTCGCCCGCACGGCCCGCCAGCTCGCCGAGAAGGGCCTGAAGTTCCTGCGCGCGCAGGACGAGGACCTGTACACCCAGTACATCGCCGAGGACCTGGTCAACCCGGCGACGGGCGAGGTCTATGCCGAGGCCGGCGAGGAGATCACCGAGAAGCTGCTGAAGCAGCTGGTCGATGATGGCTTCGACGAGATTCCGGTGCTCGACATCGACCACATCACGGTCGGCCCCTATATCCGCAACACGCTCAACGTGGACAAGAACTCGCGCCGCGAGGAAGCCCTGTTCGACATCTACCGCGTGATGCGTCCGGGCGAGCCGCCGACCCTCGAGACGGCTGAGAACATGTTCCAGTCGCTGTTCTTCGACGCCGAGCGCTACGACCTTTCAGCCGTTGGCCGCGTCAAGATGAACATGCGCCTCGACCTCGACGCCGAGGACACCGTGCGCATCCTGCGCAAGGAGGACATCTTCGCCGTCGTCAAGGCGCTGGTCGACCTGCGCGACGGCAAGGGCGAGATCGACGACATCGACCATCTCGGCAACCGTCGCGTGCGCTCGGTCGGCGAGCTGATGGAGAACCAGTACCGTCTGGGTCTGCTGCGCATGGAGCGCGCCATCAAGGAGCGCATGTCCTCGGTCGATATCGACACGGTCATGCCGCAGGACCTGATCAACGCCAAGCCGGCGGCTGCCGCCGTGCGCGAGTTCTTCGGTTCCTCGCAGCTCTCGCAGTTCATGGACCAGACGAACCCGCTCTCGGAAGTCACGCATAAGCGTCGCCTTTCGGCGCTTGGCCCGGGCGGCCTGACCCGCGAGCGCGCCGGCTTCGAGGTGCGCGACGTGCATCCGACGCACTACGGCCGCATCTGCCCGATCGAGACGCCGGAAGGCCCGAATATCGGTCTCATCAACTCGCTCGCCACCTTCGCGCGGGTGAACAAGTACGGCTTCATCGAGAGCCCGTATCGCCGGATCCGCGACGGCAAGGTCACCGACGAGGTGATCTATCTCTCCGCCATGGAGGAGATGAAGTACAACGTCGCGCAGGCGAATGCCGCCGTCGACAAGGAAGGCCGCCTGACGGACGACCTTGTCGTCTGCCGCCGCGCGGGCGAAGTCGTCGTCACCCCGGTCGACAAGGTCGACTTCCAGGACGTGTCGCCCAAGCAGCTCGTCTCGGTCGCAGCCGCGCTGATCCCGTTCCTCGAGAACGACGACGCCAACCGCGCTCTGATGGGCTCGAACATGCAGCGCCAGGCGGTGCCGCTGGTTCGCGCCGACGCGCCCTTCGTCGGCACCGGCATGGAAGCGGTCGTCGCCCGTGACTCGGGCGCCGCGATCGCGGCCCGCCGCGCCGGCATCGTCGATCAGGTCGACGCGACCCGTATCGTCATCCGCGCCTCGGGCGAGACCGACCCGACCAAGCCGGGCGTCGACATCTACCGGCTGCAGAAGTTCCAGCGCTCGAACCAGTCGACCTGCATCACGCAGCGTCCGCTGGTGCGCGTCGGCGACGTCGTCAAGAAGGGCGATATCGTCGCGGACGGCCCGTCGACCGAGTTCGGCGAGCTCGCGCTCGGCCGCAACGTGCTCGTCGCGTTCATGCCGTGGAACGGCTACAACTTCGAGGACTCGATCCTTCTCTCCGAGAAGATCGTCTCCGAGGACGTCTTCACCTCGATCCATATCGAGGAGTTCGAGGTCATGGCCCGCGACACCAAGCTGGGTCCTGAGGAAATCACGCGCGACATTCCGAACGTCTCGGAAGAGGCGCTGAAGAACCTCGACGAAGCCGGTATCGTCTATATCGGCGCCGAGGTGGCTGCGGGCGACATCCTCGTCGGCAAGATCACGCCGAAGGGCGAGAGCCCGATGACGCCTGAAGAGAAGCTGCTGCGCGCCATCTTCGGCGAGAAGGCTTCGGACGTTCGCGACACCTCGCTGCGGGTTCCGCCCGGCGTGCAGGGCACGATCGTCGAGGTCCGCGTGTTCAACCGCCACGGCGTCGACAAGGACGAGCGCGCCCAGGCGATCGAGCGCGAGGAGATCGAGCGTCTCGCCAAGGACCGCGACGACGAGCAGGCGATCCTGGACCGCAACACCTTCGCGCGTCTGGCCGAGATCCTGACCGGCAAGACCGGGCTGGCCGGCCCGAAGGGCTTCAAGAAGGACACGGTTATCACCCGCGAGGTGATGAGCGAGTTCCCGCGTTCGCAGTGGTGGCTGTTCGCGACCGCCGAAGACTCGCTGATGACCGAGATCGAGGCGATGCGGAAGCAGTACGACGAGTCGAAGAAGCGCCTCGAGCAGCGCTTCCTCGACAAGGTCGAGAAGCTGCAGCGCGGCGACGAGCTGCCCCCGGGCGTGATGAAGATGGTCAAGGTCTTCGTCGCGGTGAAGCGCAAGATCCAGCCGGGCGACAAGATGGCCGGCCGTCACGGCAACAAGGGCGTGGTCTCGCGCATCGTGCCGGTGGAGGACATGCCGTTCCTCGAGGACGGCACCCATGCCGACATCGTGCTGAACCCGCTCGGCGTGCCCTCGCGCATGAATGTCGGCCAGATCCTGGAAACCCATCTGGGCTGGGCTGCCGCCGGTCTCGGCAAGCAGATCTCGAAGGCTCTCGACGCCTACAAGAAGTCCAACGACTTCAAGGCGCTGAAGGCCGAGTTCGACGCCGTTTACGAGGATAACGAGATCATCGCCTCGATGGACGAGAACGAACTCGTCGAGATGGGCCAGAACCTGCGCCGCGGCGTTCCCGTCGCGACCCCGGTGTTCAACGGCGCCAAGGAAGCCGATATCGAGCGGCTGCTGGAGCAGGCCGGCCTGCATAGCTCTGGTCAGTCGACCCTCTATGACGGCCGCACGGGTGAGCCTTTCGACCGCAAGGTGACGATGGGCTACATCTACATGCTCAAGCTGCACCACCTGGTCGACGACAAGATCCATGCCCGTTCGATCGGCCCGTACTCGCTCGTCACCCAGCAGCCGCTGGGCGGCAAGGCGCAGTTCGGCGGCCAGCGCTTCGGCGAAATGGAGGTCTGGGCGCTCGAAGCCTACGGTGCCGCCTACACTCTGCAGGAGATGCTGACGGTGAAGTCGGACGACGTCGCGGGCCGTACCAAGGTCTACGAGTCGATCGTGCGCGGCGAGGACAACTTCGAGGCAGGCATCCCCGAGAGCTTCAACGTTCTCGTCAAGGAGATGCGCTCGCTCGGCCTCAACGTCGAGCTGATCAACAACAAGGGGAAGCCGGGCGAATTGCCGCCGGCCGAAGCGGCCGAATAAGCCGCTGCCAGACACCTTGAACAATGCCGGCGGCACTCACGCCGCCGGCTGACGGATTTGACGAGCCGGGCAGGGTGGCCTTCGCCCCCGCCGGCTAGAGGAGACAGGCGATGAAGCAAGAGGTCATGAACCTTTTCGGCCAGCAGCCGGTCCAGCAGGCCTTCGACGCGATCAAGATCTCGATCGCGAGCCCGGAGAAGATCCTGTCCTGGTCCTATGGCGAGATCAAAAAGCCGGAGACCATCAACTACCGCACGTTCAAGCCGGAGCGTGACGGCCTGTTCTGCGCGCGCATCTTCGGGCCGATCAAGGACTACGAGTGCCTGTGCGGCAAGTACAAGCGCATGAAGTTCAAGGGCGTCATCTGCGAGAAGTGCGGCGTCGAAGTCACGCTCGCCCGCGTCCGGCGCGAGCGCATGGGTCATATCGAGCTGGCCGCTCCCGTCGCGCATATCTGGTTCCTGAAGTCGCTGCCCTCGCGCATCGGCCTCCTGATGGATATGCCGCTCAAGGACCTCGAGCGCATCCTCTACTTCGAAAGCTACGTCGTCATCGAGCCGGGCCTGACCCCGCTCAAGGACCGTCAGCTGCTGTCGGAGGAGGAGTATGTCCGGGCTCAGGAGGAGTACGGCGCGGACACCTTCACCGCCATGATCGGCGCGGAAGCCATCCGCGAGATGCTGCGCGCGCTCGATCTCGACCAGATCAACGCCGATCTCAAGCATGAGATCGCGACGACGACGTCGGAGCTGAAGCCCAAGAAGCTGATGAAGCGCCTCAAGATCATCGAGGCCTTCCAGGAGTCGGGCAACAAGCCGGAATGGATGGTGATGACCCAGATTCCGGTCATCCCGCCGGATCTGCGTCCGCTCGTTCCGCTCGACGGCGGCCGCTTCGCGACCTCGGACCTGAACGACCTCTATCGCCGCGTCATCAACCGCAACAATCGCCTGAAGCGCCTGATCGAGCTGCGCGCGCCGGACATCATCATCCGCAACGAGAAGCGGATGCTGCAGGAGTCCGTCGACGCCCTGTTCGACAACGGCCGCCGCGGCCGCGTCATCACGGGTGCCAACAAGCGCCCGCTGAAGTCGCTCGCCGACATGCTGAAGGGCAAGCAGGGCCGCTTCCGCCAGAACCTGCTCGGCAAGCGCGTCGACTATTCCGGCCGCTCGGTCATCGTCGTCGGTCCGGAGATGAAGCTGCACCAGTGCGGCCTGCCGAAGAAGATGGCGCTGGAGCTGTTCAAGCCGTTCATCTATGCGCGCCTCGACGCCAAGGGCTACTCGACCACGGTCAAGCAGGCCAAGAAGCTCGTCGAGAAGGAGAAGCCGGAGGTCTGGGATATCCTGGACGAGGTCATCCGCGAGCATCCGGTGATGCTGAACCGCGCCCCGACGCTGCACCGCCTCGGCATCCAGGCCTTCGAGCCGGTGCTGATCGAGGGCAAGGCGATCCAGCTGCATCCGCTGGTCTGCGCCGCGTTCAACGCCGACTTCGACGGCGACCAGATGGCCGTGCACGTCCCGCTGTCGCTCGAAGCGCAGCTGGAAGCGCGCGTGCTGATGATGTCGACCAACAACATCCTGCACCCGGCGAACGGCCAGCCGATCATCGTGCCGTCGCAGGACATCGTGCTTGGCCTCTACTACCTCTCGATCGTCTCGGACGGCGAGCCGGGTCAGGGCAAGATCTTCGGCGATTTCGGCGAGCTCGAATACGCGCTGCACGAGAAGGTCGTGACGCTGCATTCGAAGATCAAATATCGCTGGACCGGCGTCGGCCATGACGGCAAGCCGTACACGAAGATCTACGACACCACGCCGGGCCGCGTGATCCTCTCGACCGCGCTGCCGGAGCATCCGGCCGTGTCCTTCGACGTCGTCAACAAGCTGATGACGAAGAAGGAGATTTCCGGAATGATCGACGCCGTCTATCGCGGCTGCGGTCAGAAGGAATCGGTGATCTTCTGCGACCGCGTCATGGGGCTGGGCTTCAAACACGCCTTCAAGGCCGGCATCTCCTTCGGCAAGGACGACATGGTCGTGCCGGAGAACAAGTGGCAGATCGTCGACACCACCCGCGCGCTCGCCAAGGACTACGAGCAGCAGTACCAGGACGGCCTGATCACCCAGGGCGAGAAGTACAACAAGGTCGTCGACGCCTGGGCGAAGTGCTCCGACAAGCTCGCCCAGGAGATGATGGCCCGCATCTCGACCGTCCAGAAGGACGACAACGGCCGCGACAAGCAGATCAACTCGATCTACATGATGTCGCACTCGGGCGCCCGTGGTTCGCCGGCGCAGATGCGCCAGCTCGCCGCCATGCGCGGCCTGATGGCCAAGCCGTCCGGCGAGATCATCGAGAGCCCGATCATCTCGAACTTCAAGGAAGGCCTCGACGTTCTTGAGTACTTCAACTCGACCCACGGCGCTCGCAAGGGCCTCGCCGACACGGCGCTCAAGACGGCCAACTCGGGCTATCTGACCCGCCGTCTCGTCGACGTGGCGCAAGACGCGATCATCTCCGAGACGGATTGCGGCTCGGATAACGGCATCAAGATGCGCGCCATCGTCGATGCCGGCCAGGTCGTGGCCTCGCTCGGCGTGCGCATCCTGGGTCGCTCCGCGGCCGAGGACGTCACCGACATCGACGGCAACGTCCTGGTGGCGAAGGGCACGATGATCGAGGAGAGCCATATCGAGAAGATCAACGCCGCCGGCGTCCAGGAGGTGAAGATCCGCTCGGTTCTCACCTGCGAGACCAAGAATGGCGTCTGCGCCACCTGCTACGGGCGCGATCTCGCCCGCGGCACGCCCGTCAACATGGGTGAGGCCGTCGGCGTCATCGCGGCGCAGTCGATCGGCGAGCCGGGCACGCAGCTCACCATGCGTACCTTCCACATCGGCGGCGCGGCCACCATCGCCGACCAGTCCTTCGTCGAGTCGAACTTCGAAGGCACGGTCAAGATGCGCAACCGCAACGTCGCGCGGAACTCGGACGGCGACCTCATCGCCATGGCGCGCAACATCGCCATCGTGATCGTCGGGCCTGATGGCGCCGAGCGTGCGGTGCACCGTGTCCAGTTCGGCTCGAAGCTGCGGGTCGACGAGGGCGACAAGGTCAAGCGCGGCCAGCGCCTGATCGAGTGGGATCCCTATTCCCGCCCGATCCTGGCGGAGGTCGACGGCAAGGTCGGCTACGAGGATCTCGTGGACGGCATGTCGATGACCGAGACGACCGACGAGGCGACCGGCATCTCCAAGCGTGTCGTCATTGACTGGCGTGGCTCGGCCCGTACGGCCGACCTCAAGCCCGCGATGACCATCACGGGGCCTGACGGCAAGATCGCGAAGCTCGCCCGCGGTGGCGATGCCCGCTACATCCTGCCTGTCGACGGCATCATCTCGGTGGAGCCTGGCCACTCGATCAAGGCCGGCGACGTGCTGGCGCGTGTCTCGACCGACTCGGCCAAGACCCGCGACATCACCGGTGGTCTGCCGCGCGTGGCGGAGCTGTTCGAGGCGCGTCGTCCGAAGGACGCGGCGATCATTGCCGAGAAGTCCGGCGTGATCGGCTTTGGCAAGGACTACAAGAACAAGCGCCGCGTGACGCTGACGCCGCATGACGGTTCCGACGGGGTCGAGTACCTGATCCCGAAGGGCAAGCACATCCATCTCCAGGACGGCGACGTCGTGGAGGTCGGCGACTACATCCTCGACGGCAACCCGGCCCCGCACGATATCCTGGCGATCAAGGGCGTCGAGGAGCTGGCGGCCTATCTGGTGAACGAGATCCAGGAGGTCTATCGCCTCCAGGGCGTCGGCATCAACGACAAGCACATCGAGGTCATCGTCCGGCAGATGCTGCAGAAGGTCGAGATCACGGATGGCGGCGACACCGACATCCTGACCGGCGACCAGGTCGATCGCGTCGAACTCGAGGAGATCAACGCGAAGATGCGCGCGGAGGGCAAGAAGCCGGCTTCCGGCGTGCCGGTCCTGCTCGGCATCACCAAGGCCTCGCTGCAGACCCGCTCCTTCATCTCGGCGGCGTCCTTCCAGGAGACCACCCGCGTCCTCACCGAGGCGGCGGTCAACGGCAAGTCGGACATGCTCGAAGGCCTCAAGGAGAACGTCATCGTCGGCTCGCTCATCCCGGCCGGCACTGGCGCCCAGGTCGCCCGCATCAAGCAGGTGGCGACGCGCCGCGACGATCTCATCGTCGGCCAGAAGGCGGATGCCGCGGCGAAGGCCGCTGCCCAAGCCGCGGCGGTCCTGCCGGCCGCCGAGTAAGGCCGAACGACCACGCAACGATCGGAAAGGCCGCCCCCTTGGGGCGGCCTTTTTCTTGCGTGGAAAGGCAGGGGCGGGCGCAGCCGGCCAGAACCCCGCCGTTTTCAGCGGTTTCGGGCTTGACGCGAATCTCCGGTTGAGTCATAAGCGCGCCACTGTCGACGGCTGTCGGACACGTTTGTCGCTTGCGCATGTTTCGCGAGCGAGGTTCGCGACCGAAACTCCGTCGGAATTCCAGCGTCGAACGACGACATGGCAGGATGCATGAACGCGGGATTTTCCGTGTTCCTCTGCTGGCGAGCGCGCCTGAGGCCCCTGAACGGGCGCCGATGGCGCGGCTTCGTTTATGTCATGGCTTTGCTTGGCCTGGGAGATTTGACCAGGAATTTCCAAACGCTCAGTGGGGCGAGAGGCCAGAATGCCGACAATCAGCCAGCTCATCCGCAAGCCGCGGTCGCCCGTAAAGGCGCGCAACACCGCTCCGGCGCTTGAGAATTGCCCGCAGAAGCGCGGCGTCTGCACGCGCGTCTATACGACGACCCCGAAGAAGCCGAACTCGGCGCTCCGCAAGGTCGCCAAGGTGCGTCTGACCAACGGCTTCGAGGTGATCGGTTACATTCCGGGTGAAGGCCACAACCTTCAGGAGCACTCGGTTGTCATGATCCGCGGCGGCCGCGTGAAGGACCTTCCCGGCGTGCGCTATCACATCCTGCGCGGTGTGCTCGACACGCAGGGCGTCAAGAACCGCAAGCAGCGCCGTTCGAAGTACGGCGCGAAGCGTCCGAAGTAATTTTCTGCCAGACCGGCGGTCCGCAGCGTTCCAGATTGACCGGAGACTAGACGATGTCCCGCCGCCACAGTGCCGAAAAGCGCGAAGTTATCCCGGACCCGAAGTTCGGCGATATCGTCGTGACCAAGTTCATGAACTCGGTCATGTACGAAGGTAAGAAGTCGACCGCCGAGCGGATCGTCTACGGTGCCTTCGACATCATCGAGGCGAAGACCAAGAGCGAGCCGCTCGGCGTCTTCAAGTCGGCGCTCGAGAACGTCGCTCCGGCGATCGAGGTCCGTTCCCGCCGCGTCGGCGGCGCGACCTATCAGGTTCCGGTCGAAGTCCGCACCGAGCGCCGCCAGGCTCTCGCGATCCGCTGGCTGATTGCTGCCGCCCGCGGCCGCAACGACAAGACGATGGTGGAGCGCCTCTCCGCCGAGCTGATGGACGCCGCCAACAACCGCGGCAACGCCGTCAAGAAGCGCGAAGACACGCACCGGATGGCGGAAGCCAACCGCGCCTTCTCGCACTACCGCTGGTAAGCGGAAGCCCGGACTTCAGGACACACGATCATGGCCCGTTCCCATCCCATCGAGCGTTATCGCAACTTCGGCATCATGGCCCACATCGATGCGGGCAAGACGACGACGACCGAGCGCATCCTCTACTACACCGGCAAGTCCCATAAGATCGGCGAAGTCCATGACGGCGCCGCTACGATGGACTGGATGACGCAGGAGCAGGAGCGTGGCATCACGATCACCTCGGCTGCGACGACCTGCTTCTGGCAGGACAACCGCCTGAACATCATCGACACCCCCGGCCACGTCGACTTCACCATCGAGGTCGAGCGTTCGCTGCGCGTGCTCGATGGCGCCGTCTGCGTTCTCGACGGCAACCAGGGCGTCGAGCCCCAGACCGAGACCGTCTGGCGCCAGGCCGACAAGTACGACGTCCCGCGTATCGTGTTCGTCAACAAGATGGACAAGATCGGCGCCGATTTCTATCGCTGCGTCCAGGACATCATCGACCGCGTCGCCGGCAAGCCCGTCTGCCTGCAGATTCCGATCGGCTCGGAGTCCGACTTCGCCGGCGTCATCGACCTGATCAAGATGAAGGCGATCGTCTGGAACGGCGAGGCGCTCGGCGCGTCCTTCGAGGAGAAGGACATCCCGGCCGATCTCGCCGACAAGGCGGCCGAGTACCGCAACAAGCTCGTCGAGGCCGCCGTCGAGATGGACGACGCCGCGATGGAAGCCTATCTCGAAGGCACCGAGCCGGATGCCGCGACCCTGCGCAAGCTGGTCCGCACGGCCGTGCAGCGCCGCGCCTTCCATCCCGTGCTCTGCGGTTCGGCCTTCAAGAACAAGGGCGTGCAGCCCCTGCTCGACGCCGTCGTCGACTTCCTGCCGTCGCCGGTCGATCGCGGCGCGGTCGAAGGCATCGATTTCAAGACCGAAGAGCCCACCGTCCGCAATCCGACGGACGAGGATCCCTTCGCGATGCTCGCCTTCAAGATCATGGACGACCCCTTCGTCGGCACGATCACCTTCTGCCGCATCTATTCCGGCAAGGTCGAAGCCGGCCAGGGCGTCATCAACTCGACCCGCGACAAGAAGGAGCGCGTCGGCCGCATGCTCCTGATGCATGCGAACAACCGCGAGGACATCAAGGAGGCCTATGCCGGCGACATCGTCGCCCTGGCCGGTCTCAAGGACGTCCGCACCGGCGACACGCTCTGTGATCCGACCCATGCGGTCATCCTGGAGCGCATGGAGTTCCCCGAGCCGGTCATCACCATCGCGATCGAGCCGAAGTCCAAGGCCGACCAGGAAGCTGGGCCTCGCCCTGTCGAAGCTTGCGAACGAGGATCCGTCCTTCCGCGTCTCGACCGACCAGGAGAGCGGCCAGACCATCCTGAAGGGCATGGGCGAGCTGCATCTCGACATCAAGGTCGACATCCTGAAGCGCACCTACAAGGTCGACGCCAATATCGGCGCGCCCCAGGTGGCCTATCGCGAGACGATCACCAAGAAGGTCGACATCGACTACACCCACAAGAAGCAGACCGGCGGCACGGGCCAGTTCGCCCGCGTCAAGTTCACGGTCGAGCCGAACGAGACCGGCAAGGGCTTCGAGTTCGAGTCGAAGATCGTCGGCGGCGCGGTGCCGAAGGAGTACATCCCGGGCGTCGAGAAGGGCCTGCAGTCGGTCATCTCGTCCGGCGTGCTCGCCGGCTTCCCGGTGGTGGACGTCAAGGTCTCGCTGATCGACGGCGCCTTCCACGAGGTCGACTCGTCGGCTCTGGCCTTCGAAATCGCCTCGCGTGCCGGTCTTCGCGAAGGCCTGCAGAAGGCCGGCTCGGTCCTGCT
>Ga0209952_1003308_pt1 | contig 11302 bp, 8 predicted proteins | sample ThiBiot_750_biof_2_FD_183951 | JGI IMG/M metagenome (GOLD analysis project Ga0209952, IMG submission 183951) | Wastewater bioreactor microbial communities from Cape Town, South Africa - Thiocy_cont_750_biof (SPAdes) | ecosystem: Engineered > Bioreactor > Thiocyanate-remediating >...
CATGAGACAAATATTTACTTGATATTCAACCGATACGAAATCATTGATATCAGAATCATTGCCTGGTCCACGTCGTTTCGGCGAAATAGATGTTCGTTGAAATGGATCCATTGTACCATATAAATCAGCCGTAGCCATATTCATCAAAATCGATTGACTTAGAAAATCAACAACGACAAGACCATTGTCCAGTCCGAAGATTAATCTAGCGAAGACAAAACAAACACATGAGACGTCTTTTTTTTCTTAGAATAGATTCTCCTACAAGCCATATTTGGAATTAATAGCAATATCAGTTAATACAGGTATTTTATCAGTTGGTAACCATGATAAAAGACAGACGAGTTCAGGCTGATAACCAGCCATTCGTCGATAGCCCAATTTAGCTTTGAGTAAACTTTTAAATTCCTGAAAAACCAAAAAAAAAAAGAACAGTTTGAATTTTCATTGAATTCTAATAAGAAGAAACCTTTTTCTCAGGTATTTGTCGTTGAACATCATTAGTCATATTATTTCCTCCTGTATTACTTTCATCATGATCATTCGAAATATTTCGATGTAAAATCGGTATTTCTAAACATGTTAAATCTCCTAAACCTTCATCAGCTTTGTCTAATTCCGAGCCAGTAAATTTAAATAATGTCACGTGACCACCACGTGCAGCAGCAATTAAATACTTTCCATCGCAACATGTTCTTATCGAATAGATTGCATACGGATATTCATAACCATTGTATTCATTAGCAAGATTTAATATATTTAATTGCTGTTGAATTTGATCTTCGGCAGGTCCTATGCCTGTACTACTGTTCGTACGTGATGATCGACTATCGTATTTTGTATTGGAATTTGATTCTCTTGGGTTACTCGTCGGTGTTACAACCGGTGCCGCACGATCGAACAAACGATTCGTACGTAATTTGTATAAAAATAGAAGATTACAACCCGATGCATCCCAAAATTTAATTGAACCATCAGCATGACTAATCAAACAAGCAAAAACATCGATTATCTCTCTCTCTCTCTCTCTCTCTTTCGGTCGCTTTTCTCTTACCCAGTAAGAATCAATTCATTGTAACCAAATATAGTTGAACCCGATTTACCACCTGATATTGGATTTTCCTAAGAAAAGCAGAACGAAAGGTACAATTCCTTGGAGAATTCTTTTGTATGTGTAAGACACGATAGACATGAGAAACGAGAGAAGATTTTAATTGTACAATGTCATCGAACGGATGTCCTGTTTATTCTTTTGTCTGAATTTGTCATGCTATTATTTCTTTCTTCCTTTTGGTTAACACGAAATCATCTCGATCACGAACCTGTTGACTGTATGTACGTTTCGGCGTTTGTTTTGATTGCAAACGAAGAAGATTTTGATAGAAAACTGTATTTGGTTCGGTGATATAATCGCAATACGTGACTGGTGATTCATGAAGATCTAATGTATGTAAACTTTCGAAAAGAGGATAACTACAAAGACAAAAACAAAGCCCGTAAATTCGATGGAAACAAACAAAAAACCTAAATATTTACTTTTCACTTTTGAGATCGATTACAACGAGATCATTCTCCAGTAGAACAACAACTGCCAATGGATCTGGAACATCTAAATCGAATGTCGATGAAAAAAAAATCGAGAAATTCTATTTGATTACATACCAGCTATGTGTGGCGAGGGTGTGACTATATGAAAATCAATAATTGTGTTATCCATATGAAGAACATTGGTTGTTTGACCACGTAGAATAGTGAGAAAGAATGATGATGGTTTCGAAGGTGTCGAATTCGATGCATTTGTAGCTACTGTTTGTTGAGAATCGGTTTGAGCAGGCATACCGCCAGAGAAAATAATGAATGTATCATTTCTATACAAGAAAATTGTGTCATTTGAATACGAGAACAAACAAAAAACAGATGCATACGTGTTTTTCACAGCACTCCAAATGACTTTTGATATTTGACCAAATTTATGTGAATCATCTTTCGCAATACGTGCTAAAAATCAAACAAATCGATTTAATTTTTCTCGTCAAATGACTCAATTACTATGTGGATAATTAATGCTAACAGGTTTATCAGTTGCTCGTAGATTCCAAACGGATAACGATCCATCACAATGTGAACACATGAATTGTCGTCCTTCATGATGCCATGAAACTGATGTTAAACCCTAATTAAAACAATCGTATCGAATAAAAAAAAATAATTCATTCATCGACTACAAACATGTGGTAATGTGTAAACACTTTCAGATGTTTTCTGTTGTAAATTCCAGCAGATAACATGACCTAATGGATTGGAATTTGGCGATGTTAAATGTGTACTAAAACCAATATAAAGCTAGAAAATACGAATAGTTAATCGAGTAAAATCCTCTTCTTTTTTTCCCTTCAAATATTTTACTCGTGATGGATCATCGGGATTCTGGCAAAGATCAATAACTGCACCCGGATGTGTACTTTTGCCCCTATGATAAAACAAATATGCTATTTGCTCATTGAAATTCAAATCTGCCTACATGCCAATGGCATTGTTCCACATAATCTTGTAGGATGAAAGTGTAAATGTATCAAGATTGACAACATAAACATTTCCTGAATATGTTCCAACTAATAACCATTTGGAATTGAACGCAAGAGGAAGATAACATCGGCTTATTCTAAATAATCAAGAAAAAAAAACTAATTTTTTTTTCGAAAAACAAAAAAAAACAGAAATAGATGAATATATGTATCGTTGAATAATAATAAATTATCAGGAAGAAAAGAAAAAAAAAAGCAATTTCCTATTAGTCGACCGGAAGCATGAATAAATGATAAAATGTTAAGAGGGATCAATATCTCCTGAGAGATGACGATGAATCAACAATAATAATGAGAGTAACAACAAAAGACGAAGAAACAACTCATCTTAAACTCATTAGGAAGTCAAATAAATGAAATATTTTTGCATGTTGTCAATGTCGAAAAATCAAACCGTACTTTTCTTTAAAAAATCGAAGCGAATTGGCAATAACGGGTTTCTTTTGACGTAAACTCCAGAGATGAATGTAATTATCTCGACATGCACTTATCAATGCGCCCTACATTGAAATGAAATGCAAACACATATGGATCGAGCCAAAAAAATTCTACTTCGTTGATTCGAAAGACAATTTGAACAACTTCGACTTCGGTCGGATGCGAAAGTGAACATTCAACAAATGCACCACCATATCTAAAACAACAATTATTTTAATTGAAGAAGAAAAAAAAATCATTTACATTTTAATAATTCCATTTTTCGTTCCAATGGCGAGTATTTTTTGTACGGGATCATACGCGAGTGTCGTCGGCCGATAAGGAAATCCGTATCGAACGATCTATTTTTATTCGGTTTTGACAGGATCGAAGGAGAAAAAAAAACAAGTGACTTACTTCGCTGAGAGAAAAGTCATCTTTTTTCGATGTTTCATTGACTTCAAATTCATTGCTCTTTTTCGAATCGGTTAATTTAAATGGTAATTTAAGTCGACTTGTCATGATCTCAATCGTCGTAGAATAAGAAAAAGATATGAGATATTAATTTAATTTTATATATACATATATAAATAGATTAAATCGGCAGTGTTACATCTGAAAAACAAAAATAACTACGATAGCAATCACATGTCAAGATAATTTATTCATGCATACAATTCAATAGAAAATTTTGTTTTTAATCCCACTTTTCCGTTTCTAAATATGCGTCGTTCTAAGTCTCGACATTGTCGGATGACAAATAAATAATAAACAATAATTAATAATTGACAACTAGCTCGCTTTCTAACCAATAAATGAACAATCTCTGATAGAGTACGCTAGTAATCAAACTCGAAAGAGAACTGTCGCACATCGTCATCGAGATCTGGAGAAATGATAATGAACTTCCGTTAGAGTTTTTTCTTTCTGTCGGCGAAGATATTTGATAGTCTTATTTACTTCGAAATTATTTTTATTAAAAAGAAAATTAAACTCGTGTTCAGTTTTTTGTCTAATTAATAACGATCGATCGGTTTAATATTTCGTTTTGGTCGTGTAGTAGAAATTGGCTTCATTGTCTCGGTGGATGTTAGTTTTTTCTGACGTTTATTTGCTGGTTTTGTTTCAATGACAAGTTCGGCAGTACTTCGAGAGCGTTTAAGAGATTTCGGTTCAGTACTATTTCGAGGACTTGAAAACAGACGTAGTTCACTGGAAAATGCCGCCTTTGAACAGGATTTTGTTCAGAATGTTTTTTTTATTTTGTTCTAAAAATCTTACTGCTTGAGCCCATCCAGCAAATGGTTGCCAAAGTCGTTCGAAGAACGTTGAAATTTCTTCATAATTACCCATATTAAATTTATTTTTATTATAAAAAGTCATTGCAATCGAATGTATATGCGTGTCAACAGGTACGACTTCATTTTTTCCTAAGGTCATCAAAAGAATACAATCGGCAATCTAAATTTATTCGTTAATCTTTTGTGTTGTTTTGTTTTGTTTTACTTTTCGGCCGATGCCCATGATTTTGAGAAGTTCTTTTCGAGCATCATTGGTTGACAAAAGTTTTAATCGATCGAAAAACTTCATTCCATCAACGGAATGCTTGAGAAAATGAACAGCTTCGGATATATATCGAGCTCTATAGCCGAAATTTAATTCACGTAAACGTCGTTCGAGATCAATTCGATCTAATTCATCTTAATTGAAAACAACAAAAAAAAAACATATTTTCAAATTTGTTTTTCTTCTTTTTATTTTACCAAGAGTTGGGAATTGATAAAAATCAATTTCATTGTATCGACCGATTTTCTTTCCATACTCATGGCAAAGTGCTTGAATCATTTTTGTTATTCGTTGAACATTATTATTACTTGAACAAATAAATGAAACTAAATTCTCAAGTGGTTCTTGAGCTAAAACACGGATACCAATTGGTATTTGTCCTCGTTCGAATCGTTCGTCGGATTTCGACCATTTATCGATTAAATCAGTTAGATTAATTGTTAATTGAAAGTAATTTTCTAAGATCAACGCCGTTTCAACTCGACGATCGTTGTCATTTGAAAGTTTGATTAATTGCTCGTTGTTTGTTAGAAATGTATAACGAAGTTGATCGTTTTGATGTTGTAAACGAACAACAAACGAACTGATGACACCTATGAATTCATTTGAATTGTATTCAATCCATCTGAGCAACAAATTTCAATTGAAAGTTTGTAGGAGAAAAAAAAGTCGATGATAATTACCGAAATGCTTGTCCACCAAGAAGAGTTTGTTTGAGATTTAATTCTTTCGTTAGAATAGGTATCGATCCAGATGAATAAATAATTAGATGTTCTGTTGAATTGCAACAATCTGACGGTAATAGTGTTAATAAATTCATCGTTTCGTGGACCACGATCTCGATTATGTATATAATCGTTTTTTCCTTTCTTTCTTTTTTTCTTTCTTTCTATTTTCATTGGCAAAAACGATCAACAAGTCACTTCGATTAGTTTTCTCTATCTTAATATTCATTTATTTACAACCGAACAGTATCCCATGCAATTATATCCGGTTTTGTGAAACATAAATAGTTTACATCTATCTTGCTTCACATGCTTCAAAAACTAGTTCGCATTCCATCTTTTTAATCCTCCAGAGATTGCGTTGACAAGCGATTCTTATTCTACCAAAGTTGTCTTTGTATTTTTTTAAATTCGGATGTTTTTCTGACAAAGATGTTTGTGCAATATTCACTGCCTTTTCACAGAATGTATATGCGTCTGCAAAGTTTTCCAGTTTCTCGTAAATCAAGCCCATATTGTGATAAGTCGATGCCAAATCCGGATGATTGGGAGAAAGCGATTCTTGATGAATATGTAGTGCTTCCGCACAAATATAAAGTGCGCTTTGATAGTCTCCCATGTTTAGATATACCTCGCTGATATCTTTGTAGAAACGAGCTAACTCAGGATGCTTTGGAGGAAGAGATTGCTTTTTGATTGTAAATGACTTTCTGTAACTCGAAAGTGCTTTATCATATTCACCCATCTTGCTATATGCCAAACCAATATTGTGGTAAGATAGACCCCAATAAGGATGGTTAGAAGGAAGTGATTGGTCTCGAATTGTGAGTGACTTTTTGTAATAGGTAAGTGCTGTGTCGTATTCATCCATATGGAAATATACCAATCCAATGTTGTGGTAGGAATTAGACAAAAGATGATGGGTAGAAGGAAGTTCGTGTTCTCTAATTTGAAGTGATATTTTGAAGCTAGCAAGTGCTTTGTCATATTCACCCATTTGATCAGTCACTAAACCGATATTGTTGTAGGAATTAGCTATATCAAGATGGTTGGAAGGAAGTGATTCTTCTCTAATTCGAAGTGCTTTTTCTAAATTAGAAAGTGATTTGTCATATTCACCCATTTTATATAATACTAAACCAATATTGCTGTAGGAATTAGCCAAATCAGTATGATTGAAAGGTAGTAACCGTTCTTGAATTTCAAGTGTTTTTTCGTAAAAGCTGATGGCCTTATCGTATTCTCCTAGAAAATAGTGTGTATAGCCAAGTCCAAAGTAAAGTAATGCCTTTTGATTTTCGACTGTTTGCTGTCTTAGTAACATTTCATAGATTTGCTGTGCGTTTTCATACTGGCCTGCGTTCACTAAGATTGAAGCTAATCGAGAAAAGCCGGTTTCATTAGATGAACTCTCGTTTCGAATATGGTCCGTCAGCACGTTGAGATCTCTGTCTGTGTCGGCAGTAAGCGATAGGTGTACTGTGAAACAATTAGGATGATCGCTCATGGGTTGTATATCATTGATTCGAAAGATTGAATTCATTGCAAATAATACTTCATTTTCGACAATACCAAACTTGCTAATGTGTGCAATCGATGCGAATGGTATGGTTGATTTATCTGGTTGAATAGTCATAACAAAAATAATACCGATATCTTGCGAATTCTTATGCCCAGTAGGTGCATAAGCAAGAGCAACATCCCGGGTTTTACTTGTGGATAAGAAACTGCTGAAGGATAGCAAGCCACCTATGTTTTGTCGAATTTTGTCCAATTCTTGTTCTGTGATTCTTTGTCCACGATAAACTATGAATTCACTGTTCGATTGAGAAGTCCCAAATTGTTCTTTGTGTAAAGCTTCGATCTGTCGATGGAGATCTGCAATGAAAAATCCCATTTTTGTGATCACATGTCCGTCTATTTTACGTAGAGCATCATTCAGCATTTGATATAGAAAGCAATTGGAAGTGTACCATCTAATCGATTCATTTTGATTATACTTTCGTTCGAATTTTGAAATTTTTCTAAACTGCGTATAGTTGCCTGCGTACACATTTCGACAATATTCAACATATTCTTTAATATGGCGTTTTTCGAACTTTATAGTTAGCAAAATTTCTTTCAAAATAGTTGTGTACATAAACCGAGGTTCAAGTCGATTTTTTGTAATAGTTCCATTCGTATTGATGATGCTCATTGGAATCGACGTGATTTCAGTAAAAATACCCTTGACTTTGAACCAATTCTTTGTCCATGTTTCGTGAAATCGTTTATTATCACCAAATATAAAAATGGTGTCAATTTGAGCAAGATCATGTATTTTGGATACAATCTGTTCAGCTAAGGATTCAGAAATGATCACACATGCTTTATCGTCACCTATATTTTCGAGAAATTCGATAAACATTTGACTATCAGTAAAAGTGTGTATTAAGTTCACATTTTTTTGTAATTGGCTTATTATGTTTTGATAATCAGGAGCATCTTCGTCGATATTATTATCAAGCCAGATTAATGAGATATTTTGAACCATTTTCTATATTATGAAAAATTACTCAAATGTATCTGGGCAGGTTTTTTTCCGTTTTTTTATTTGTACAATAGAACAATAGAAACAATACATTTCGTTCTACATGAATAATCGTGCTTATGATTGTAGAAAAAAAAACTATTGCGTATTTGGGAATTATTCTGTCTGCAAAGATATTCTTTCAGAAAATAAGTATAAATGAACATTTTCAACGGAGATATCGATATACATAACATAATCGATTAGTTTTAAATCGTCAATTCAAAACAAAGTCATACAATTTCTATATAGATATCTTCTATCTAACGAAAATAACTATCGACGTAATTTAGTTTGTCCTCGATTTCTATGAGCCGATCCCTTCTTTTCTTTCTTTCTTTCTTTCTTTCTTTCCTTATTTTGCGTTCTGTAATCGATAGTTTTTCTCCTATTCAGTTTCATCGATTTTCATCTTCTATCTACCAACAATTATGCCAGTTAAAGGCAAAAAAGTTTATTCTTTTTATATTGATTTTTACTTGGCATTAATTTTTTGTTTGTTTGTCTATTAGCGTACACTTGAACATGATCAATCGTTACCAGTTTCGAAAAAGAAAGTTTCTGATCAAACAATAGTCGAAGCTGCAACAATTTCTGCAGCACCAACAACAAAACAACTCGATCCAGCTGAACGACAACGACGAATAATAACATATAAAAATTTTCTCACTCGCGGTGGACCTGATACACCTGGTTCAAAAGAAATTCCTCGAGGAGCTGAAGGATGTTTGAAATCCTTAACATTTGTTATTACTGGTACATAATCTTTTAATTTCAATTCAAATTCGAATTTTTTTATTTGAAAAACAAGGTGTTTTGCCTTCGTTGGAACGAGACGAATGTAAAAAGATTATTGAAAGTTATGGCGGTCGAGTGACGACTGCTGTCAGTGGAAAAACTGATTTTCTTCTCGTTGGACGTGATTCAGGCCGAACAAAAATCGAAAAAGCCGATAAACTTCGAATCAAACAAATCTCCGAAGATGATCTCCTGCAAATGATTCGAACACGGTCAGCAAACAATGAATCTGAAGTGAAATTATCGAAACCAATTGAAACAACATCGTTTGTATCAGTTTCACCTTCGAAATTAAAAGTTATCAAAGAAGACGACGGTATTCTTTGTAAGTATTCGAAACTGAGTTGTTTTTTTTTAAATTTAAGTAACAATAATCTAGGGGTTGATAAATATAAACCAACATCGCTAAGTCAAATCGTTGGTCAACAAACAGACAAATCACCAATGAAAAAGTTAATTTACTTTCTCAATAATTGGCATGCTAATCAACAAAAATCATCGACAAATAAACGAAAACGAACGACTACCACAGATCCATCCGATTTCAAAGCTGTTCTTCTCACTGGTCCATCGGGTGTTGGTTCGTTTTTATCATCAATTCACTTGAGTTTCATAAAATTCAACATCTATTCAAGGTAAAACAATAACTGCTCAACTTGTTTGCAAGGCATTGAATGTGCCTTATATTGAACTCAACGCATCAGATAATCGTTCGAAATCAACAATTGATAAATTAGAATTTGATTCAGTTTATCTATCATCAAATGACAATCAAACACTCGATAAACATGTAAGTTTTCAATCTAATTAATAGGAAAAACAAAACTATTTCATTTTTAGGTTTTAATTATCGATGAAGTTGATGGAATAAGTGGTAGTGAAGATCGAGGAGGTATTCGAACACTTGTCAAACTTATTCAAACAACACGTATTCCGATTATTTTCATTGCAAATGACCGTCAAATCAGTCAGATTCGTTCACTTCTATCTCATTGTTTTGAAATCAAATTCGATCGTCCATCGTTTCTCAACATAAAATCTTTTATTCTCGAACTCTGTTCTCGTGAATATATTCATATCACTCACTCATCCTTAGACAATCTGATTCATGCTTGTAATCGTGACATTCGAAAGATAATTTCGACATTGAATTTCTATTATCAACAATCACGAGTAAATATTTCGAATCTATCCAATATCGAAAAAGCAACATCAACAAGTCCATTTGACGTTTGTTCGAAAATGTTCTCCTCGTCCAATCTTAGTTTCATCGATAAAATTCATCTCTATTTTCATGATTATTCATTTGTACCATTATTAATTCAAGAAAACTACCTTCGAACTAGTCCTCCGATAACTCTCGATCACAAACCATTACCGATTGACAAACGTCTCGAATTGATTTCGAAAGCTGCTGATAGTTTAACATATGGAGATATGTGTTCGAAGATTTATTTCTCCAATCGAAATTCTTCATTACTTTCCTATCAGGTAGTTCAATCGAAAGATCATTTTCAAAACATCGATCGTCTCGTTTTATTTAGTCGATATTTTCCGGTGTAATTCCAACGACTTATCTTCATGGTTCGTTGAATGTCGTTCAATTTCCATCGTGGTTTGGTTTTATTCAAAAACAAAAGTCTACTGATCGTTTTCTTATTGAGCTACAAACTCATTCCGTTCTACGAACATCGAATCTTGATCGACGAGAATTTACGCTCGATTATCTCCCGTTTTTAAATTATTTTTTTAATGATTATTTACAAAAATCGAACTTAAAATCTTGTCTACAATTAATGAACAATTATTATTTGAATCAAGATGATTTACAAATGATATTTAATCTTTCGATAAAACGAAATCAAAATCAATTGAATGTTAAAACAAAGAAATTCTTAACTAAATCGTTCAATCATCGAACACCTTTCAAACAAATCGATATTAATCAAATAAAACCAGGCACAAGCAGTGCAAGAGAAGATGATGATGATTATGATATCATGAATAATAATAGTTCTGATGAAAATGAAAATCTCGATATCGATACCGATGTGATTAAAATCAAATAATATGTATTTTGTTTCTTTTTCTTTTCCTCTACTGTTTTTTTTATTAAATTATATGTATATATTTTGCATATTATTGAAGAATCGAATGCATACCATCATGCACCCTATATTAATAATCGAAATATGATTTTTTTGCTTGTCGAGAATATTTTCTAGATGCATGATATTAATATGGCTGAAGCTGTAGATACATTTATTCATAAAGTGTAATCTTATGTTATTTTTTATTTTTCTTTTGAAGAATAACGGTTTATTGTCTATATAGATCGAATGATTTCAAAGCGTCAAATACGAATATAAATGGAGTTCTTGTTACCGATAAGAATGGTTTAACTATTGCGAGTATGTTTAAGAAAGAAAATTAATTAGTTTTTTATTCCGAAAAAAAACAACTAAATCTTAGGTCAAGGAATTAAAAATGATTGTAGTGGATCGATAGCTTTACTTTCTGATCTTGCTTCGACTCTCTTCGAACGTCCGGCAATTGTTTGTTTAGAAAATGGTGATCAGTAAGTCACATCTATTACTGATGATACGACGCATAAATAGCAATATTCCTTTTTTTTTTATTTA
>Ga0209952_1003310_pt1 | contig 11300 bp, 10 predicted proteins | sample ThiBiot_750_biof_2_FD_183951 | JGI IMG/M metagenome (GOLD analysis project Ga0209952, IMG submission 183951) | Wastewater bioreactor microbial communities from Cape Town, South Africa - Thiocy_cont_750_biof (SPAdes) | ecosystem: Engineered > Bioreactor > Thiocyanate-remediating >...
CGAATCAATACTCTCAGCGCAAAATCGAAAAAAATGTCAATAGACACACTTGCAGTTGTTCATATAGAAACATGAAAAAATGAATTCTCTAGTTTATTGTTTAAATAATAATAAAAAAACATTATTGACCGAGATTTTGCAGATCTCGAATAGTTTCGTTGTATAATTTCTGTTTACTAATTAATTCATTTTGTTGACGTTCAGTTTCGGGATCTTGCGCCATAAGATGATCGAGTTGTTCTAAACTTGTACTACTCAATATCGATGATTGAAGATCAAGTTGTGAGAATTGTTTTCGCACAAGTTGATGTTCAATACGTTGAGGAAATGTTAAAACAATTCGTTGACAAATAATATCTTGCATTGTAAGAATTCGAATTTTATATTCGAGAATTTCCTCATTCGTTTGATTGTCATTCGGAGGTAAAATTGCCGGACGATTGTCTAAAATAAAGTCGAATAACAATTTGGGAATCAAAAAGTTAGAGAGAAAGTCACGCACGCATCTCAACTAACCGTTATTCTGAGGAGTGACTGTTTCTTGAGTATCCTGTCGAGTCGAAAACCACGCACTACCGAACACTATAACAACAGAAAATCAGTAGAGAAAAACAGAGATCGATATTTACAACTACTAAATCGATTGTTTGTCGAATGATTTGGACGCGAGATTTTCGTTGGTGGATTGTATGTTTCACTGCGTTCATCATCGTCGTCGTTATCTTCACTTAATGCACCGCTCGTTCGTTTTAAAGTTGTGATTGTATTCGTTGTTCCATTGTTCGCTGACAATGGAAGTCGAGATGAATGCAAAACTGTTGTTATTTCATTTGAATTTTGTCTGTAGGTTTTTTTCATTCGTTTTAATGTTTCTTGATACAACGGATTATCAGCATAGACAAACGATTGTTCCATTTCGAGGATTAAATCTAATTCTCGTTGACATTCGATTTTCAATTGTTTTTCAATCGTTTCATGCATCGAACGAATTTGTGCGAGTAGATTTGGACGGATTGAAAAGACTTTATTGATGACATTGTAAATAACATTATGAGTACGTTCGAGCATTTTTGATAGATATCGATCCATTGGCGAACGAATTGCTTTGATATAATCGAGACAAACAGTTTTCGTTACACGAAACAGGATGTACTAAAACGTAAAAGAAAAGTTTCCAAACAAAAAAAAATGAATTTCGAAATCAGTTTGATTACGTCGGAAGGTTCAGGTCCTTGCGTTGCAATCATAGCAGATTTAATTGCTTGAGTTAATCTTGCATTCTCAAGTTTACAATTGTGCATATTATTGAAAAATTCTTGATTTAATTCATTTCGTTTTGAATACAAAGGATTATTGACTTGTGAACCTTCTTCGACAGCGTGTATTTCCGTTCGAAATAGTTGCATTGCTGAAAATAATTTCTCAGTTAAATATCTCGAACGAGCTTCGTTTGTTAATAATAATTGTGTGTAATCTTCGATTCCTAATTGACGAAATTGTTGTTCGACATGATGAATTTTCGTTCGTAAATCGGAGATTAATCGAGGTAGAGCTTGTTTGATATTTCCCACAAGTTCACGCGTTAAAAATCGAGCTAACGAAGGACAACCACGTCGATCATTGGGTACCGTTTGAAATTTCGATGATTTCGAAAAGAATTGTTCTTCTTTTCGTAGTGCTTCATCTAAATAAAAGCAAAAAAAAATTCATTCGAATGATCACGTTTTATTATTTTTTTCGCACATACGTAAATCAATATTATTATTAATATCTTCTTGTGTTCGACATTTAACCATTAAATAGCCGAGTTTCAATGGAATACGTTTGTTGTCAAAAACTTCTAATAGTTTTTGTTCAGCACCACGATCGACGAGATCGAGTTTTGTTAAAACTCCAACTAGAAAAGAAGATTGTTTCTTTTATTAGTAAAGTAAAACGAATTCTCTACTCGTTCGTTCTCCTTCGGGATCGAACATTTTCGCATATTTAATAGCTGCTGACGTTTCAATATCATTACAAGCCTGAATAATAGCTAGGATAATAGTCGATGGTCGATCGAGATATTCTTGAATCAATTCTTCGATTACATTCACCGAGTCACTATCCTGTTGTCTCGATGTCACTTGAATAATTCCCGGTAGGTCAATGAGAGTTAAATTAGGTAGCCAAGGTGCTTCGATATTCAGACGAAGAACTTGTTTGGAGATTTGATCACGATTGTGAGTTAAACGATTTTGTTCCTGAATAATAAGTTGACCGATTTCGTGTGTTGACGAAATATTATCACGAATGATTCGATCTGAACATTTGAGACTTGCATGCCAAGTTGATGAACGACGCATGCAAAGTTCAAGAGGACATTTCGTTGTCATATGCTGACCACCACGAGGTAATGGAATACCGGATAATGCTTCGAGAACACTACTTTTGCCAGAACTCTGCTCACCAATAACGACAATTGCAGGAAGATCAATAGTTTTATCGATATCCCCAACTCGATTTCGAACTTGAAATGAAAAATTCTTTAAAAAAAAATCTTCGAATTAAAACAAAATCTACTTTGATCGATAGTTGTTAATAATGGAGCTATTTCTTCGTCATAACTTTCTGTCAATGCTAATACCGGATGACCATTTTTAGCTACGGAAGAATTCGACAGTCGATTTCTCGTTGACATTTTACTTCGAAGATTCAATGATAGACGAATGTAAGTTTCTCATTTCGAAATGAGTCATTGTTGTCTTTTTCCCACTGTAAAATCGAATCGGTATTCGTCGAAAGACCTACCGATGCCCGTATGATGTCGCTACTCAGTGTGCTTATTCGAAACGAATTAAAGTTTTTTTCTTCATATTTAAATTCTATGCACAAAGAAAAGATATTTTATTTGAGTTATTGTCAATACAAAAAAGAGAGAGAAAAAAAAAGAAAAAAACGAAACGAAATATAAGACAATAGAAGAAGAAGAAAAAATGAATTATTGAAAAAAAAATATGTCAAAAGCACACACATAGAATATTGTCAGAGCGTTTAATCTTTGCTACCGGTATTGTTTGTTGCATATAATGTACCCTGATAAGCAATACCATTCAGTTCAAACGAGAGATTTATTGATTTTTCATTTATTTGTTGTTCGCAATTATTTTCTAAAACAAACAAATTGATTAGACAATCGAAACGAATAAACAAACAAGACTTACCTTTGGTGATGATTTTTAATTTACTGACTTGTGATAATAATGATGGTGAATTAGTTGCTGGTGGTGTAAATGAACTTGCATTATTTGTCATGGCCGATGCAAATCGTTTGTTATTATCATCGGTTGTTTTCGAAAGAAACGAAGGTGAAAGACTTCGTTTTAATGTTGACGAAGATGTGAGATGAAAATGATCATCCAATGATGAAAGTCGTGGAGGTATGATACTTGTGGATGATGAATTCGATGATGTTTCGTTAACATCACGTACTGATGCGGCGACTGCGGCTGCCGCGGCTGCATTCGATGACGACGATGCTGCCGCTGCAGCTGCGAGAAAAAATGGATGAGATAAAGCCGCTGCTGCTGCCATAGCTGCATGGTTTGGATCTACTGAAAACAAATCGATTGAACGATTTCATTTTGAACGAGAAATATTCTCTCTTACATGGTCTATGTGCAAGTGGACTAGCGAGATATGATGATGCTGCTGCTGCCGATGACGATGGCGGTGGAGGTGGAGGCGGTGGCATAATCTGTGGCGGAGATGAATATTCAAATGCGTACGATGGCCGACGACCTTCACGTCGATTTCCTTCTAAAATATCAATTAAGTTCGATTAGTTGTTGTTATTGTTGTTTATCTTATCGAAATCAATTCGTCTTACCAATAGCTGCTTGTAATTCACCTGGTGAACTTAATTGTAATTTTTCACATTCATATGGATATAAATATTTCATGTATCTAGACGAATGAGATAATAGAAAAAAATAATATCTCGATTTTATTAAACATACTGTGTGCGTAAAGTGAATGCAGCACTCGTGATCGAACTTGGTAGATTGAGACCTTTGGTGACTTCTCGCCATAATTTTTTGTTTATGACTTCAACGAGACCACCTTTGCTGACAACCAAACGAAATAATTCGTCTGAAATAAACATTTCATGTGTTCGAAAAAAAAGAAAATTGCCAATCAATTTCGTTTTGCTTACATAAATCAAGTACGTGTTTAGCCATGATTGGTATTCGATTAACCGGAGTACCTTTTCAGTGAATAAAAGAATGATAATTATATGGAAATTTCTCGTTTTTTTTCTTCTATACTCACCACGTTTTTGCATGAATGCAAATAGATCATCAAGAAATTCTTTTCGTTTTGGTTCATCGGATAATTCATAAAGCTAGAATAGAGAAAATCATCGTTTTCGATTAGTCTAATTCACTAGAACACAACAGGAAATTCATTAATAATTTGCTTCTCTCGTCTCCGATGAAGGAGGAATCAATCTAATCGAGCGTATATATAGATTCAACTTAACATTTGTTTATTTATCTCTATTAAGAATCAAAAAAAAAGAGAAAAAGCTAACTTCATTGAAATTTATAATTGTGATCGATGAAGCTAATATCTTTTTTCAACTATATACATCATATACACAAGTAATCGACCGGCTTTATGCTCAATTTAACTTCGTTATTGATAAGAGGAGAAGAAGAAGAAGAAAACGAGTTCATCGTGCTTCTCATTTTTTTAATATGCGTATGTCTTACATATTGGATAAGACTGATCGATCTATAAAAAAGAGATTTTCTTTTTTGTTTCGAAAGCTGATTATAATGATCGACAGCAGCTGGACATTCACTTTCGTCTTAAATTAAAATCAAATAGTAGTCCATAAAAAACAAAGAAGAGAAAAGAAATCTCGCGTTTTCTTTTCTTTAAGATGTTCATTTATTTTCTCGTCAACCATCTGCCTCGAAACAATACAATTAGTACCAAATAATCGATATTGCTTTGAGCTATTCGATTTGTCTAATAGAGTAATTTGTATATAACATATCTATCTTTTCTTTTTTTTTGTTCTTTTGATCATCACGCATTTCCTTTTTTTGTTTTTCAAATCAAAAATGGAAACACACTAATTGTTGATCCATCTCGTGTGTATACGTACATATATAAACCCATCAATAATCGAAAGAATCTTCACATATTTATAAATGAGCAAAGCTAATGTGTCTTTTTTTTCTATGAAGGCAATTAGTTGATATATATATGTATGCATGAGACTGACATGAATACATATATATTCTTTTTGCTTTAATGTAAACGATAAATTGATCATCAGACATACATACGCGCACACACACACACAGAAAAAAAAACTGACTGGCCTTAATCGATAGAAAATTGTAGTAGGGAAAAGAAAAGAAATTAGTCTTAAGGGATATGATACAAGCAGAAACAACAGCTGCACGATTATAAACGTTTTTTGATGGATAGAAAAGAAATCGACGAAAAATCTTCGCTTTTTTATATTATATAAACCTGATAGATAGAGAGAGAGAGAGAGAAAGAGAACAAAGACGAACAGAAATGTCAGTCGAGCTAGATCGATCACAATATCTGATTGTAATTTACTTAGGCAAAAGAGAATGAAAACAGACATATTAGATTGTTCGTCGTCGTCGTAACCTTCAGCTTGATAATTATTTTCCGATCTAATCAACTGAAATAATGTTTAGATGTTGATATGCCATCGAATATCAACAAAAGAATTTCTCTTTTCTTGCATTTTTTTTGTCCTATGTATCTCGTTCGATATTAATAATGAGAAAGAATTTTAAATAATCAATCTTTTTCTTTCTTTCCCTAATTACCTTATGAATAAATAATAATCAATATAGATGGATGTCTATTCAATACAGATGGTCAACGTTCTCGTTTTTCTTTCTCTTTCTCTCTCTGTCTCTTGTCTTCTGCTGTAGTTTTATTATTATTATTTTTATTATTATTCTGATTAATTCTTTCTCTTTTTGTTCTTCTATTTGCCTTGATCTACTTTCAATAGATTATTGTTTTGCGTATAAACGTTTAGAAATAGTTTCTATTGCAAGCAAATGAAAACAATTGTGTAAGATCAAGAAAAAAAAAGAAGATAGATGTGCTTTTGATTTCTCTCTGTTAACCCGTGTGTCTTCAATAATAGATAAGTGCTACTATAAAAAAGAGCATAGATGAATGAGCTTTTGTTACATCTCTTTTGGGGGCACCCAATCTTTCTTCTTTATATACACACACACGCATCTACCGAGCATTTCAATTAATTATTGCCTCAAAGCTATCAACACACTCGGTTCATTTTCTACAAAAGAGAGAAAATCGGAATGATGCACATACAATCCAAATGATGTGCAAACAGAAGCAAAAGATAGATTCTCGATAGAGATAGAGAAACAGTCGGACTCAACCTAATTGATTTCTACTCAATCAAATATCAGATAATAAAGATCAATTTACCTGACGAAATTGTTCTTCAAATGTCCTAAAATGCAAAGGAAAAAATTCGAGAAATGAAGATTTACAGCGAAAGAGTTCAATTCAGTACCATTCGGTTGTGCTTCCTGAATTCGATTGATTGCCACTATCATCTGAACTAGGTGATTTCGGTTGTTGATGATCTTGAGCTAACTGCATTTGCGAAAGAAGATTCGGTGCTGGAGATAATAATGATGTTGGCGGTGGTGGTGGAGGATTTGTCCATGGATATGAATGAAAACTTAATGGATTCGATTGTTGTTGTTGCTGCTGCTGTTGTTGATAAAAAGCAGCTGCTAAAAATCGATCTCTTTCTTCTTTTGATAAACGATGCAATAATTGTTGCTGAATTTGTAGTTGATTTAATGAATTAGTATTCTCATCTGTTGATGCACTCAATTGCGCAAATAAACGTTCACGATCTTCAGGTTTCATTGCGAATGATTGTGAATATAAAAGAAAATTTCGATGTGCCAACCAACGATCTTCATAATCTTTTAATTCTTTAGCTAAACGTTCGCGATGATTTGTATAATCAATTGTTGATAATGAATGATTTGTTGGGATTGGTGATGAAGAAGTTAAAGATTTCTTGTCTGTTTTTTCGTCCGTTTCAGTTGATTGTTTATTTGTTGAAGAAATTTTCTCATCGTTTACACTAACATTAGAAAAACGATCATCATCATCTTCGTCAACAATTGACGATGCTCGCGAAGAATTTGTTGGACCATCGGAATTCTAAAACAACAAAAATTGTCCGTCTTTCTTATAAGAGAAGAGTCGTTGACATTACTTTTAAATGCGCAAATTCATTTGTTTCAGCATGTAAAATTTCCATTTGTTAAATGAATATTTTTTCGAACTAACGAATGCTTATTTTTATATGTTAGAATAATCTATAGAAAATTAATTAAAAAGAAAAGTTTGCAAGTCCAAAAAAATAAATAGATTCATATTCCTGCGTGCATGACTATAAAAAAGTGGATTGCTCTCGCTCCTTTTTTTTCATATTTCTATATATACGGGTTTTTGTTTCTCTCTCTCTCGTTTTTCTCTCTTGGTCGCTCTCTCTCATTTTTTTTTCTTCTTTCTCTCTTATTGTATCAACGAATCCAATTGAAGAATGAAGCAACGAGATAGAGACACATGCTACTAATATCATAAAACAGTTTATATTAAAAACAAAATTAATCTTCTTCTTTTCTTTCTTTATATATCTATCCTCGATTTCGATTCGTTGAAATCATTGATAAAACGAGCCATCCGATTTGCTGAATTATTTCTCTTATTCATCAACGATTAGAGAACAAGGAGAAAAGAAAAAGAAGAGAAGAGAATCGACGAAGAAACGAACGAGAGAACAAGAAGATTAACGTTGACGTCGAGTTGTTAATATCGATTATACAGTCGTATTATTTGCTAGTACGATGATGAGCATGATGTGATATGAAATGAATGTAAATGATAATAGCTGGGTACGAGAATAAGTAAGAGAGAAACAAAAAAAGGAAAAAGAAACGACATGGCAAGGCAAGGCAAATAATCATCATCATCATTATCATGCAATAACGAATCGACAGATAGGGCCGAGTTGTCTTTCTTTGGCCTATCTTTTTCTTATATAGAAAAGATTGTTGCAATCAAATCTGAGTTTGTTGGCATATAATAGCTTACATTTGGTATGTTATAATGAAGAACGATTGTCGACAATGTCGTTCGAGATTGCTTCTAATATTTATGTATATGTTATTGCTTGCATTCAAGCAAGAGAATACTATCAATTTAGTAGAGAAAATTCGACATTATTTTCATCATGTCTGACATGAGTAATCAACCCGCCTTTTTTTTTGGTTAACTTAACTTCCATAATACGAGTTTTACGTCATTGAAAATCAATGCGTTTGAAATCTCATTATAATCAAATAACAGATTTTCTATCTTCTCAATCGCATAAACATCGATCATCTCCAATCGATGAATCCGAATCGAAACTAATTCCAACGATAATTAAAAATCGTTGGCAAATTCAATCACCACTCGGTTCAGGTTCATTTGGATGCATCTATCAAGGAGAAAATCTTCTGACAAATGAAAAAGTTGCGATTAAATTCGAACATAAATCTGCATCACATCCGCAATTAGCGAAAGAAAGTCGAATCTATCGATCAATCGAAGGTTCAGGCATGCCAAAAATGTATTGGTATGCCAATGAAACGATTTGTTTTTTCTTCTTCTTCTTGTCTGCTCGTTTTCATCAGGTATGGCTCGGTCAATAATTATCAGGCCATGATTCTCGAAATGCTCGGACCGAGTATCGAAGATTTATATAACTATTGTCAGAGAAAATTTACGATTAAAACTGTTCTTTTACTTGCCGAGCAAATGCTCGAACGTATTTGTCATATACATCGTCGATGCATACTACATCGAGAGTAAGTAGGCTCGTTTATTTACGTTCGATGATTAAACAAAAAAAATAAAAAGAAAAAGAAAGAGAATTTATTATTACAAATTAATATAATAGCAGCAAGAAAAAGGAATGTTCTATATAACATGTTTAAATCGATTTAAAAAATGAAAAGTTTATATTTAACTTTTTATATAAATTGCCTTTTCTTTTGAAAATTAAATATCATATTCATTTTCAGTATCAAGCCTGATAATTTTACTATGGGCATTCAGTCGAAATGTCAACAAGTCTATTTAATTGATTTTGGTCTATCGAAATATTATTTCGATAAAAAAACACGTCAACATATCGAATATCGAGATAACAAACATTTTCTCGGTACTATTCGGTATGCAAGTCTTCGTACACACGCCGGTATCGAACAATCACGTCGTGATGATTTAGAATCGCTTGCTTATACATTGATTTATCTATCGCGTAAAGGTAAATCACTTCCATGGCAAGGCATTCATTGTCAAACGAAGAAAATAAAACAAGAAAAAATCTATGAAATTAAACTTGAAACACCGGTTGATGTTCTTTGTCGAAATTTGCCAAAAGAATTCGAAGAATTTCTTCTCTACACACGACAATTAGGTTTTGCTGAAGAACCGAATTATGTTTATTTATTAACATTAATTCAACAGATTTATCAAACAATGAATATTCAAAATGACTTTCTGTTCGATTGGATTCTACAGAAAAATCATGAATAGACAGCAAAAGAAAAAACGTTTTTTTCTTTTTCCTTCTTGTAATAAATATAAAGTGAATATTCCACTAGGTTAGATTTATTTATTATGCATCTGTGAATTTAATCAAATGAATTAAAAAGCCAACAAAATCAAGTCATGACATATGGAGAATTGAATTTATTCGTACTTTGTTTTGTTTTTTTCTCTACTAGAGTTGTTGTTCGTAACAAACAAACACAAAAAAAAAAGAAAAATAGAATCTGATCATTTTTATTTTAGTAGATACATAGACAAAAATAGAATCATCGATGAAAAAGGACATATTTTCATAGTTTTTGAAAGACAAACACGTGATGAAACACATTACATTGAATCGAACGACTAGATTTCGATTTTGTTTTGAATATTTTAAAGAATAACATTTGTTTCAATTAGAATAGCTATTACCAAAAATACAACATAGAAGATAACTAAGAATACACCGAATCCTCGACTATAGAAGAATTTATTGAATGGAATAAAGAGAAGAGTAGTTGCGAGACTTCCGAAAAGAAAATAGGCAATAACATTTTGGAGAACAGATTTGTCGATCTAGACATAAGATAGTTTGAATTTTGAAATCTAATAAAGAAAAAAGACGATATTTAACATACGATAAATGGATGGCCGTTTTTCAATGTTGCAAGCGAAAATGGAATACCCAAGCCCATGAGAAAGTCTAAAAACAGAAAGATTTAATAAATGTCGCCGACTGTTAGTCCATGAATATTATGTTTTCAAGGAGAATAATCATCGGTGGAGAGTCGAACAGGTTTTAATCTTGCGAAACTTAAGAAGTTGCATAGCGAATATCGCATCTAGCAACCGAGAGCTTTAGAAAAATTTCGCTCGTTTAGATTCGAACCAATCGAATATTCGTTCTCAAACAATTCGATCATAAAAACATACTCAAAAGTGGACCACCGTAACAAGCTGAGATGCCCATGTTTGGATAGCCTTGTCTCGCCGAAACAACATTTGATACATAATCTATTCAAACACAAATAACAAATTATTCAATCGAAATTCTTCCATCTCGATTACCGCTCAAACTATTTCCCCAAGCTAAGAATGTCAAACCGAGAATTGTGTTACTAATATCTAAAATAACACCGAATGTTTGCAATAAATTGACAATTTCATTGGCAATGCAATAGATCCAAACGACGGATACACCGAAACCAATAAAAGCATAGAGCTAATCAATAGATTTCAATTCAAGGTTATGTTCTTTATGTTTCCGATTGGCTTACTGAATGAAATCTTGGTTTCGTATGAAATTGTGTTAGAACGATCGATGCGATACAGAATGGTGTGGAGACAATGAGTACAACAGCCCAGACAGGAAAGAAGCCATTAATTTTGTCAAATGCAACTTGAAAAAAGGGAAAAGCAAAAGTCGAAATTATAACTGAAATCAAAGTCGGTCGTACCACCGATAAGAAAACAGACAGTTAATGGTGCTGAAACTAAATGAAATGAATTTAATAATTTATGCCAATTATCTTCAGGTTTTTCGTAGTCAACTAATGGTACAGTAAAATGAAGAAGGAGCAAGACAGGCAACTAAATAATTTTCAAATTCAAATATGTTTAATGAT
>Ga0209952_1003312_pt1 | contig 11298 bp, 11 predicted proteins | sample ThiBiot_750_biof_2_FD_183951 | JGI IMG/M metagenome (GOLD analysis project Ga0209952, IMG submission 183951) | Wastewater bioreactor microbial communities from Cape Town, South Africa - Thiocy_cont_750_biof (SPAdes) | ecosystem: Engineered > Bioreactor > Thiocyanate-remediating >...
TGCATGAGCGCAAACAGCTCATGTTCGAACGCTCGGACGCCTTCGTAGCCCTGCCCGGCGGCATCGGCACGCTGGAAGAGCTGGTCGAGCAGATGACGTGGGCGCAGCTCGGCCGTCACACCAAGCCGGTGCTGCTGGCCAACATCGGCAATTTCTGGGAGCCGCTGCTGTCGCTGCTCGCGCATATGCGCCAGAAGGAATTCATCCGTCAGGGGCTGACGGTGAATTTCCTCACCGCCAACCACGTCGAGGATATCGTGCCGAAGCTGCAAGCCGCAGCCGCAAACGCACAGGTCACCCCTATGCGACCGGAAGCTGTCACCGCGCAGATGTAACCCCGAGGGATATCCCTCGGGTGGCGATCATCATGCCGGCGCGCCAGCCTTCACCAGCTTGTAGGTGAGCGAATCCATCAGCGCCTGGAACGAGGCATCGATGACGTTGGACGACACGCCGATGGTGGTCCAGCGCGCGCCGTTCTCGTCCTCGCTCTCGATCAGCACGCGCGTTACCGCCTCCGTGCCGCCATTGAGGATACGCACGCGGTAGTCGGTCAGCTTCAGGCCATCGATGTATTTCTGATACTTGCCGAGGTCCTTGCGCAACGCGACGTCGAGCGCGTTGACCGGGCCGTTGCCTTCCGCAGCCGAGATCAGCGTTTCACCCGCGACGTCGACCTTCACCACCGCAAGAGCGACAGTTTGAGCGCGCCCGTTCGTTCGTTGCTCGACGTTGACGTCGAACTGCACGACGCGGAAATAATCCGGCACATGGCCAAGGGTGCGCCGTGCCAGCAATTCGAACGACGCATCGGCGGACTCGTAGGCGTAACCGCCCGCCTCCCGCTCCTTCATCTCCTCGATGAGGCGCGTAACCTTCGGGTCGTTCTTGTCGAAGGGGATGCCGGCGCGCTCCAGCGCCGCCAGCACGTTCGAGCGACCGGCCTGATCCGACACCAGAACCTGACGGCGATTGCCGACTATCTCCGGCGCGATGTGCTCGTAGGTGTGCGGATCCTTCAACACCGCTGAGGCATGAATGCCGGTCTTGGTGACGAACGCACTTTCGCCGACATAAGGCGCATGCTTGTCGGGCGCACGATTGAGGATTTCATCGAGCGCGCGCGACACCTGCGTCAGCGTGCCGAGCTTTGCATCCGACACGCCGATCTCGAACATATCTGCGAACGGCTGCTTCAATTTCAGCGTCGGGATCAGCGAGCACAGATTGGCGTTGCCGCACCGCTCGCCGAGACCGTTCAGCGTTCCCTGAATCTGCCGCGCACCCGCACGCACCGCCGCAAGCGTATTCGCAACCGCCTGCCCGGTGTCGTCATGCGCATGGATGCCGACATGAGTGCCCGGGATATGTTTCGTCACCTCGCCGACGATGGCGGAGATTTCATCCGGCATGGTGCCACCGTTGGTGTCGCACAGCACCACCCAGCGCGCGCCTGATTCATAAGCAGCCTTGGCGCAGGCGAGCGCGAATTCCGGATCTTCCTTATAGCCGTCGAAAAAGTGCTCGCAATCGAGCATCGCCTCACCGCTTTTCTTGGCGGCCGCACTGATGCTGTCGCGGATCGCAGCGATGTTTTCCTCCTTGGTCGTCTCCAGCGCGACCCGCACCTGATAGGCCGAGGCTTTCGCCACCAGACAGAACGCATCGGCTTTTGCTTCAAGCACGCCGACGAATCCGGGATCGTTCGCAGCCGAACGGCCAGCGCGACGCACCATGCCGAAGGCGGTGAATTTCGCTTGAGCGAATTTCGGATGCGCGCTGAAAAACTCGCTATCGGCGGGGTTCGCGCCGGGATAACCGCCTTCGACATAGTCGAGGCCAAGCTCGTCGAGCATCTGCGCGATCAGCCGCTTGTCGTGCAGCGTGAAGTCAACTCCGCTCGTCTGCGCGCCGTCGCGCAGCGTGGTGTCGAAAAGATAGAGTCGTTCGCGGCTCATGGTGCCAGCCTTATCATCAAAGTCTTGGATTATCGTTGGACGGCGTATCGCCGAGCGTTTTCGTCATGGTGGTGTTGGCGAGCCATTCGTCGCCAATCGAAATCGAATTGCGCTGCTGGCCGACATAGCCGCGGCCTGCGAAAAACTCCTGCGCGGAATCGCTGGCATCGACGCTCATGCGCGTCGCACCGCGCGCGGCGGCCAGCTTCTCGATCGCGTCACACAGCGCGCTCGCCACGCCCTGCCGCACTGCGCCGGGATGGACGAACAGCATGTCGAGATGATCGGCGCCTTTCAGCGAGACAAAGCCGACCGGCGAACCGTGCATGGTCGCGATCAATGTCAGTTGCGTGCCGAGCTTCTTGCCGAACGCCGCCTCGTCCTCAGCGCGCGAAGCCCATGCCTCGCGCTGCGCCTCGGAATAGCTGTCCTCGGTCAACTCCTCGATGCTCGCGATGAAGATCGCCGCAAGGATCGACGTATCGGCCGGCAGAAACGGCCGCAGCCCAACTTTCGGAAGCGCCTGTGCCATCACCAGAATCCGAAATATTTCAGCGCGAGCGCGACCGCCAATGCGATCACGCACCATTTCAGCACGATGTAATAGCGCCAGTGGCGCGGAAAAGGCGTCTCGGGACCCTTCATCGTGCGATCTCCCAGGTGGTGCCTTCCTTGGAATCCTTGATGGCGACGCCCATCGCAGCCAGCTCATCGCGAATGCGGTCGGATTCCTTCCAGTCCTTGCGCGCGCGGGCGGCTGTGCGATCCGCAATCAAGGCACTGACTTGCGCGGCATCGACGCCGCTCGCCTGCTGTTTGCGGGCATCCCAATCCGCCTGGGTCTGCGCGAGGAAACCGAGCAGCTGCAGCGACGCCGCGAACTCAGCGCGCTGCGCTTCGCCGCCCTTTTCTGCCTGATGACGCAGGCCATGCAGCGCAGCGACCGTTTGCGCGGTGTTAAGATCGTCCAAAAGGGTTTCAAGCACGGCGCCTGCAGGCGCGCTGCCCGCGACGTCGCCCGCGGTCGCGTACCAGTCGTCCAGAACCTTCGCGCTCTCCTCCAGCCCCTTCACCGTCCAGTCGATCGGCGAACGATAATGCGTCTTGAGCATGTTGAGGCGCACGACCTCGCCCGGCCAGTCCTTCAGCAGTTCATTGATGGTGACGAAGTTGCCGAGCGACTTCGACATCTTCTCGCCATCGACTTGCAGGAAGCCGTTGTGCAGCCAGTAGTTCGCCATCGCATGCGTGCCGTGGGCGCAGCGCGATTGCGCGATCTCGTTCTCATGGTGCGGGAAGATCAGGTCGAGCCCGCCGCCGTGAATGTCGAACACGTCGCCAAGATAGGCCGCGCTCATCGCCGAGCATTCGATGTGCCAGCCGGGCCGTCCCCGGCCCCATGGGCTGTCCCAGCCCGGCTCGTCGCTTGATGACTGCTTCCACAGCACGAAGTCCGCCGGATTTTTCTTGTGCGCATCGACCGCGACGCGCGCGCCGGCCTGCTGATCCTCGAGCTTGCGGCCTGACAATTTGCCGTAGTCCGGCATCGAGGCGGTATCGAACAGCACTTCGCCGTTCGCTTCATAGGCGTGACCGCGTGCGATCAGCGTCTTGATGAGCGTGACCATGTCGGCCTTGCCGTCAGCACGCGGCAGCACGAAGTCGGTCGCGCGCGGCTCAACGGTCGGCGGCAGGCAGCCGAGTGCATCGACATCGGCGTGAAACTGCGTCGCGGTCTTTTCCGTGACCTTGCGGATCGCCTCGTTCAACGGCAGGCCGGGATAGTCGCGCAACGCGCGGTCGTTGATCTTGTCGTCGACGTCGGTGATGTTACGCACGTAAGTGACATGCGCCTCGCCGTAGATGTGCCGCAGCAAGCGGAACAGCACGTCGAACACGATGACCGGCCGCGCATTGCCGATATGCGCGAAGTCGTAGACCGTCGGGCCGCACACATACATGCGCACGTTGCGCGGATCGAGCGGCACGAAGGCACGCTTGTCCTTCGTCAGCGTATCGTAGAGCCTCAGCTCCATAGACATAATTCCCTTGCCTTGCGGCCGGGCGTCCGGTGATCTCGATTTGAGAAAAGACGGCTCCAGCCAGCGAATCGCTAGCTAATAATCTCGTGGCAAATGCCGAAAAACGAGGAAGAACCGTTCATGGGCGGCACAATGGCCAGCCGAGGTCGCGCCGTCAAGTGGCCGCCCGCGAATTGGTCAACAACGCGCAATCGCCCCCCCCGGCCGGGCGGATTAATGATTTTTAACATTTTAGCCGTATTCGTGTCGGGCTTCTGATTCCCGACTGGTGCTTCCATGCAATTGAGTTCCGCGGCTGCGTTGTGTGCCGTCTTCCTGACGATCTCCCCCGCCTTTGCCGATAGCCGGGTCTTCATCGTGGCCAACCAGCCGGACGGCTATGGCATCGACGAATGCCTCGCCAACGGGGCCGCCTGCGGCGCGTCCGCGGCACGGATGTACTGCGAATCCCATCAATTCGCGCGAGCGAGTTCCTATCACCGCATCGAGAACGACGAGGTCACCGGAGCCATCCCGGCCTCGACCCGGAGCCCCAAGCCCTCCGGTGACAGCTACGTCGCCATCACCTGCCAGCGGTAATCGCAGCGCTCGCTCCGTCGTTTATTCACCGGCACATCCGGCACTGCCTTGAGAGCGCCCAGAAATCGGCGTGACCTCGCCCTCTGAAACGGCTATGCAAAATCGCATTGGCCGTGCCTGCGGCCGTTTTCCCGGATATGTACTTGCCGATGCTCCCTCGCTCCCTGCCGATGCTGGCTGCCCTCGCTGTCGTGGGGCTGTCAGCCCCCGCTTTTGCCCAGAATTTCGCCCCGGGCGGCGGTCAGGGCAACCCGATGTGCCAGCGCCTCGAAGGCCAGCTTGCCGCCATCGACCGCAGCCAGGGCGGCGGCGATGCTGGCAAGGCCGATCAAATCCGGCGCTATGAGGATGCTGCGGGCCGCCAGCAGGCCGAACTCGAGCGCGTTCAGGCGCGGGCCCGCGATCAGGGCTGCGATAGTTCCGGATTCTTCTCGCTGTTCAACGGCCGCTCCGCGCAGTGCGGCCCGATCAACAACCAGATTCAGCAGATGCGCCAGAACCTCGACCAGATCACCTCGAATCTGGAGCGGTTACGCGCAGGCTCGGCGGGCGGCATGGACGATCCGCAGCGGCGTTCGGTGATCCTTGCGCTGGCGCAGAACAATTGCGGCCCGCAATACGCCAACATGGCGCGCTCCGGAAACTTCCTGAGCAACCTCTTCGGCGGTGGCGGCGGTCCTGCCGAGAATAACGGCCTCGACCCGAACGCGCCGCAAGCCGGCACCTACCGCACCGTCTGCGTGCGAAGCTGCGACGGCGCCTATTTCCCGATTTCATTCGCGACGGTGCCGAGCCGTTTTGCGGACGACGAGCGCAGCTGCAAGAGCCAGTGCCCGAACGCGCAGGCCACGCTCTACACCTATCACAACCCGGGTGAAGACATCTCGCAGGCCGTCTCGATCAACGGCCAGCCCTACTCGCAATCGCCGAACGCCTTCCGCTTCCGTACCCAGTACGACAAGACGTGCAGTTGCCGCGCACCGGGACAGAGCTGGGCCGACGCGCTCAAGAACGTCGATACGTCGAGCGGCGCAGAACAGGGCGACATCACCGTGACCGAGGATCGCGCGAAGCGGATGTCACAGCCGCCGCGCGCCGCACCGGCGAAGCAGACTGCTCCCCAAGCCGCTGCTCCGGCAGCCGCAACTCCGCAGGCGAATACTGATCCGGGTCAAATTCGTACAGTTGGACCGACCTTCATCCCGAACAATCACTAACGCTGACCGCTTCGGCTTCAACGCGTTCGCGCCCGACGCGTAATTGCGGTCGCATCCTCAGCCGTCAAAGACCTCGGTCGAATCCCGGCGCGAGCGTGTCACGAGCGACTGATCGGGTTGCGGTTGCGAATCGCCGTTGTCGCGAAAGCGATTGGTGATCGGATAACGACGGTCGCGCCCGAAATTCTTGCGCGTCACCTTCACGCCCGGCGCGGCCTGCCGCCGTTTGTATTCCGCAAGATTGAGCAGCCTGTCGATGCGCAACACCGTGTCGCGCTCGAACCCCTCATCCACGATCTCGGCAACCGACATGTCATGTTCGACGAGCCGCTCCAGAATGCCGTCGAGAATATCGTATGGCGGCAGCGAGTCCTGATCGGTCTGGTTCTCGCGCAACTCCGCCGTCGGCGGGCGCACGATGATGCTGACCGGGATCACCTTGCCGGAGGGACCAAGCGCGCCTTCCGGCTTCCACGAATTGCGCAGCGACGACAGGCGGAACACTTCGGTCTTGTAGATATCCTTGATCGGATTGAAACCGCCGTTCATGTCGCCGTAGAGCGTCGCGTAGCCGACTGACATTTCCGACTTGTTGCCGGTCGTCACCAGCATGTCGCCGAACTTGTTCGAGATCGCCATCAGGAGCACGCCGCGGGTGCGCGCTTGAAGGTTCTCCTCCGTCACATCGCGCGGTCTATCCTCGAAGACGCCCTTCAATATCTCCTCGAACCCGTTCACCGCAGCGGCAATCGGCAGAACATCGTAACGGATGCCGAGCCCCCGCGCGATCCGTGCCGCATCCTCGATCGACTCCTTCGCGGTGAAGCGGAACGGCAGCATCACGCCGCGCACGCGCTCCACGCCGATGGCGTCTACCGCGATAGCGAGACACAAAGCTGAATCGATGCCGCCCGAAATGCCGAGCAGCACGCCAGGGAAACCGTTTTTGCCAACGTAATCGCGCAGTCCCAGCACGCAGGCGGCATAGTCCGCACGGTCACCTTCCAGCAGCGGCGCAACCGGCCCCTTGCAGATCCAGCCCTTCTCGCCTTTGGTCCATGTCAGCGTCACTATAGCTTCCGCGAAACAGGGAAGCTGCGCCGCGAGCGAGCGGTCGGCATTGAGCGCGAAGGACGCGCCGTCGAACACCAGTTCGTCCTGACCGCCGACCTGATTGACGTAGACAAACGGCAGGCCGCTTTCGGTGACACGCCCCACCGCCATCGACAGGCGGATGTCATTCTTGGCCCGCGCATAGGGTGAGCCGTTCGGTACGATCAGAATTTCGGCACCGGTCGACGTTTTCGTAGTCCTCCGACTCCTCCATCCATGTGTCTTCGCAGATCGGCACGCCGACGCGGACACCGCGAATGGTCAGCGGACCCGCCGCCGGACCGCGTGCAAAAATACGCTTCTCGTCGAACACACCGTAATTCGGCAGATTGGCCTTAAAGCGCAGTCCCGCGATACGTCCACCATCGAGCAATGCCACGGCGTTATAGAGCTTGCCTTCGTCGACCCATGGCGTGCCGATCAGCACCGCCGGACCGCCATCGGCGGTCTCGCGCGCGAGTTCTTCGACGGTTGCGCGGCATCGGGCCTGAAACGAGGGTTTGAGGACGATATCTTCCGGCGGATAGCCGCACAGAAAAAGCTCTGGGAGCACAACGAGAGCGGCACCATCCGCTGCAGCCTTCGCACGCGCGGCACGCGCCTTGGTCGCGTTTCCGGCGATATCTCCGACCGTCGGATTGATCTGCGCCAGGGTCACCAGAAATTTTGCGGATTCACTCATGGGCATGTTGTAGCCCGCCCCGAGACGCTTCCGCAATTGCGGGCTTTGCGCGGGGAGTTGTCAATCAGATGACCCCGATCCGCTCGGCGATGGCGAACAGCCATGTCAGACCGGCAATGGCGAGCGTCACGCCGACAGCGGCGGAGCCCATATCCTTGACCCGGCCAATCTGCGGGTCGTGATCGAGCGTCAGCCGATCGGCGAGCTTCTCGATCGCGGTGTTGAGCAATTCGGCGACGAGAAGCAGGAGCACGACACAAACAAGCTCCAGCCGCCGCGCAGGTGTGACGCCGATCAGCCAGGACAGCGGAAGCGACAGGATCAGCGCCACGACCTCTTCGCGAACCGCCCGCTCGGAGCGGAACGCGAAGATGAGGCCGTTGACGCTGTTAATGGTGGCGCGCCAGAAGCGCAGCACGTCAGAGGCCGGCCACCGCAGGCAGTGGCTGCGCCTTGCGCTCGCGGCCCTGCTTGAGGAATTCCGCGATCAGGAATGCCATGTCGATCGACTGCTCGGCATTCAGGCGCGGATCGCAGACCGTGTGATAGCGGTCGTTGAGATCCTCATCGGTGATCGCACGCGCGCCGCCGATGCACTCGGTGACGTCCTGCCCGGTCATTTCGAGATGCACGCCGCCGGCATGGGTGCCTTCCGCCGCGTGAACCTCAAAGAACGCCTTCAGTTCGGACAGGATGCGATCGAACGGCCGCGTCTTGTAACCGCTGGTCGAGGTGATCGTGTTGCCGTGCATTGGATCGCACGACCACACCACCGCCTTGCCCTCACGCTGCACGGCGCGAATGAACTGCGGCAGCGTATCGCCAACCTTGTCCGCGCCCGAACGGTTGATGAGCGTCAACCGGCCCGGCTCGTTCTCCGGGTTGAGAATGTCGATCAGCTTGAGCAGTTCGTCCGGCTTCAGCGAGGGGCCGCACTTTAGGCCGATCGGGTTCTTGATGCCGCGGAAATACTCAACATGACCGTGATCGAGTTGGCGCGTGCGGTCGCCGATCCAGAGCATGTGCCCGGAGGTCGCGTACCAGTCGCCCGTGGTGGAATCGACGCGCGTGAACGCCTGCTCGTATCCGAGCAGCAGCGCCTCATGGCTGGTGTAGAACTCGGTCGCACGCAGTTCCGGATGGCTCTCCAGATTGAGACCGCAGGCGCGCATGAAGTTCAGCGCGTCGGAAATGCGGTCCGCCAATTCCTTGTAGCGGCGCGACTGCTGCGAATCCTTCACGAAGCCGAGCATCCACTGATGCACGCTGCCGAGATTGGCGAAGCCGCCGGTCGCGAACGCGCGCAGCAGGTTGAGCGTCGCCGCCGACTGGCGGTACGCGGACAACTGGCGGCGCGGATCGGGAATGCGCGCTTCCGGCGTGAAGGCGATGTCGTTGATGATGTCGCCGCGATAGCTCGGCAGCTCGACGCCGTTGATCTTTTCCGTCGGCGAAGAACGCGGCTTGGCGAACTGACCGGCGATGCGGCCGACCTTCACCACCGGCAGCGCGCCGGCATAGGTCAGCACCACCGCCATCTGCAGGAATACGCGGAAAAAATCGCGGATGTTGTTGGCGCCGTGCTCGGCGAAACTCTCAGCGCAATCGCCGCCCTGCAACAGGAAAGCCTCGCCGGCGGCCACGCGCGCCAGCGACTTCTTCAGGTTGCGTGCCTCGCCTGCAAAAACCAGCGGCGGAAAGGTGGCGAGTTGTTCCTCGACACCCGCCAATGCCTTCGCATCCGGATAGTCCGGCACCTGCAAAACCGGTTTGTTACGCCAGCTATCGGGCGTCCACCGCTCAGCCATGATCGAAAACTCCTGCCTGATCGTCCCATGATCGGCCGGGGCTTATATACACAGCCCGCCGTCCGCTTTCCACCCGCAATTCGTCCTGTCTGCTCAACAGGTTAAGCGGGGGCTACCACCCTGCCCGTCTCAGGACGCAAAAAGGCCGCCGCCGGAGGATGACCGGCGGCGGCCCAGGATCAAACGCTTACTTGTCGGCGATGCGGATGCCGGCCGGCCCATTGGCCTTCAGCGAACCGCTCTTTTTCAGCTTCTTGCCGTCGAAATCGAACACCATGATCTCGTTCTCGATCATGCACTGGACCAGCACCTTCTTGGCGTCCTTGTTGAAGGTAACGCCCTGGCACCAATGACCGACATCCGCCTGCGTCACGAACGTCAGCTTCTTGTCCTTAAGACGATAGATTTTCAGGATACCGTGGTCATTGTAGATCGGCGCGGCCTTAGCCTTGTTCGATCCGTTCATGACCGCGAGCGCGAGATATTTGCCGTCACGGGACAGCGTCATGCCCTCGGGCGTCGGGCCGACGGTCACAGCATCGATGGTGCGCGGCGGCTTGGCCTTCACGTCGATGATGCTGACCGTATCGTCGTCGCCATTGCCGTTGTTGAGACCAAGATCCGCGACCAGCGCCACGTCACCCTTCGGCGACATGTTGATGCCGTAGGGCCGCAGGCCCGCGCCGACATCGCGCTTGGTGTATTCAACCTTGTCGCCGTCGATCTTGAGCACCGACACCTTGTTGTCGCCATCGCGCGTGACGAAAGCGAGCTTGCCGTCCGGCGTGAAGGCGATCGCGCAGGGACCCGAGTTCGCCGCACCGAAATCGATCTTGCCCGCAGGCGTCACCGTCTTGCCGCTGATCTTGAAGATCGAGACCGTGCCGTCATTGCGATTGGCCACGAGAGCCAGATCGCCCGCAGGATTGATCGTGACGCCCGTGGCACCGGGTCCGGCCTCCAGCGTCGCCGACACCACCGGCGGCTTCGCCTTCAGGTCGATCACTGAGAGCTTGTTATCGGGCACGACCTTCTTACCATCGGCATCGACCTTCATGGCGCCGGTGACAAGCGCGAACGATTCATCCTTGGCGACCGCGACGCTGGTCGGCGGGCCGACCGCGCTGGCGGGTGCCGCTACCTCACCGATGATCTTCGGCGGTGTCTGGTTGAGATCGATAATGGACACGGAGTCCGGCACCAACGGACTGCGCATCTGAGGCTTGCCGTCGTTCAGAGCCGATTTGCCGTCATTGGCGGATACGGCGATCTGGGCCGTCGCGGCCACCGGCGTCAGCAAGGCGAGCGCCAGAACAAGGGCGCACTTCTGCGGTACTCGATAAACCATGGATGTTCTCTCCCCCCGGTGTTTTTTCGCAGACCGGAATCCCGGGCAGCGCCGGTCTGACAGTGCAGCTAACACCGTCGCGGCCAAATCCGTCCACTAGAACTTGGGTAGGAGGCTATTCCGCCGCTTGCCGGACGTGCCGCGCGGTGGGGGTACGCATGGTGACGAGTTCTTCGGCGCTTGTCGGATGCAACGCCATGGTCGCATCGAAATCGGCCTTGGTCGCCTTCATCCTGATGGCGATGGCCACCACCTGCGTCAGTTCGGCCGCTTCGGGGCCCACGATATGGCAGCCGAGGATGCAGTCCGTGCTGCCGTCGACCACGAGCTTCATCAGCACGCGGCTTTCGCTGCCGGACATCGTCGCCTTGATGGGACGGAAATCGGCCTTGTAGATATCGACGCGATCGTATCGCGCGCGGGCGTCCTCTTCCGTCAGGCCAACAGTCCCGACCTGCGGCTGCGAGAACACCGCGGTCGGAATGCAGTCATGATCGACCACGACCGGCTTGTTGCCGAACACCGTATCGGCAAAGGCGTGCCCTTCCCTG
>Ga0209952_1003316_pt1 | contig 11293 bp, 14 predicted proteins | sample ThiBiot_750_biof_2_FD_183951 | JGI IMG/M metagenome (GOLD analysis project Ga0209952, IMG submission 183951) | Wastewater bioreactor microbial communities from Cape Town, South Africa - Thiocy_cont_750_biof (SPAdes) | ecosystem: Engineered > Bioreactor > Thiocyanate-remediating >...
AGCTGTTGAGCGCACCGTAGGCGCCGATCGCCGCGTCTTGCAGAACGTTCGACGTGCCGCCGAGAAAATAGTTGCCGATGATAGCCGAGAGCCCCATCGCCACGAAGACCGGCACGCCGCAGGCGAGCAAAACAAGAAATAGCGCGATAACGCCCAGGGACACGATGCCCATCAGATCACTTCCCCGGCGCCGGATTTGTCATCACGCACGGCGGAGCCATGGATGAGGACGAGGACGAGATCTCGCAGCGTGGCGAGCGCCAGCAGCACGCCGCCCAGCAACATCAGCCCCTGCAGAATCCACATCGGGATTTCAAGAATGGTCGATGTTCTCAGATCGAGCATCCAGGAGAACGAGGTCAATCGCCAAACGCCTGCGGTGAGAAGAATGGCAAATGCCAGCGACAAGAGCAGCGACAGCACATCGAGCGCGGTTCGCATCCCCGGCGAACACATATCCCGGATAAACGTCACGCGGAAATGGCCATCGACGCCCTGCGTGGATCCCGCACCAATGAACGCCATCGCAATCACGTGGGGATACCAAGGAATCGCAGCGCGACATCGTAGGTGACCGTGACGGCAAGCAGCCAGATCACCAGCGTCGAAATCAATCCGCCCAAGCGTTCGAGGCGATTGAGCGCGCCAAGCGCCGCGCTCAACCGCCCGCCCTTCATCGCTTGCCCGGCCATGATTAGTGGTGGCTTTTGATGAGCGCGGAAACATCCGGGCTAAGCTGTTTCAACGCCTGTTCGAGCAGAGGGGCGGTCGCGGTCTTCCAGACGGCAAATTCCGGCATGCTGGGATCGAGGATCGTCACCGTCATGCCACGGTCCTTGTACTGTTTGGCGAGAACGTTGATCTCCTCAACGATGGCCTTGCGGTTTTCATGCGAAGCCTGATCGACCGACTTGATGAGCGCCTTTTTGTCGGCTTCCGGCAGACTGTCGAGCCACTGCTTATTGGCGGCCCATCCCATCATCGTGGTACCGAGAAAAGACGCTGGCACCAGCACGAATTTGGAGACTTCGTACATCTTCTGGCTGTCGACGCCCTGGAAGCCGAGGATCGCGGCATCGATCGTGCCGTACTGCATGGCCGAATAGACATCGGAGAACGGCAACGTGACCGGCGAACCGCCGAACGCGCGAACCGCTTGTGCCAGCCCTTCGGAAAACACCCGGACCTTTTTGCCCTTGAGATCGCTTGGCGACTTCACCAGTTCGCGTGAGACCAGCGCTGGCGGCCCGAGATCTGCGAGCCCGAGCAGCACGGTATTTTTGGCGGCGAACTTGGCCTGCAACGCCTTCATCAAGCCGTCCGGCTTGTCGATCAAGGTGTCCAGTTGCTCCATCGTCAGGCCGGTCGGCGCATCCATCACTTTCGTATCGTGGACCGTGCCGGACCAGCCGTTGACGGTGATCCAGCCGAACTTCACCTGTCCGGTTGGAATGCCGACCGGCATGTCTTTATCCTGTCCAAGCTGCCCGCCCGGAAAATGCTGAAACTTGATATGGTTCGGCTGATTGGCCTGCAGTGCCTTTTCAAGGGCTGGAACGAACTGCCGGACTCCGACATGGTTCGCACCGCCCCAGGTGGCCAATGGCACGACGGTTTGCTGCGATTGCGCCGTCCCGACAGACATTGCGATCATCGCAGCCAGCGTCGCACTGACCGTCCCCATCCGTAATAGCTTCATTGCTTCCTCCTTAGTTTTTCTGTTTTTTGGGCCGCGGTGGCGTATCACATCTGATCGCCGCACTTCACCATGCGTGTCGCGGTGTAGACGAGCACGGTCTCACCGCGCTGGTTGGTGACGTTATTGACGGCGGTGACAATGCCGCGGCCCGGCTTCGACGTCAGGCGCGCCTCGGTCACGACGCATCGAACATGAATGGTATCGCCCGCGAACGCCGGCTTCTGGATTTTGAGTTCCGCGCCCAGGAATGCGAGGCCGGTGTACTGCATCACCGACTGCATCAGCAATCCTTCCGCAAAGGCATAGACCAGCGCGCCGGGCGCGAGACGGCCTTTGATCAGCGATTCTTTCTCAAGGTAATCGACGTTGGTGAACAGCACTTCGAGCATGCCGGTCACACAAACGAAGTTGGTGATATCGGCTTCCGTAATAGTGCGGCCGACAGTCTTGAAGCGACGTCCGACGGTCCACTGCTCGAATGGCATCCCGAGTCCAACGGTCGGCTCATTGATCGCGTCGTGAGAGCCGTTCACTGCTCCCTCCCTGTACCTGAGCGTCCAGCTTTTTTCACTATTGTGAAGATTAGCTACACTATTATGAATATATAGGTCAATCGTCTTTCCGCCATACTGGCCATACCTGAATGTGTGTCATCCATTGTCGAAGGGCCGCCACAAGCATCGCTACGACGCGGCTTCCGCCGTTGCATTGGGTTTCAGGTGCCGTTGGCTGGCGGCAAGCCGTCGCTTACCTGCGGTCATCACCAACAGATGCACGGAATGTAACAAGGCAACGATGCGATGGTTTGACGGCGCGCCTCACCGTCGCGCGCCAATGATCGCGCGCCCGTTGAACATTGCATCTGGCATGAGCTTACCGCTAAGACTCGAAAATCCTCATCGAAGCTCGTGGAAGGTCGATCGCCGGTATGCTTGTGAAGCAGATTTTGTACGCGTTTCAAGTGCTGGAACTGTTCGCGGAACGCAAGCAGCCCGCAACCTTGTCCGAAATTGCCGAGCATTTTGGCTGGCCACTCTCGAGCACATTCAACTTGGTCGAAACCCTGAGCAAAAGCGGCCTGCTGTTCGAACCGAAGTATCGCGCTGGCTATTACCCGACACGTCGGTTGCTCGATTTGGCAAAGACGATCGTAGCTGACGGCCCCATACCGGATCGGCTTCGCGAAATGGTCGCGCATGTCGCGCAGGTGACCGGGGAAACCGCGGCGCTGGCCGCACTGTCGGGACTAAACGCTATATTTCTGGAGGTCGTAGAGTCACGCTCGCCCATCCGGTATTTTACCCACGTCGGCGAACGTGTGCCGCTTCACGCGACCTCCAGCGGACGTGCGATTCTGTCGATCATTCCGCCGAAAGAGCGCGCGACCCTCCTGCGAAAAGTAGACTACGTCCAGTTCGCTCCCGACAGCCTGATGTCGCCCGAAGAGGTCGAAGCCGACATTCAAAAATCGATCAAGCGCGGTTGGTTTCTTAACGTCAATGGTTTCATACCGGACCTGCTCGGTGTCGCGATACCTCTGCCACTGGCGGATCGCCAACTTTGTCTGCTGGTGGCAGGACCAGTCTTTCGCGTTGGAGATCGCTTGGACGAGATGATCGCTGCGCTCCGGTCGGAAATTGATCGCGGTATGGCGGATATCAGATCTGCTAGTGGCGAAGAATTAAAATAGCGGAAGTGCTCTCGTAAACTTCAATAAGCATTTGCCGGGCGTCATCACTCCCGGTGCAGGTGAACGACAAGCGATCGGCCCGCAGGCGGACCCGGCCCCCAAAATAGGTCGATCGCGCTATTCTTCGCGCCATGCGCCATGGCAGACCGCGAACGTCCGAACTCGCCCAATGCGACAACCAGCCCCCACATGTGGTCCGTACCCCGAATAAGGGCGAATTAGCATCGTCGACAGAGTTCGCTGTTTTATTCTGAATGGTGGCAGTTTGGCGCGCCCGAAGAGATTCGAACTCCTATGTGCTATTCGTAATTCTTGTGCCCACTTGCGACCTCGGTACGTCCATCCGATTTTTGGTAGCAAGCGCCACTAAATCGCGTCCAAATCACTGATTTTATGAATTTTGCCCATTTCAAACTTCAGCTTCTCCGACTGATGCGTTTGTCCTCTGCACCTGCGCACTGTCGGCTATCAGAGAGCCAAGACTTCGTGAAAGTCTTGTCGCCATCAGTGTGATGATGAACGGACAGATCAGAACGTGAATAAAACCGCCGCGTGCCAAGCGTGCTGATTTGTAGCCGGCGCGTTGCCTTTTGCGGCATAGCCAAGCAGATGAATGTTCTCATTCAGATCGTATTTCGCTCCCATTCCCAGACTGGTGGTCACGGGCGTGCCTATGGATCCGGATGAACGAAAGGCGTTATTGAAAAGTCCAGAATGCTCCCTGAACGGCCGTTATGTTGGCGAAGTTCGTCATCATTCGCACCACACCTAGATCTCAAGGTCTGTTTCATAGACCGATCTGATCCAGTCGGGCAGATGCGACAGCGCGAAGACCAGGCGCCCGTTCGCGAATGTCAGGCAATGGCTTGGCGGCTGGTTGAGGCTGGAATTGTCAAAGACCATGCCCCGATCCGCCTTGAGGACAGCGGCGTGGATGAACGGCGCACCGCGCGCATAGCGGGCACGAATCTTGTCCTCGGGGACGATATGTCCGCCTTCTTCGACACGTGTGCCGACGCGCGCGACAGAGAGATCTGGAGTATCGACGCCAACATGCATCACGATGACGGTGAAGCCTCTGATGCGCGCCTCGTCGATGAGTTCAAGCTTGGAGGGATGCGAGAAAACCGTCTCGGTCACGAAATCCCTGGACTGAGCGAGAAAGTCGGCGCGGCGCGAGGAGGCGATGCTGGCTGCTTCGTAAGACGCAACAGGTGACGGATCGCGCAGTTCGTCGCGCTGGATGATGTCGGCGTTGATGAAGGGGCCCGCGAAACTCGGCGCGATGCGGGTCTCGTAGAGTGTGGACTTGCCGGCACCGTTCGGCCCGGCAAGCACGATCATCGTCGGCTTCATGCGTTACGGGTGGCTTTCTCGCGCACGAGGTTGCCGGCTGCATCGAGGCCGACACCCAGCCCAAGCTGTCGCCGCCGGGCAAAGAAGGCGTCCTCGTCAGATCCGGGCCGCCCCATCTTCTCGACAAAGCTGTCGAGCCAGACATCCTTCTCCTCGTCGGTGAGATTCGTTGTCTCAATGTCACCGGCGAGCGCGGCGGTGATCCGGGCATGATCGAAATTGCCGGATTTTTCGATAGCGCGGCCGATGCGCACCCAATGGACGATCTGGCCGGCGATCGAGCGGCTCTGCAACTCGGATTCGCGACGCACGATCTTCATGATGTCGTCACCAAGCTTGATGGACTGGGCCATGGGTCACCTCCAGAAAACAAGGTAGCAAAATGCCACCTTGTTTTCAAGCGTGTTCTTCAATGTTCCGCCTAACAAGATCGCCTTCTATGACGCGTTTGATGGCGTTCGCTACCTAATATCGCGTCCATCAAGCAGTACCTTGCTAGCGAACGCTTGATGTGGGGCTTAGATCCCTGTACGCGAGTACGTACCAGGATCGAAAATAGGCGTCGTCTTGGCTGATAACTTCAATAGGTTACGGCGATCAGAGGTTCGAGTCCCTCTCCCGCTACCATCAGAAATTATCATTATATATCAGCGCCTTATCACTGTCGGAGGTTCCGACCACTGTGAGACATCTCACGGTGATGTACCCATGGGACAGCTATGGCGCGCGTCTCCTATCTCGCCCGTCGTGAGGGCCGCTACTACCTTCAGGTTCGCTGCAGTCACGTCGTGGCCGGACTGCTCAATCAACCGCTGTTTCGGACGTCGTGAAGGACCGCCGACTATCGTCAGGCGCGGCGGCGTGTCGCCGAATGCCTGGGCTGGGTCTATGGGATGAATGACAGTATCGATTTTGCCGCGTTGTTCGCGAAGAACGTCCGGCAATTGCAGACGTATCTCTCGGATCCATTACCGCTCTCGGATGATCGCCTGTTCGCTCGGCGCAGCTACGAAGAGATGCTGAAGAACCTGAATCGCCGTGCGCAGGCTCGCGACTTCGATCTAAATGCTCGCGAGCCCCGATACCGGGCGCTGTTCGAGGCCTTCGTCGAACAAAACCTCGAGGCCGAGACGCTGTCACGTCAGCGCGAGAAGATGGCGGCCTATGAGCAAGGCCGTACTGACATCAAGATGGGCATCGAGTTCGGAATCATTCCCGTCACCGGACACGTGGTACAAATGCCGGAAACGATCCGACCGGCGCAGCCGGTCCCAACACCAATCGACCTGATTACGGACGAGGCGCCGCTCGCACCACTGCAATCTGAAACATCCGCGGCGGCGCGCACCGACACACCGCTTTCCGTTGCACTCGAGGAATATCTGAAGAAGCGCCATGGGGAACTGGGCCACGATGGCGAGCGCGGAGACCTGGGGCTGGTTGTCCAGTTCATGGTGGATCAACTCGGCGATCCGGCTACCGGAGCCATGACGCGCGAGCAACTCGAACAGATCGAGCGGATGCTGCCCGACATTCCCGACCGTCTCGGCGTACCGCGCGCCTTTCAATCGAACTTGACGGCCCGTACGACTACGCCCGGACGCACGGATGGAAGGGCCTTGAGCGGCTGACGGAAGCTCGCATCAAAAGAGCTATCACGCCTAGCTCACCAAATTCTTCCGTTGGTTAGTCAAGGAGGGATACCATTTGGGGCCCGAGCCGACGTTCTCATATTTGAGTCCAGAAAATCTGGTGTCGCTGGCACGAGATTCGTTTGAGCAGAACGAAGTTTTGAAGATCTTTCGAATGCCACTATTCACCGGATGCCTAAGCCGAACGCGGATTTGGTAGCCAGCGATTACTTCATTCACATCGCCGACGCCTACTCGGAAGCCTCCTTCGTCATTCCGACGGATCGCAAGAAGCATGACCGGATCGCCCGCAAGAAAAATAGGCCTATAGCGGGGAGACTTGCCGCCAGCAATATACTGGAGTGAAGTCCAAAGTGATCGACTACACGTCCACCAGCGAATAATCCAAGCGCAATGCCGATGTTGAAAGTCGCCACAAACAGCGAAGTGACGACCTCTATGGCATTAGGCGACGCCTTCATCATCCAAATTTGCAGGGCGGCCGAAACGCCGCCATAGGCAACGCCCCACAAGCGCTCCGCCCGCGGGCGTAGCCCCAACAAACGCAAAACCAAAGATGGCCGCAGCCAGCGCAACAACGATAGCCATCAATGTGTGCTCGATTCACCGAACGGCGACGGCGCCAGCAAGAAAATTTCCGAGAATGCCGGCAGCGCCATAGGCGAACAGAAGAACGCCTATCCATTCGGCCTAAATGCCGGACACGATCTGCAGCAGCGGGCGCACGAAAGTGTGAGCCATGAAATGGCCGGCGGTAAAGGAAGCGTCACGCGCCAGACCGAGTTGGATCGGTCGCTGTCCACCTGCTGAGCAAATCGGGAAGGGTGACGTCGACTGGCTGACAGGAAGCGACGGAAGCATGCGCAGATTGATGATGAGCACAAGCGCGCTGAACGCGGCCATCACCCAAAAAAACGACTCGCCAACCAGCAAAGTCACCAATGATCGCACCGATCGGCATGCCCAGAACCGATGCAGTGGAAACGCCCCCGAAGATAATCGCGTTCGCCAGCCCTGCCAACTACTGAGGCACGAATCTCGGCGCGAGACCGCCCGCGATCGCCCAGATGCTCCCCATGCAGAACCCTACGACGACGACACGCGCTGTCAGCAGCATCCAGTTCAGGATGCTGGCGAATGCCGACATGAGGTTTGTGATCGTCAGCAAGACAACGAGACTCGCCAAAATGCGCCGTCTGTCCAGTCCGTCCGCAACGAGAATAACGACGGGCGCGAAAACGGCCGCCAGTAGCGCCGGCACGGAAATCATCAAACCGGCGTCGCCGACAGAGCCGCAAGCCTGTCGCTATCGGAGTCATGACCCCGACAGGCAGCATTTCGGTCGTCATCACCGAAATGTAGCCGGCCCCACGGAACCGACAGCCAGCCAGAGCGGCTTTTTATTGCCCTTGTTTTTTGGTTGAGCCGAATTTTGTTGTTCTGCTCAAACCATGGGCTCGCCCTTTCGAAACGTGAGGTGCGGCATCCCGGGCTACAGCCGCGCGCCTAAAGATGTCCGCTCGCATCGCGATAGTAAGTTTCGTCACTCACCTTCGCTGTGTCCAACACGACGATAAAGTATGCTAAAGTGGAAATACTTGGGACAATCCGTGCTCAATCGAGGGACAGTGTCGGCAGCCTGGAGGTTGGCGTTGGATCGGGAGGCTGCCGATGGTCGGTGCATCGCGCACGATCGACGATCGGCTGAGCGTTGGAGTTCGAACGGGTGCCAGCCCGAGCCACTCTGGCCTCTCAGCAAGTATCGACGTGACGCGTCATATCCGAGTGGAATCGGATGTCGATGCGAACGGCTCCACATCTGTCGGAGTCGGCGCACGGTTTGAATGGTGATGAGAAATTGGTTTCTGCCGTGTCATTAATGTGCCTGTTCGCGCCTGTACGATCGCCATCGACACCGATGGCACACCATCAAATATGGTGAATGGAGGACATCTCATGCAGGTACTGGTGACCGGCAATGCTGGATTTATAGGTTTTCACACGGCGAAGCGGTTGCTGGAGCGCGGCGAATCGGTGGTCGGAATCGATGTCGTCAATGACTACTACGATCCGGCTCTGAAACAGGCGCGCCTAAGGGCGTTGGACGAGGTCGCCGCGCGATCGTCCGGCAGCTATCGGTTTATTCGTGCCGACCTGGCTGACCGTCGTACGCTGGATTCGTGCTTTGCCAGTCATAAATTCGACCGGGCTATCCATCTCGCGGCGCAAGCAGGTGTACGCTACAGTCTGAAAAATCCGCGCGCCTATGTCGAAAGCAATATCGTCGCCTTCACGAACCTTCTGGAATCTTGTCGTGAGGCCCACACCCCGCATCTCGTCTATGCCAGTACCAGCAGTGTATACGGCGCGAACACCAAAATGCCGTTCAGCGAGCATGACGGAGCCAACCATCCGGTGCAGTTTTATGCAGCGACCAAGCGCGCCAACGAACTGATGGCGCACAGCTACAGTCATCTGTTTCAGTTGCCGACGACAGGCTTGCGTTTTTTCACAGTCTACGGGCCGTGGGGACGACCGGACATGGCGCCGTTTTTGTTCACGAGGAATATTTTCGCCGGTGAGCCGATCAAGCTGTTCAACAACGGCGAACATATGCGCGACTTCACCTACATCGACGACATCGTCGACGGCATCTTGCGCACCAGCGACGATATTGCGCGGCCGAATCCAAATTGGGACAGCGAACGCCCCGACCCCGCGACCAGCAGCGCACCGTTCCGTATATTCAATATCGGTAACAGTAAACCGGTCATGCTGTCGGAATTCATCGAGGCGATCGAATCCTCTTTGAATAAGAAGGCGATCCGCGAACTTTTGCCGATGCAACCGGGCGACGTGCCAAGCACCTTCGCCGATGTCAGTATGATCGCCTCAAGTGTCGGCTATCAACCGCAGGTGCCGGTGCGCGAGGGTGTTGCCCGCTTTGTGCAATGGTATCGGGAATATACTGGGTCGTAGCTCGTCACCCTATTTGCACCGCCTTATCCGCGAGGATTCGTTTGGCGAGCTCTCTCACAGACGAAAGCCGGCTTCCGTATCTCCCGTCGCCAGGCGCGGCGAAAGCCAACCACTATTCCCGGGCGAGAATGAAGGATTAGAGATCACCGGGAGATCCTTCGTAGATCACTGCGGCGGGATAATCGTTGTCCGCCATAAAGCCACTCATGCGCCACGACGGATTGATGCCACCGAGAAAGTGCGCGGGACTGCCCGGCTCCAAACTCATATCGAAGCTATCGAGAGGAATCTGGAGCCCCCCACCACATGCTTTGATGTAGGCTTCTTTGCGAGAAGAGCACAGAAAGAACGCTTCAACCCGCCTCTGTCGCGGAAGTCCGACCAGTGATCGCATCTCTCCTGCGGAAAATAGTGGTGCGCGATACTCTCGCAGTCGACATCAAGACGAATTCTCTCGACGTCCACCCCTATACTTCGGTTTCGGCCCGGTGCAAGCACCGGCTTTGCCTCTCGTCCAAGGATAAGTTGCATATCTGTAGGCTGCTTGCATAGTTACTACGCCAGAAGCGCTCTGAGTGTCCCGCGCGCCGTTATGAAACGATCTCGGTAAAAACGAAAGCGCGCCGTTCGTATATTCTTCTCTTCGGTCAAGTGGAATACAGCAACAATCGAGACGGCATCGACAACCAAATGGCTCGTGAGTGTCGAAACAGCTTCCGGAACAAATAGAGCTTGGTATCCGCAACATCTCGGGATGCAGAACCTGAGTTCGCCAAACGCCTGATAACCGATTCTTTTCATTAAATTCCGGAGCCTGAAAAGCGTAGGAACTTAGCCAGACACCTGCACCCTGTTCCCGCGCCGCATTTTCGACGGAGGTAAGAAGACGGGAACCTAAACCCTGACCGTTGCTACGGCCGCCGTATCGGCCTTACCGTGAGATTGCGCCTACGAAGATCAGCCGTGTCACTTTATGTTACGGATCTCGTCGCCAGATATTGGAGAACTACAACGCCTCAATGACTGCCTTGAGTGCTTGGAACTGTGCGATGTTGTAGTCCAGTTGCTTCAGCCGATCTTGGCCGCTTTGAATTTGGGCATCCATCCCGTTCAGATAACTCGTGTCCCTCTCGTCACGATCAATATACTCGTCAACATCATTTCCGACCGCAACCGCTGCGCGGGACAGAACATCTTCGATACGCCGCGCAAGACCGGCTCGTTCGAATTCGGCGGCCGCCAATGCTTCGTTGATGGCCTTGGCGACAAGAACAACACTTGCAGAATCCGATTGGCGATCCCGATGAGATGACCGCGTTCGAAACGATACAGCCCGACCGCGAAAAACTTGGCTCAATATTTCTTTCAATGCAGTAATCCTTGGCGGATTATCAGGAAATCTCAGGCCGACCGCTTCAGGCGAGCGCTAGCCGGCTCTTTCGAAATTGCCACTCGATTGAGAGATTTTCTTGACCGGATGCGATTGGAACCGCGGGAGAAGCGCAGACGAACTCCAGTTCGTCATTGCGGGCGCCAATAACTGGAACCTGTCTCAGTATGTCGCCGGCTGTGGCCGCCCAACGCCGCAATAATGAAACCCATTAAGCATCGCATCTTCCGGTGAATAGATATTTCGGAGATCGATGATGACGGGGCATGCCATGATGGTCGCCAGCTCGCCGAGATCCAGCGCACGGAACTGCTCCCATTCGGTGACAACAACAAGCGCGTGAGCGCCTCTCACGCAATCCCGCGCGTTGTCACAGAAGGAGACATCGGTGAGAACCCGTCGCGCCTGATCCATACCGATCGGATCAAACACTCTCACACTCGCACCCATGTCCTGCAGAGCAGTAATCAACGGAATGGATGGTGCATCTCGCATATCGTCGGTATTCGGTTTAAAGGTGACGCCCA
>Ga0209952_1003321_pt1 | contig 11285 bp, 14 predicted proteins | sample ThiBiot_750_biof_2_FD_183951 | JGI IMG/M metagenome (GOLD analysis project Ga0209952, IMG submission 183951) | Wastewater bioreactor microbial communities from Cape Town, South Africa - Thiocy_cont_750_biof (SPAdes) | ecosystem: Engineered > Bioreactor > Thiocyanate-remediating >...
ATAGTGACCCCAGGCACCCTCGTGTACTACGAGCCCCATCGGCCTCATGCCCGCCTGTCGCAGGACAGGGGCGTATGAGAGCGCCAACTCGGGCGAGAGCAAGCCCATTCTCAGGCGTCGGAGATGCCGCATGAACTGGTTGCAACTTGGCCCAGCCGCTACCGTGGCGTTCCTGGGGGCCTTCCTGGCCTCGTTCGTCGAATTCGTGGAAGCGGCGACCATCGTGCTGGCAGTGGGCACGGTGCGCGGCTGGCGCTCGGCGCTGAGCGGCACCGCGCTGGCGCTGGCAGTGCTCTGCGCGCTGGTGCTGGTACTGGGACCTGCGTTGACGCAGGTGCCGGAGCGGGCGCTGCAACTGGCGGTGGGCCTGCTGCTGTTGCTGTTCGGCATGCGCTGGCTCCGTAAGGCGATCCTGCGCGGCGCCGGCATTCTGGCGCTGCATGACGAGGATGCGATCTTCCGCAGCGAAACCGCCAATCTCCGCCTGGCGCGCGCGACCGCGCGCTGGGGCGTCGATCCCATCGCCACCGTCACCGCTTTCAAGTCAGTGCTGCTGGAAGGGGTGGAGGTGGCGTTCATCGTGATCGCGGTTGCCGCTGGCGGCGCCGGCCTGCTGCCTGCCGCCGCTTCCGGCGCGGCGGTGGCGGGCGTCCTGGTGGTGGCCCTGGCCATCATGGTGCATCGCCCGCTGGCGCGGGTGCCGGAGAACACGCTGAAATTCGCGGTCGGCGTGCTGATCTCGGCATTCGGCGTGTTCTGGACCGGGGAGGGCCTCGGCATCGCCTGGCCGGGGCAAGATCTGTCGCTGTTGGCACTGATCGTCGTCATGCTCGCGGCCGGTCTCGCGGGCGTGCGGATTGCCGGCGCGGTCGCGGCACGCGCCACCGTGCGGGTGGAGGCACGCTGATGAGGACCATGCAGGTAATTCTTCACGAACTCGCGGGCCTGTTCATCGATGACGGATCGCTGGCGGTGGCATTGCTGGTCTGGTGCGCGATCGTCGGGGGCGCGGTTGTCATAGCCCCCAGGCTGCCGGCCACGGTCAGTGGGCCGGCGCTGGCGCTCGGCTGCGTGGCGATCCTGTGGGCCAATGTGGGCCGCGCCGCGAAGCTGCGCGCCGCCGGGCGGTGATGCGCGGGGTGATGCTGCGCGGGTCGACCTTTGCGGCTTGACCGGACCGGGAGTGCCCCCCTGTGCCCCTGGCGGCGTGACCCCGAGCGCAAGACAGGCGGCTCGCTGAACCGCGACATCCTCGGCATGAGGCTGGCGAGCCTGTTCAGCGACATGTGCCATGAGATGACAACAGCAGTGCTGCCGATAATTCTGAACCCCAGCACCGCATCGCCTGCCTTCTTATGCCTGGGCTTCATGATGGTAGGTGGCCAAACATGGCTGCTCGCGACGCTGGCCGAAGTACGCGGCATCTACACCCACGATGCTCGCCGGCGCTCGGCGTTCATGGACAAGCGGAGGCGTGGCGCAGGCTATCGTGCTGGCTCGGCTTCGGTCGTGCTAGCTGGTCTTGTTCCCCGAACGCTCGGATCCGACATTTTGAACCGCCCGGTGCTCCGGCGGCATCGGCGGTCGCCATCAGAACACGAACACCTTCTCCGCCTCGGCGGTCGCCGCGGCGAGTTCGTCCATGGTGCTGCGCCGCGCGCCCTCCATGATGTCGTCGTCAGTCATGCCGCGCGCATCCATGCAGGTGCCGCACAGCAGCACACTGCCCTTGCCGATGACCACGCGCTTCAGCATCCGTTCCAGGCTGTAATAGCCCTCCGGCACCTTCTGGCCGCGCCGCGCGGCGCCGACCGCGTCGGCCATCAGGAAGACGGTCACCGCCATGCCGGGGTCGCGCTTCAGCAGGGCTCCCGCCAGGCGCAGCGCGTTGTAGCAGCGCTCGGTGCCATAGGGCGGGTCGTTCAGGATCAGCAGCGTCGTCATCGACGTATCCCCCTCCGTTCCGGTTCAATCGCCGAGGATGCGGCGTCGCTCCTCGAACTCCGCCTTGTCGATCTCGCCGCGCGCGAAGCGCTCCTTGAGGATGTCGAGCGGCGTGCGGCCCGGCGGCAGCGCGTGGTGGTGGTGCGGTCCATAGCTCGGCCCGCCGAGCCAGCGGACCAGCACGACCACGGTGGCGATCGCGGCGACGAGCGCTAGGATCATGAACAGCGGCCCGAACAGCATGCCGTAGCCACCGCCATCCCACATCATGCGCGGCCCGTAGCCGTAGGGCGCCGCCGGCGCCTGCGCCATGCCGACAGCCGGCGCTGCAACCGCGAGCAGACCGCCCGCGAGCGTCGCGGCGATCGTCCTGTGGCGTCCCATCTCCGTTCTCCCTCTCATCATCGGCCTGCGGATGCGTCCGGTATTTCGTCTCCATCGCCGCGTGCGGTCGCCAACCCCAGGGTGTTCCAGCGCTCCATGCCGCCCCGCAGGACCATGACCTGTCCGAAACCGGCGGCACGGAGCGCCGCGGCGCCCCGTACGGAGCGCCGGTCGGTCCGGCACACGAGGGCCAACTCCTGACCCCGGAAGGCCGCCAAGCGGGCTGGGTCGGCGACCAGCGCATCGACCGGAAGATGCATGGCCCCCGGGATATGGCCGAGCGGCCCCTCGAACTCGTCGCGGCCGCGCACATCCACCACGATGGGGCGCGGCGCACCGCGATCGGCCAGCGCTGCCGCAAGTGCCTCCGGTTCCAGCCAGACCTCCGCCTGTCGGGTTTCCGGCGCCGCGCGCAGCCGGCGCACCAGCCGGGGCAGGAACGCGATCGCGGCCAACCCGGCGAGTCCGAACAAGCCGTAGCGGAGCGCCGCCGCGTCGTCGCCCGCCAGCGCGCCGCGGCCCGCATAACCGAGCCAGGCAAACGCCGCCGTGCCGGGGAGCATGCAGATGGCTGTGGCCGCCAGATACTGCCCCGCCGGGATGCGCGTCAGGCCCAGCGCATAGTTGGCGAGGTTGAACGGGACCGCGGGCACCAGTCGGACCAGAGCCACGAAGCGCCACCCCTCGGCCTCGACGCCCTCGACCACCTGCCGAAGGCGCCCACCGGCGCGGCGCGCCACCCAGCCCGCGGCGATATGCCGGGCCACCAGAAAGGCCAGGAACGCCCCCAGGGTGCCGCCGGCGAGGTTCAGCACCGTGCCCCAAAGCGGGCCGAACAGCGCGCCGCCCGCCAGGCCGAAGACCGATCCCGGCAGGAACAGCACCGTCCCGGTGGCGAACAGAGCGACGAAGGCGACCGGACCCCAGGGACCGAGGCTGCCGATCGCCGCCTCCACAGAGGCAAGGTCCCAACGGTCACGCAACACGAAGGCGGCGACCACCGCTGCGCCGACGAGCGCGGCGAGGAGCCAGCGGGTGCGCCTCGGCGACATCGCCATCACGAGGCTGACTCCCGGTTGGGCAGGGAATAGGCGCGGTCGCCGTCCCGCAGCGGCTGGGTCAGCATGCGGTCCAGCAGCAGCTCGCGCGGGTCGCGGAACTGGGTGAGGCCGATCGTCATCGCCGTGTGCCCTGCCGCCGGCTGGGCGTGGTAGGTGCCGAACAACCGGTCCCATAGCGCGATGCTGAAGCCGAAATTGCTGTTGGTCTCGCGCGGCACCACCGAGTGGTGGACGCGGTGCATGTCGGGGGTCACGAGTACGAGGCGCAGGGCGCGGTCCAGCCCGCCCGGCAGGCGCAAATTGGCATGGTTGAACATCGCGGTGGCGTTGAGCAGCACCTCGAACAGCAGCACCGCCACCGCCGGCGCGCCGAGTGCCACCACCGCCGCCAGAGTGATGAGCATCGAGAGCAGGATTTCGCCGGGGTGGAAGCGCAGCCCCGTGGTCACGTCGAAGTCCAGATCCGCGTGGTGCATCCGGTGCATTCGCCACAGCGCCGGCACGGCATGGAACAGCACATGCTGGAGGTAGATCACGACATCCAGCAGCGCGATCGCGGCGATAATCGCCAACGGGACCGGCAGGCCGAGCCAGGGCAGCAGCCCGACGCCGCGCGCCTCGGCCGCCAGCGCCACGCCGACCGCCGCCGCCGGGAAGATCAGCCGCAGCACCACCGTGTTGACCACCACGAGCCCGAGATTGCTCGGCCAGCGCCGCCAGCGCCCGGCCGTGCGCGTCCGTCGCGGCAGCACCGCCTCCAGCACCGCCATCAGCGCCAGCACCCCGGCGAAACAGGCCAGGCGGATGACGGGTTCGCGGGCGAGCAGGGCATCCATCATGGGCGGCATCCGGGTTGACGAGGGCGGCCGGGATGGCCATCATTCAATCTATCAATTGAATTGATGGACCAAGCCCGGCCGATGTCAAGCAGCGACAGCCCGAAGCGTCAGCTCCTCGCCCAGTTCGCGGCATTGGCGCGCGCGCTCGGCCATGAGCACCGACTGGAACTGCTGGAGCATCTCGGCCAGGGCGAACGGTCGGTGGAGGCGCTCGCCACGCGATGCGGCCAGCCCTTCGCCAACATTTCGCAGCACCTCCAGCAGCTACGACGCAGCGGCCTGGTGGCCACGCGGCGCAACGGCAAGCGTGTGCTCTACCGCCTGACGGACGATGCGGTGCCGGCGCTGCTGGCCGCCCTGCGCCAGGTGGCGGAGCGCAACATCGCCGAGGTCCGGCACATCGTGGCGAGAGATTTCGGCGCGCGCGACGGGCTGGAGCCGGTGTCGCGCGACGAATTGCTGGCCCGGCTGCGCGAGGGGGGTGTCGTCCTGCTCGATGTGCGCCCGCCGGACGAATACGCCGCCGGCCACCTACCGGGCGCGCTGAACGTGCCGCCCGACCGGCTGGACGCGGCGATCGCGGCGCTGCCGCGCGACCGCGAGGTGGTCGCCTACTGCCGCGGCCCGTATTGCGTGCTCTCGTTCGAGGCGGTGGAAGCGCTGCGGCGCCAGGGCTTTCGCGCCCGCCGGTTGGAGGACGGATTTCCCGAATGGAAAGCCGCCGGCCTCGCCGTGGAGGCCGCCTGAGGCCGGGGGTTGAGGACGATCACGATCACCCCCAGCGGGCACAGCAATCCGCCCGAGATGCCGCTCTCGTAGCGCTTCAGCACCGCCTGCCGCAGCGGTTCCAGCCCGACCAGCGTCAGCGCGGTAAACAGCTTCATGCCGGCCACGGTCGCCAGGCCGAAGATCATACCCAGCAGCACAGCGCCAGCCCAACCATAGGCCAGGCCCGAGAGATAGACCGGCAGGAACCCCTCGCAGCAGCTGGCGGGTGATGTAGTAGCCGCCAAACAGGATCAGCATGTCGCCGCCCAGCACGAAGAGCGGCCAATGCGTCAGGATGGCGGCGTGCAGGGACGTCGCCAGAAATCCGGCCGTGGCAATCGGAATCAGCATCGACATGTTCATCACGTGTGCTCCACGCCGCGCGTCGAGGACGATTGGCGCGGCGGTTGGGCGAACGGGTTCTGATCAGGGCGTCTTGGTATAACCCCTGCTCAACGCCGCCAATGGCGATGGACCGGTCCTGACGACCGGCACGCACCGACGGTTGCCACAGGCTCTAACTGCGCGAACAAAGCCGCGGCAGGCACTGCGCTGGATCTGGCGAACTGGCAATCGGCCGGGCTGACATCATGAGCCAGCGCACCTTGGACGGCATGCCGATCGCCCTGGGCGAGCGGATGCGGCTGCTGGTTGGCCCGAACTTCGAACTGCCGGCGCGGCAGCTCACGGTGGCCGTCGCCGCCACCGATGCGAGCCGGGAGAACGCGTGCTCGCCGGGATGATTGACCCCATCGTCACGCCGGAGGTACCGGCCAGCCGCTTGTATCTGTTTGCCGATCCGATGGGCGCCCCGGTCTATGTCTGCCGTTATATGGATGGACCACCGCGCCACAGGTTTCGACCGGGCCGGTCCAGGGGGGCGACGGCGTCGAGGTTAGCGTCCTGTTCGATTTCGGCGTGGGCACGATCGACTGGCGCGATAAGTGGTTCAATCCCCGGGCTTGACCGTCAGAGTGATGCCGCCGCCTCTGCCGGAGCGGCGGCACATCTCGGGAACGGTCCATGCGCCGGGCCCTTCACCGCCCTTTCCATCCTGTCATCTTTCGCGAGACGGGTAGCCGAACGCAATTTGGGCGGCTAAGCAAGCGACCATGTCCCGTTTCATACTTCTGCTTGCCGCCGCCCTGGCCATCGAAGGCACTGCCGCTCCGGCCTGGTCTGCCGGCCCACCACGCATGCATATGGTCATGCCGCTCAATCGGCTCCCGCACGTCCGGTCCGAGTTTGGACCTCGTCACGATGGATTTCATCCTGGGGTTGATTTTGCTGCCGCATATGGCGCACCGGTCCGGGCGGCCACGGCCGGCACAGTGGTCTCCGCCGGGCGTCACTCCGATTACGGCAATGTCGTTGATCTGCGCAGCCGCGAGGGAATATTGACCCGGTATGCCCACCTGTCGGCCATCTCGGCTGGTATCCGACCTGGCGCGGTAATCAGCGCAGGGAAGCAGCTCGGTGCGGTCGGCGCAACCGGCAACGCCAGCGGCCCTCACCTGCATTTCGAGGTTCGCGTCCGCAACAAGCCGGTCAATCCGATGCAATATCTTGCCTTCGCCTCGACGCCGCGGAATGCCGTTTATGAGCCCGTTGAGATCGCAGAAGCGCGCGACCCATCGGCGGCGCATCACCACGGCGCCGCGCGCAGCAAGACAATATCCCCCCGCCCTCCGTTGAGATAGGGTAGTCGGAACCGACGTTGCTAGAGCTGGGGCGCTGCCTGCGACAGGCTGGTTTGCCTTCCTGAGGACGACCGGCCTGTCTCGATCGTCGTCCCACGGTGGGCGCGAGGCGGATCTCCAGGGGCGACACATCGGGCCAGAGCGGGCACAGCAGGCATCGGGTGTCTGCCTCGCCTCATCGGAGTTGTCCGTGCTGGTAGAGCTTCCTTCGGGACAGTCCACCGCTCATGGTACAGGTCAGCATTGGCGGGGATGTCATCATGGCGCCGGGAGCCTTATTCGCGATCCTCTCAGCTTTGCTGTTCGGAGCATCGACGCCTTTCGCAAAGCTGCTGCTCGGCGGCGGCGCCAATCCCTGGCTCCTCGCCGGGCTTCTCTATCTCGGATCGGGGATCGGCCTTGCCGCTGTCACGATGGTGCGGCGCGCGCAGGGTGGAACGGTTGCCGAGGCGCCGCTTCGCCGGGGCGACCTCCCCTGGCTCGGGCTCGTGGTGCTCAGCGGCGGGATTGCCGGGCCAGTGCTGTTGATGCTGGGCCTGACAACAACACCGGCCTCGTCGGCGGCGCTGCTGCTGAACCTGGAGGGGTTGGCGACCATGGGGATCGCCTGGGTCGCGTTCCGGGAGAGCGTCGACCGACGCCTGCTTCTTGGTGCTGCCGCGATCATTGGCGGCGCCGTGGTGCTGTCCTGGGAAGGTGGTCCGGCGCCCGTCGGTTTGGGTGGGCTGGCCATCGCCGGGGCATGCCTGGCCTGGGGGATCGACAACAACCTTACGCGCAAACTCAGCACTGCCGATCCGGTGCAGATCGCGCTTGTGAAGGGGCTGGTCGCCGGCGTCGTCAATCTGACCCTCGCCGTGGCAAGTGGCGCCGCGCTGCCGTCCGCCGGCATAGTCGCGGCGGCGGGGGTGGTTGGGTTCTTCGGCTACGGGGTCAGTCTCGTTCTGTACGTCCTCGGGCTACGCCATCTCGGCGCCGCGCGGACCGGGGCCTATTTCTCGACGGCGCCCTTCATCGGCGCGGCTGTCGCGGTGGCGATGTTCGATGAGCCGGTCGGCGCCCGGCTGATCGTGGCCGGGGTTCTGATGGCGGTCGGGATCTATCTTCATCTCGCTGAAGCACATGACCATGAGCATCGCCACGAGGCATTGGAGCACGAGCACCGTCACCGCCACGATGCGCACCACCAGCATGCGCATGCGGGCGGCGATCCGCCCGGCGAGCCGCATACGCACTGGCATCGGCACGCGCCGATCACGCACCGGCACCCGCACTATCCCGATCCGCATCATCGCCACGCGCATTGAAGCCGGCCGATCGGGCCGCTCCGGTCGGCCGAGAGGCACGGGGCGCTCGGGCCTATGCAACCGCGGCGGGAATGGCCTCGACGGCCTTGCGCAACACGTCGCGCACCTCTTCGGCGGTTTCGGCGAGAGCCGGGTTGGCGATCGCCTGCATGGAGGCCACCGGGTCCACCGCGGAGATCTCGACCGTGCCGTCCTCGCGCTGCTGGACGACGACATTGCACGGCAGCATCGTGCCGATCTTGTCCTCCGCCTGGAGCGCGCGATAGGCCATCTTGGGATTGCAGGCGCCCAGGATGCGATAGGGGCGGAACGCGACGTCCAGCTTCTTCTTCAGGGTCGCCTGCACGTCGATATCGGTCAGCACGCCGAAGCCGTGGTCCTTGAGTGCTTCCGTGGTTGCGGCAATGGCGGCGTCGAACGGCATCGAGACGATCCTGGAGAAATGGTAGGTCATGTGAAACTGCTTTCATTCAAGGCGTTGAAGCGTGTGGAAGCGGGCGCGGCGGCGGTTACAACCGAAGCATGCGCAGGCGGAGCGCGTTGCCGATCACCGAGACGGAACTGAGCGACATCGCCAATGCCGCGACGATGGGGCTGAGCAGCAGGCCGAACGAGGGGTACAGCACCCCGGCCGCCAGCGGCACGCCGGCGACGTTGTAGACGAAGGCGAAGGCCAGATTCTGGCGGATGTTGCGCATCGTCGCCTGGCTGAGCGCGCGCGCCCGCGCGATGCCGGCGAGGTCGCCCTTCACCAGGGTCACCCCGGCGCTCTGCATCGCGACCTCGGTGCCGGTGCCCATGGCGATGCCGACATTGGCCTCCGCCAGGGCGGGGGCGTCGTTCACGCCGTCGCCGGCCATGGCGACGATGCGGCCCTCGCTGCGCAGGCGGCGGACGATGCGGTGCTTGTCCTCGGGCAGCACCTCCGCCTCGACATCGTCGATGCCGAGCTGCTTCGCCACGGCCCTGGCGGTGGTGGCGTTGTCGCCGGTGAGCATCACGATATGGATGCCCTCCGCGCGCAGCCGCGCCAGGGCGGCGGCCGTTGTCGCCTTGATCGGGTCGGCCACCGCGATGATGCCGCCGGGCTCGCCGTCGACGGCCAGGAACAGGGCGGTGGCGCCGCCCGCCCGCAGCGCGTCGGCCTGCGGCGCCAAATCACCCAGTTGCACGCCCAGATCGGCCATCAGCGGGGCATTGCCCAGGGCCACGTCGCGGCCGCCGACCTTGCCGGTGACGCCCTTGCCGGTGACCGAGGCGAAGCCGGTGGGCTCCTGCACCGTCAGGCCCTTTTCACGGGCGGCGGCCACGATGGCGGCGGCCAGAGGGTGCTCGCTGGCGCGTTCCAGGCTGGCCGCCAGGGCCAGCAGCTCCGCCTCCTCGATTCCGGCGGCGGGCACGATGGTGGTGACGCGCGGCCTGCCCTCGGTGAGGGTGCCGGTCTTGTCGACGACCAGGGTGTTCACCTTCTCCATCTGCTCCAGCGCCTCGGCCGACTTGATCAGCACGCCGGCGACCGCCCCCTTGCCGACGCCGACCATGATCGACATCGGCGTGGCCAGGCCCAGCGCGCAGGGGCAGGCGATCATCAGCACGGAGACGGCGGCGATCAGGCCGTAGCTCATCGCCGGCGCCGGGCCCACCAGCGCCCAGACGACGAAAGCGATCACCGCGACCGCCACCACCGCCGGCACGAAATAGCCGGAGACCGTGTCGGCCATGCGCTGGATCGGCGCGCGGGAGCGCTGCGCCTCGGCCACCATGGCGACGATGCGGGCCAGCATGGTCTCCGCCCCGATCCTGTCGGCGCGCATCACCAGGGCGCCGGTGCCGTTCACCGTGCCGCCGATCACCTTGTCGCCCGGCTGTTTCGCGGCGGGCATGGACTCGCCGGTCACCATGGATTCATCGACCGCGCTGCTTCCCTCCAGCACCTCGCCGTCCACCGGCACGCCATCGCCGGGCCGCACGCGCAGCCGGTCGCCGGACTGCACCTGATCGACCGGGATCTCCTCGTCATCGCCTGACGCGGTCAGGCGGCGGGCGGTCTTGGGCGCCAGGTTCAGCAGGGCGCGGATGGCGCCGCCGGTCTGCTCGCGGGCGCGCAGTTCCAGCACCTGGCCCAGCAGCACCAGCACGGTGATGACGGCGGCGGCCTCGAAATACACCGCCACGCTGCCGTCCGCGTCGTGGAAGCCGGCGGGGAACAGGCCCGGCGCGAAGGTGGCCACCAGGCTGTACAGATAGGCGGCGCCGGTGCCCAGGGCGATCAGGCTGAACATGTTGAGCGAGCGGTTGACCACCGAGGCCCAGCCGCGCACGAAGAACGGCCAACCCGCCCACAGCACCACGGGGGTTGCGAGCGCGAACTGGATCCAGACCGAAAGCTGCATCGGGACCAGATGATGCAGGCCGAGTGCAGGGATATGGCCGCCCATCTCCAGCCCCACGACCGGCGCGGAGAGCGCGACGCCGACCCAGAAGCGGCGGGTCATGTCGGTCAGTTCGGCATTGGGCGCGGCCTCGGCGGTCACCTCAACCGGTTCCAGCGCCATGCCGCAGATCGGGCAGCTGCCCGGCCCTTCCTGGCGGATCTGCGGGTGCATCGGGCAGGTGTAGATCGTGCCCGGGGGCTTCGGCGCCGGTGCGGCCCCGACGGTCGGATGCAGGTATTTCGCCGGATCGGCCACGAACTTCGCCTGGCATCCGGCGGAGCAGAAATGCACCGTCTGACCAGCGTGTTCGGTGTGGTGCGCGGTCGTGGTCGGGTCGACCTGCATGCCGCAGACCGGGTCGAGGACTGTCGTCCCAGACTCCGCATGCGTGGTGTGGTCGCTGTGTGAATGATGGTGGTGGCCATCGGCCTTGGCCCCATGTTCTGGGGCGGCGGGCGGATTCGTCATGGGGTTGTCCTCTCGATCGAGGGGCCGGGAAGCTCTATCGCCGGCAAATGGCTTGCTTCATATACGCTGGGGGGGTATAGAATACAACCATGCATGATACGACGAAGAAAGCGGTGTCCGCGCGGTTGCGGCGGATCGAGGGCCAGGTGGGCGGGTTGCTGCGCATGGTGGCCGACGATCGCTATTGCGTTGAGGTGTTGACACAGATCAATGCCGTGCGCGCGGCGCTGCATCAGGTTGAAAAACAGATCTTGGCCGATCATGTCTCGCACTGCGTGGCCGGCGCGATTGAGTCGGGTGACGAGGTTGATCGCCGGCACAAGATCGACGAATTGATCGAGGCTGTCGGGCGGATGACAAGGTAGCGGCGATGCCGAAA
>Ga0209952_1003330_pt1 | contig 11265 bp, 11 predicted proteins | sample ThiBiot_750_biof_2_FD_183951 | JGI IMG/M metagenome (GOLD analysis project Ga0209952, IMG submission 183951) | Wastewater bioreactor microbial communities from Cape Town, South Africa - Thiocy_cont_750_biof (SPAdes) | ecosystem: Engineered > Bioreactor > Thiocyanate-remediating >...
CGTCCCAGGTTGCCGCGTCGTTCATCACCACCCGCGGCGCGCACTGATTGATGTCCGCAATCAGGTCGGCGAGGTTGTAGGTGAAAGAATCGTAGTTATCGATGATGAGGGTTTTCATCGCCGCCGAGGCAAAGCCGCCGTTAAGGTCGCCAGTGTGATATCTGCCGCATCCGATCCCGCCAACTTTAATCATGGCTGGATCAGCCATCTCCGGCAGGCAGGCGCGGCATCATGACCGCCGGAAAGACCACCCAAGATCGCAGCGATTATGCGCCAGATCCGCAATCCTCCGCAACACAATGAACGGTGCCCACTCATGGGATGCGGCCCATTCCCAACCGGATCCAACGAAAAAACGGCGACCAAGGCCGCCGTTCATCGGACCGTTGAGAGTGTCGGATGCGACACTCAGGCCGCAACCACGCCGCGAGCTTCGCCGCTGCCTGGCGGCGGGATGGGTTGTCCTTCGTCAGCATATTCGTTGAGCTTGTTGCGCAACGTGCGGATCGAGATGCCGAGAATATTCGCCGCGTGGGTGCGGTTGCCGAGGCAATGCCTGAGCGTCTCGAGAATGAGATCGCGCTCGACATCAGCCACCGTGCGCCCAACCAGCGCACGCGTCACCTGTTCGGCGGCGAGCGTCGCGTGGGCGACCGCTGGAGCGGTCTTGGCGAGATCGAGCCGATCACCGTCCGGCGACAGGATCGCCTCAGCGCCAATCTCGTCGCCCTGCGCCATCAGTACAGAGCGATGGATGGTGTTTTCCAGCTCGCGCACATTGCCCTGCCAGCGGTTCGCCGTGAGCACGTGCTTGGCTTCGGCCGACAGGGGGCGCACCGGCACGCCGTTGGCGTTCGCATATTTCTGCGCGAAGTGCTGCGACAGCTCCAGAATGTCCGCCGGGCGCTCACGCAAGGCCGGAATTTTCAGGTTCACGACATTGAGGCGGAACAACAGGTCTTCGCGGAACGTGCCTTCACGCACTGCATCCGCAAGGTTGCGGTTGGAGGTGGCGATGATGCGGATATCAACCGGAACGGGCTTGGTGCCGCCGACACGGTCGATCACCCGCTCCTGAATGGCGCGCAGCAGTTTCGACTGCAACCGCACGTCCATTTCCGAGATTTCATCGAGTAGCAGCGTGCCGCCATTCGCTTCCTCGAACTTGCCGATGCGCCGCGCGATCGCACCGGTGAAGGCACCCTTCTCGTGGCCGAACAATTCGGATTCCAGAAGATGCTCCGGAATGGCCGCGCAGTTCACCGAGATAAACGGCTTTTTTGCCCGCGCCGAACGGCTGTGGACGTAGCGCGCCAGCACTTCCTTGCCGGTGCCGGACTCGCCCGTCACCATCACCGAAGCATCGGAGCCCGCGATCTGCTGCGCGAGCTTCACGACCTTCACCATCACCTCGTCACGATAGATCAGGTCGCGCGAGTCGTTGGCGACCGCAGCCAGCACCGCTGCGATCAACTCCGGATCCGGCGGCAACGGGATGTATTCCTTGGCCCCCGCGTGGATCGCAGCGACCGCGGCACGCGCATCGTTGGTGATGCCGCAGGCCACGATCGGCACATGGATGTGTTCGGCCTCGAGCCGCATCACCAGATCGCGGATATCGATGGCGACATCCACCAGCAGCAGGTCCGCGCCCTTGCCGCCGCGCACCACCCGCATCGCGAGCTCGATGTCCTCGGCGTGCGTCACGCTCGCGCCGTTGTCCATCGCGATCTTCGTTGCGGTTGTCAGTTGCCCCTTCAGGGTTCCGACGATGAGAAGCCGCATGATTTGCTCCTGTCAGTATCGCGCCATTTGCGGCGTTCGGTTTGATGTTTCGCGCGGCTTACGCGCGTTCAGCCTTGATGATTTCCGTCATGGTGACGCCGAGCTTGTCTTCCACGAGAACCACTTCGCCGCGCGCCACCAGACGATTGTTGACATAGATGTCGATCGCCTCACCCACGCGGCGATCGAGTTCGAGCACGGTGCCGGGGCCCAGCTTCAAAAGATTGCTGACATCCATTTTCGAGCGGCCAAGCACCGCCGACACCTGCACCGGCACGTCGAACACCGCCTCGAGATCGGAGGCGATGCGTGCGCCGCGCTCTTCCTCTTCCGAGTAAGCTGCCTGATCGAGCGGCGGAGCCTCGGTCGCGTTCAGGTCCGGCAACGGCACCTGCCCCTGTCCATCAGTATCACTCATGAGCCTCTCCCGGCCGAATATCCGGCCTGATTGCGAGCCGCCATATAGCGCTCCACCAATTCAGCAATTCTGTCGTTCGTCGCAGCACGGTCGAGCGTACAGCCACCGTCAGCCCATTCGATCTTGCAGTCCGAAATTCCGATGTCCGGCTCGGCCAGAATCACCAACCGCCCCTCGAATCCGCTACGGCGCGCGAGATCTTCGATCCGTTCACGGGCGCGATCGTACAACGCGTCGTTGACGCGGATCGCGATATGCGGCGTCGAGGTGAGATGACGCAGGCAGTCGGCGACAAGCGCCATCATTTCCGTAAGTGGTTCGGCTGCGATGAGTTCGCTGCACAGCTTGCGCGCGACCGCCACCGCCACGTCCACGGCTTCAGTCTCGACCCGTCCCTCGACCGCCTTGAAGTTCGAGGCGAGCGAACGCATGGCAATGGCGATTTCTTCCATCGCCAGCGCGGAGCGGCGATCGCTTTCCACGCTCGCCTCTCTCTGCGCCGCCTGAAATCCGTCGCGAAACGCACGCGCCTCGGCGTCCGCAATCAGCTGGGCTATTTCCGCGCGCGAAGCCTGCCGCTCGGCATGTGCCGGAGCGGCAAAGTCCATATCGAACAGAAATTTCGCGGGCGCGCTCATCAGTACACCAACTCGTCGTCAGCACGGTTCTTCTGCAGCATGATCTCGCCCTTGGCGGCGAGATCCTTCGCAAGATTCACCAGAAGCGCCTGGGCCTCATCCACGTCGCGCAGTCGCACTGGACCGGCGGCGGCCATATCGTCCTGCAGCATCTTGGCCGCGCGGGTCGACATATTGCCCATGAAGAATTCGCGCACGGCATCGTTGGCGCCCTTCAGTGCAACGCCGAGCTTGTCCTTGTCGACATGGCGCATCAGGGTCTGCGCCGAGCCTGCGTCGAGCTTCACGAGATCATCGAACGTGAACATCAGCGACTTGATGCGCTCGGCCGCCTCGCGGCTTTCCTCTTCCAGAGCGGTGAGGAAGCGGGTCTCGGTCTGGCGGTCGAAATTGTTGAAGATTTCCGCCATCACCTCGTGGGCGTCACGGCGGCGGGTCTGCGACAGGTTGGACATGAATTCGGTGCGCAGCGTGCTCTCGACGCGCTCGATGACTTCCTTCTGCACCGCCTCCATGCGCAGCATCCGGTTGACGACGTCGAGCGCCATGTCCTCGGGCAAAATCGCCAGCACGCGCGCGGCGTGTTCCGGCTTCAGCTTCGACAGCACTACCGCAACCGTCTGCGGGTATTCGTTCTTGAGATAGTTGGCGAGCACCTCTTCCTGGACGTTGGAGAGCTTCTCCCACATGTTGCGGCCGGCCGGGCCGCGGATTTCGTCCATGATCCCGTTAACGCGCTCAGCCGGCAGATATTGCTGCAGCAGTCGCTCGGTCGCGTCAAAATTGCCCATCAGGGCACCGGACGCCGACATTCGCGAAACGAATTCGAGCAACAGATCCTCGACGACATTGGCCTCGATGGTACCGAGCGACGACATCACAGCGGACAGTTCGCGCACCTCGTCATCATCGAGCAGCGACCAGACCTTGCTGCCATATTGCTCGCCCAGCGCCAGCATCATGATCGCCGCACGCTTGGGGCCGCTCAGTTGCGCCGCCGCCGCCGTACGCCCGCCCTGACGGCTGGCGAGCGTCGCGACGACGCTGGCGATGTCTTCCGGTTTCTGTTGGGCGGGAACGGATGCCATGTTTTACGCCGGTTGCTCTGTCAGCCATTGACGAATGATCGAAACGGTCTCGTTCGGATTGCGATCGGCCAGTTCGCCGACACGATGGACGGATTGCGCGTGCACCTGTCCCTGCACCTGCGCGACGTCGATCATCTGCGCGGTCGCCGCCGTGTGGACGGGGCCCGCGACAGCAGCAGGCTTCTCGGCTTCAGGGAGTGCCGGTTGCAGCGCGGGAACCACCGGGTCTTCGGCGAGCACGCGCTTGACCAGCGGCCGGACCACCATGAAGACCACGACGATGCCGAGCAACGACATCACGCCAAGCTCGATGAAGTACATCACGTCATCCTTGGTGAACTGGAACACGCTCAGCCAGCCGGTCGGCTCCGGCAGCGGCACCGCCGCAGGCGCATCCGCAAATCTCAGATTCACCACATCGACCTGATCGCCGCGGTTCTTCTCGAAGCCGATCGCCGAGCGCACCAGTGTGGCGATGCGTTCAAGATCTTCCTTGCTGCGCGGCGCGTAGACCAGATCGCCTTTTTCATTCTTGGAATAGGTACCATCCACCAGCACGGCGACCGACACGCGCTGCACGCGGCCCGCTTCGGTCACTTCCGTCTTGGTGGTGCGAGAGATTTCGTAATTGTTGATCTCTTCGCTCTTCTTGCTCTGGTCCTTGCCCGCATTCGCCGCGTTCTGCTGCTGGTTGCCGGGCATCTCATTATTGACGGTGACTTGACCGTTCTGCCCGTTCGAGGTCGCGGAGGATTCCTCGCGCGTCTGGCTGGAACGCAGCACGCGCCCTTCCGGATCGAACTTGTCGGAGGTCTCGGTGACCTTGTTGTAGTCGAAATCGGCCGAGAGCTGGACGCGGGCGCGCCCGGCGCCGACGACCGAGGTGATGATGCTTTCGACCTGTTTGCGCAGCCGGTTCTCGTAGGCGATGCGGCGCTCGTCGGCGCCGACGTCGCCCATGCCATTGGCGTCACCCGAGCCGTCCGCGAGCAGTTGACCGTTCTCGTCCACAATCGAGACGCGCTGCGGCTTCAAGCCGTTGACGGACGACGCGACGAGATGGCGGATGGCGCGCACCTGCTGCGGCTCAAGCGCCCCGCGGACACGAACCACGATCGCTGCCGAAGGCTCCGGCTTCTCGCGCGAGAACAGCGGGCGGTCCGGCAGTACCAGATGGACACGCACCGCCTGGATACGATCGATAGATTTGATGGTGCGGCTGAGTTCGCCCTCGAGCGCGCGGAGATGATTGACGTTCTGGACGAAGCTGGTCGAACCCAGCGTATCGGACTTGTCGAAGATCTCGTAGCCGACGCCGCCGCCCTTCGGCAGCCCGCCCTCGGCGAGCTTCATCCGCAGGCGGGTGACCTTGTCCTTCGGCACCATGATGATGGCGCCGTCGTTCTTCAGTTCATAAGGAATGCCCTGACGGTCGAGCTCCTTCATGACGCCGGAGGCGTCGTCGTAGCTCAGATCGGTATAAAGGGTGACCATCTGTGGCGCCGTCACCCGCAGGATGACGAAGCCGAAAAAGCCCAACAGGGCCATGGCCACGGCCAACATCGCCGCGAGCCGCCCTGCACCCATACCGCGAAGGAATGAAATCAGCCCTTGCAAAGACCCACCCCGAAGATTCGGCCAAATCGGACCGACTGGGCAGAATTTGCCTAGGGATGGTTTCCATATGGTTAACGCCGGTTAACCGCCTGGCATAAATTGAGACATCCTCAAGCCCGGCTTCACGAAATGAAGCGGATTTTCGGAAAATCCCGGCCGCGAGGCGGTTGGCGTTACTGGCGGTATTGCTGGATTCGGGTGGTGCGCAACCCGGCTAGACCATGCTGGTCGATCGAGAACTGCCAGGACAGGAATTCGTCCACCGTCAGCGTATAACGGCTGCAGGCTTCTTCCAGCGAAAGAAGGCCGCCACGCACGGCAGCAACGACTTCGGCTTTACGGCGGATAACCCACCGTTTAGTACCAGGCGCCGGAAGATCGGCAATCGTCAACGGGCTACCATCGGGCCCGATGACATACTTCACCCTCGGGCGGTGGGGTTCTGTCATGGTGTACTCACAAACTCAAACTGCACTTATGGGAACAAGGTACCCCGCGCCGCTTAAAATTTGCCTAAGCCTAAGCTTCGAATGCCATTCTCCTGAAACCGCCCTCACCAATGAAAAGCCCCGCCTCCAAGGAAGCGGGGAAAAGACTCATCGAACCAAAGCGATCGGTATCTAAGTAGTTCCGCTGCCGCCGCTGTTGTTCCCGCTGCCGGTGTCAGTGGTGCTGCCGCGAACCACCCGCTTGATCTGGTCGATGGTGTAATTGTTGCCACCCATCGAGAGCAGCGCCGGGCTCGTCGTCATATCCACGGAGTCCACCACACCCTGCACTTCCGTCGTCACCGTGACATCCTTGCCCGATGTGTCCTTGCCGGTCACGGTCAGCTTGTAATTGCCCGCCGGCCATTGCGTGCCGTCATTGCCCTTGCCATCCCACACGAAGCTCGCATTGCCTGCCGTCAGCGAATAACTGCCGGTATAAGCGGTTTGACCGTTCGGGGCCGAAATCGTGACGACGGCATTGCAGTTGGCGGCGGCATTGAAATTCCAGGTCGCCGAGCCGTTGAATGCAGCAGTCGAACCGTCGACCGAAATGGTCTGACCGACGAAACTCAGCGCCTGCGTGGATTGCGCCGTCTTCTGCAGCGCCACCAGCGAGCTCAACTGATCGTTCGCCTTCAACTGTTGCTCGACCTGCGCGAACTGCACAAGCTGGGCGGTGAACTGGTTGGTATCGAGCGGATCGAGCGGGTTCTGGTTCTGCAACTGTGTGGTCAGCAGCGTCAGGAACGTCTGGAAGTTATCCGCGATACCCGTCGTGGAGTTCGAGCTCGAACTGCTGCTCGACGACGAACTGTTATTCGTCCCCGACGCGGGAGCCGATGTAACGGGGTTTGGCGTTGTCGCGTCAACCGACATGGCTTGTCCTCAAATGCTGATATCGACGCCGGAACTCGAGCCGGACGACCGACCGTAGCTCGCGCCCACAGCCTGCGGCGTAGTTGAAACCTCTTCTGAGACGACCAGGCGCTGCGAATGGCGGCCCTGCCCGCCGTCACCTTGCCCACCCTGCGGCGATTGATCGCGCAGGCTGAACTGCAATCCGCCATCGCCGGTCTTAAGGCCGGCATCCTCCAGTGCGCGCTGCAGTTGCGGCGCGTCCTTGCGCAACATGTCGAGCGTCGCAGGCTGGTCCACCGTAAGGTGCGAGGTCACCCGGCCATGCTTGTCCACGTCGAGCCGCACATCGATGCGGCCAAGCTCGGCCGGATCGAGACGGATCTGGAAGCTGGTGTTGCCCGCTGCCGCGCGTGTCGCGATATCGACTGCGAGCGCGTTGACCGGCACGGGAACGTTGGCGGCTTGCATGGACGCGGTCGGCCCCGCCACTGTCACCGTGAACTGCTGCTGTGTCTGCGGCAGCTGCGAAGCAGGCGCCTGCAGGTCGAGCGCCGCTTGGAAGCTGACGTCCGATTTGGGAACCTGGATGTCTGTGCTCTGCCGTTCATGGCTGGATGCGGCGGATGGTGCGTCCGTCTTTGCCGAAGCAGCACCCGCCTGGCCCTTGGTGTCCGTTGCATCAGAAGCCGACGACGCATCGGTCTTGCTTGCGTCGGAATTGGGAGCCGCGCCCGGCTTCACCCCTGTCCCATCCACCTCGGTCGTTTTGGCTGGAGCTTTCGCGGACTTGCCTTTGGCGACGCCGTCAACCGCGTCCGTCTTCCCAACGCCGGTCGAGGTCGCCGGCGTACCGGCCGACGCGACCTGTTGCGGCAACACGATGCCAGTGGAAAGCGGAGTCTCGTCGGCGCTGCCACCTGTTGTCGCCGACGCGGCGCCATCGGCGGCAGTCTGCGCCTGACCGGTTTTCGATTTTTCGGAGGAAGCGTGTCCGGTTGCAGGATCTGCGGCCGTCTTGGTGGCAACCGCGACCGCCTTTGCGTCCGTGCCGGCTGCAACGTCTTGAGTCGCAGCCGTCGCAACCGCAACGGAGATGCCCGTGGCAGGCGTCGCCGTCTCGGCGGGCGTATCGGATGCACCATCAGACTTGGTAGCCGTCGCCGGCGTCGCCGCAGACGTCGTGACCACCACGTTCGGATTGGTCACATCGCCAGCCGTCTGCTGGGACTGACTTGGATCGTCCGGCGCACCGTCAGTCGGTTCGTCTTTCGCCTTAAGCTTCGATTTTCCTTCGGTCAGGCCAGCTTTTGCCGCACCGACCTCCACGTGCCCGGATGACTTCTTCGGTTTTTGACCGACGACGCCCGTGCGCGGCGCGGCCTGCTGCGTATCCGCGGCATTATCGGCATCGCTCCTGTCGTCGCGCCTGGCAGGACGATCACTATTGTTGGCCTGCCGGACCGGCTTGTCTTGAGACGACGGCGCGGGAACATCGCGATCGGCCGCCGTCGTATTGCTATCGACCAGGGAACCGAAATCGTCCGCAGACCCGCCCTGATCCGCCTTGGGCGGAGCGCGGTGGCTGTAAACCGGGGAATTGACGGCTGGATCGTGCGCGACGTTCAACACGGACTGGTTCTCGCAAAGGTACCTGCATCACTCTGAGCAAGGACCGGGCCAACCGCAGAATTTCAATATATCGAATAAAAACAGCATCTTACGTCTAGCAAGAGCCTCCCAGCACGCCGTTTTATCCTCCCCTTTCTGCCCTCCGGGCAAGTTTTGCCGGACAAAACCGTTCTAATTGCCACCCATCCTCCCCAACTATAATAAAGTACGGAAAGGGTGCGGCTTTCGCACCTTTGGATCAATGTGATGCTCAACAGTCTCGACCTCGAAGGGCCGCCGTCCGGCACGCGTGTGGTCGTCGCCATGTCCGGTGGCGTCGACTCCTCGACCACGGCTGCCCTGTTGAAGGCCGAAGGCTACGACGTCATCGGCATCACGCTGCAACTTTACGATCATGGCGCCGCGACCCACCGCAAGGGCGCCTGCTGTGCAGGACAGGACATTCACGACGCACGCGATGTTGCCGAACGCATCGGCATTCCGCATTACGTACTCGATTACGAGAGTCGCTTCCGGGAATCGGTGATCGACCGTTTCGCCGAAAGCTATGTGCTCGGCGAAACACCGGTGCCGTGCATCGAGTGCAACCGTTCGGTCAAATTCCGTGACCTACTCGCCACCGCCCGCGAGCTCGGCGCCAAAGCTCTGGCTACCGGCCATTATGTCGCCTCGCGCCGACAGCCGGACGGCACGCGCGCCATGGTCTGCGCCGCCGATGCAGACCGCGACCAGAGCTATTTCCTGTTTGCGACGACGCAGGATCAACTCAACGATTTGCGTTTTCCGCTTGGCGACATGACCAAGGCCCAGACCCGCGAGCTGGCACGCCGCTTCGATCTGCCGGTTGCCGAGAAGCACGATAGCCAAGACATCTGCTTCGTTCCGACCGGACGCTACACCGACGTGATCGAACGCATGAAGCCGAATGCGCTGCAGCCGGGTGACATCGTCGATCTGCGCGGCCGCGTCCTCGGCCATCATCAGGGCATCGTGAATTTCACGGTCGGTCAGCGGCGTGGCATCGGCATCGCTGCTGCCGAACCATTATATGTCGTTGCACTTGATGCAGCGTCGCGCAGGGTCATCGTCGGCCCGCGCACTGCGCTGCGCAAGAGCGTCATCACGCTTCGCGACATCAACTGGATCGGCGACGGCTCGTTCGAGCGCGCCGCAACCGAAGGCCGTGATCTCTACATCAAGGTGCGCTCGACCCGTCCGCCTCAACCCGCTCATCTGCGAATGAACGGCGACCAGTGCGAGGTCGAGCTTCTCGCCGGCGAGGAAGGCATCTCGCCCGGGCAGGCCTGCGTATTCTACGATGCACCGAGCGGACAGGCGCGTGTGCTCGGCGGCGGCTTCATCACTCACGCTTTCAATCACGACGACAAAGCGGATTTCCAGCACCTTGCGGCACCGGCCGCGATCTAGGGGACGTCAAGACATCGTGGGCAACGACATCGATCGCGCCGGAGTGGCGAAGGCTTATGCCGCCTGGGCACCGATCTACGATCTCGTGTTCGGTCAGGTGTTCGATGCCGGGCGCAAAGCCACGATCGCGCTGGCCGATCAGATCGGCGGACGCATTCTCGATGTCGGCATCGGCACCGGCCTGTCTCTGACCGACTATTCGCGCACCACGAAAATCTGCGGCGTCGATATTTCAGAGCCGATGCTGCGCAAGGCCCGCGAACGTGCACGGACGCTCAATCTGACCAATGTGGAAGCGCTGTCGGTGATGGACGCCAAGCATCTGGCGTTCGCCGACGGCACGTTCGACGCCGTGGTCGCACAATATGTCGTCACCGCCGTGCCCGAACCGGAAGCGACGCTTGACGACTTTGTGCGTGTGCTGAAGCCAGGCGGCGAACTGATCCTCGTGAACCACATCGGCGCGGAAAGCGGTCCACGCAAAGTCTTCGAGTTGGCGTTCGCGCCGGTGGCACGGCGGCTGGGTTGGCGGCCCGAGTTCCCATGGGCCCGGCTCGTCAACTGGGCAGCACGCCATGGCGGCATCGATCTGATCGAGCGACGGCCGATGCCACCGATGGGACATTTCTCCCTGATCCGTTATCGCAAGCACTGATTTCGGCAAGGAACATCCACGCGCCGCAGTCGTTCAACCGGCATGCGGATATCCATCTCGCGCCTTGCGATGACTTGTACCTTGGCGGCTGTGCCGTCACTCGTGATGGCGGAAGCAGCACCTGCCCCTTCGACTCTGCAGGCGCAAACTGCGCCGCCGAATTCCGATCATTCCACAACGAAATGCGCGCCCACGCAGGTAACGCCGACCGAAGGCAGCGGCCAACCGTCAAACCCGAAAGGCGGGGCAGGCAAGCCGCTCGGCGATACGCTCGCTCAATCGGACGGTGTGCTGTGCCCTCCTCCCGGCGTCGATCCAGAGATTCATACGCCGACACCGAATCCGCCCAGCGGCTCGATGCCGGTAATTCCTCCGCCTGGCAGCCCCGGCGGCGATCCAAATGTGCGGCCGAAATGATGCGTCTCTAGAGCCTTCTCTTGCTTGACAGGCATTTGGGTCCCTCTTTATATGCCGCCATTCGCGCGCCTTCGGTGGAACCGGGGCACCTGGATGTTTGGCGAGGTAGCTCAGCTGGTTAGAGCACGGGAATCATAATCCTGGGGTCGGGGGTTCGAGTCCCTCTCTCGCTACCAACAGCTGTTATCCTTACATTTCAGCGCCTTACAACTGTCGGAGGTTCCGACCGCTGTGAGCCATC
>Ga0209952_1003340_pt1 | contig 11242 bp, 8 predicted proteins | sample ThiBiot_750_biof_2_FD_183951 | JGI IMG/M metagenome (GOLD analysis project Ga0209952, IMG submission 183951) | Wastewater bioreactor microbial communities from Cape Town, South Africa - Thiocy_cont_750_biof (SPAdes) | ecosystem: Engineered > Bioreactor > Thiocyanate-remediating >...
ATTAATCATCAAAATAAAACCTAAAAACTTACAGTTTGTGATTAATTTATCAGTGCCAGCCAAGGGTCGACCGATTTTCATTGCAAAAGCGATTACATATTGATATTGTGCTTGTTTAATATGCGCTTGAATCTGAATGACAGCGAGATTCATCACAATTGGATCCTTATGGCTGCAAAAGCAAAAACGATAGTTTCTTTTTGCACAATTGATTAAATCAACTTACTGAACGGTAATTCGCCATCGATTGATACTAATCGATTGAGTCATGATCATGCAATTCAAAGTTCGTCGAATGTTTTTAATATGACATTGCTAAAGAACATTCGAAACTGAGATTTTAAAATTCGAAATTCATTTAATTACTCCTTGTCCAAAGAAATATCTTTCGATATCGAACAGATCCAATGGAAGAGAATTATACAATGACCCGTAGACAATCGTTTGTTCATTCAACGGCTAGACGAGAAAATCATCAATAGTCAAACAAGAGAAAACAATTGAACTCAATATTTACATCGTATATTGCCCGATCATTGTGTTCGAACGAGAGTAGATCACATCGGATTTGTGCACAGATTTCTACAGTAAACCAAATTCAGATCCCATCGAATCGAAATCGACGATAGATACTTACTATCAACTTTCGAATGTTCGCCTTGAATAATCAATTGTAATCTTTCGTCATTACAAATCAATTTCAATTCAACAGGCACGTAACTTCCAATTACCGATATTCTGACATTGGAATTGGTTGTTAACTATAAACAATCGGTGTTATGCAAAAGAAAACTTCGAGGATTTGAAAGTCTACCTGATGCCAATAAGACTCTTGAGTAGCTGCGACACATACTTCATGCGATAGATCACGAAGCGAAATAATCATTTCTTTCGCCATTTTCTGTATCGTCTCGTATCAACAATGAGAATATTTATACAAGAGAAAAATAATTCCGTCGTCCGCTATGTCATTGATAACAAAAAAAGAATGACTGACGGTCAATTTATTTTCTTCTCATTGGTTTAGCTCGTTTAATAAAAAAAAAAAGAAAAGAATCCTATTGTCGAAGTTTTCGAATTATTTTTTACGTTGACTTCGTTGATCGATTGTTTGCACTTCCTGTAACCAAGACGGTTCGATATATCGTTTGAATATTTGATCGCTATATGTTTGATTAAAATCATGATTAAGTACCCAAACAGGTACGCTGCCGATTGTTAATCGCATGGCATGATATTCGAGATATTCAATTCCGTTGGCTCGTTGACTATTCGCAAAATTTGCGAGTTGACCCATGAGTTGAATATATTCAGGATAATATTTCGGTGTTGTAAGAAAAAGTTTATTGAAATATTGAAGAAACGGTACGAGACGTGCACATTTCGGTTTGGGCTTCGTACTTTGTTTGATTGTTGTTGCATCGACGATTTTTTTCGATAGATGAAGAGTTGTTCGATTGGGTGTCAGAGCCATTTCGTCTTCTAAATGAAGATCTGTAAGTAATGTCGATGTTTCAGCTAAATATCGACTGGCACCATCGTGAACACCTAACCAACCGGAATGTGTGATATCATCAACGAGAACAACACCACCATCGGTCAGAGAATTAGCAGCTAGACATAGATCCGAATAGGTTAGCAGCGATGTATGACCACCGTCAACCTTGAAAGCGAAAAAAAAAACAAAGAATAAGAGACTGAAAGTCGTGGCAACTCACAGAAACAAGTTGTAAACCTCGTTCGCCGACGATTTCTTCATTCCATAATCGAACTGCTGAATCGTCTTGTGAAAAAATCGGATTTAAATCCAAAGACGAGCCGGCATACATCGCTACTTCATTGGATGAAACTTGAGCATAATTTCGAATATGTTTTAAAAAAATATCTTTCTGTCCACGACCTGAACCATCCTTATTCAATGCTTGATTATCGAAAACATCGACAGCAAACAATGTCTGCTCCTGATATCGTCGCAGTAAATACATATAACTCGTTAATTTCCCATGATGAACACCGATTTCACCGATACCACCGTAGATATTCAATGTATCATATTGATATTGACTAATAACCCATAGAGCATAGAGAATCTCTCGGCTAAACCAACCGTCGATTGTTGTGTCGTATTCTTGAAGATATTTGAGATGAATACTACTCGAAATATGAATCGAATTTTTAATGACTGATTTGGCTTTTGGATATCGACGGAAATCGCTTTCGTTCCACAGATAAATTGTTTCGTTCGTCGAACAAGTTAAAAATTTGTAAAATGTAACAAAAAATGTCGTAATAAGAAGAAGTTGAATTAGATACGCACAACGAAATTGTCGAATTAACATTAATGTTGTACACGAAACGTCACTAACTCGCATGTGCATTGATGTAAATCTGTGTTTCTTATTCGATTAATGTCAGCCTTGTAACTCTTTTGTCTTGAATATGATGAGAAGAAACATAAGAAGCATTCACGCGTTTCATTCGAGCAAAGTATATGTTTGCCTTTTCAATACAAGAAAAGTGAAGGTAAAGGCGTACAGTGATTGTAAACATTCATCATTTTCTTTTTATTTCGATTTTGGAGAAAGAAAAAAAAAAAGAAATTAGTTAGCGAGCGTGGTGAAGTCAACATCGTTCTCATTAACATCGACTGAAGGATCTTGCTCAGGTACAATAGGTGCGTTGGTTGTTTTTTTAGGTTTATTTCGATTGAATGGAGTCTCGTCTGTGTTTAAATCAGGTTGTCGACGACGTGGTGGTGGTGGTGGTCGATGTCGTCCGTATCCTTCATATGACTCATCGCGATACTTGCCGTGACGCGACGGTTTTCTATGTCCATGATGATGATGGTGGTGGTGGTGATGATGATGATAATGATGACGAGGAGGAGAAGGACGACTACGAACACGTTGACAACGAGGATGTTTTTTGCCGTGTTTAATACAAGCTGGATGTTTTTTCCAATGTTTATTTTCTTTCATAAATTTGTTTTTTTTCCAATGTTTTCGTTTTCGATTAGGATAATAATTGACTTTTGTTTTGTTTTCAACATCCGTATTTTCTATGACTTGTTGATCTTCATCAAAAACTTCCGTGATCTCATGATTAGATTCGGTTTCCACAGGTCGTTTCTCTTCTTGAGCATTGACTACTAAAATACAACAGATCGATTGCAATAACCTATACAAATCATTTTTTTTAATTTTCATACTTAATAAAACTACCGAGATGGATAGAAGTAAAATAAGCTTCATCCCGAAATTCGAGTATTCGCAAAAATCAATTCGATTCGTGTTTAAATACGAAAAGATAATTGGTAATGCGAGATGATAAGTGCAAAAAGAAAAAATTCTTTCGAAGGCAGTTGAGTTCATTCTTTTCTTATTCAAAATGAATTTTAAGTGTAAATAATGAGCCGATTACGCTATCTTATTTTTAATTCTAAAAAAAAAGTACATTTTCACATAGGTTAATTCGGAGTGGAAAACTGTTCCAAAAGATTGATTGTCTTATCGGTAAATTATCATGTAAACTTTTGTTTTTCTTGTAATCGATCCCTGTTGTTTTCTTCTAATAAATGAAATCACACGTTTGTCTTTGATTGAATTGAGTTCATTCTTTTGTTTTTTGACATGCACACAGCAACCGTAAGTCCAAGTTCGGGTAATGGTTGGAATAAAGTCAAATCTAAAATCGAATCCAATCGTATTTGGTTGAAATTACTTGTTTCAATGTTAATTCCATTGATGATCGGCATATTTACAATAACGATGTCGTTTGTTCAACAGAATATTTCATTGAAACAACGTATTCAAGATCGAGAAGACGCCGAGAAATTACGTTTACAATCGACGAAATTAGCTGATAATAACGAAAAAGAAACGATACTTGCCAATTATTTAAATGAAATATCTCGAATATTAATGTCAGAAAATCATACGAAAATGTACGAATATATTCGAATAAAAACATTGACAAGTCTTCGACAATTACAAACCGATGTCGAGAAAAAACAATATCTATTTCTTTTTCTCTATCAAAGTAAATTGTTATTTCGTGAACCGGAAGCGAAATTAAAGATCATCGGTGCGGATTTCAATGGAATTCAATTTAATGGATCCGACGAAATGAAATGTTCATTTGATAGAATCGAATTATTCGATATTTACCTATCGGATACTTATTTCTCTCAATGCTATATCGATCGAACGATATTCTCCTATTCAACAATGAATAAAGCAATGTTTGTTCGTGGTTTAATTCTTCGTTCAACATTTAAATTTACGTCATTGAAACGAGCACAATTTTCTGAGATTCGAATAAAAAATGTTAGTTTTATGGGTGCAAATTTATTTGAAAGTAATTTTACGGGAGCTAGTCTAGAAAATGGAACGGTTTCATTTGTTAATGCGAATCTACTCAATTCGAATCTTTCGGATTTGCAATTGCAAAACGCAAGTCTATTCAATTGTATTCTTCCGAATGGTACTTGGGGACCGATTCAAACACAAAATCTTGTTTCTTTGGGAGATTTCGATAAGAATGTAGAAATGAATTAATACTTTTTTTTCTTCAAAAAGTTCTTTTTTTTTCTAGTGTAATCAAGGCGCATTAAAAGATTGGACAATTGACGGCGAATTGCAGATGTTTGTAAATACGAGTCGTTGTCATGTTCGTGTGACATCATTCGATCCAACGAAGAAAATTAGATTTGTTTCTTTTTCTCATTTGGTTAATCTCGAAGAATTTTCATTGCTTATCGGCGCAGGCAAAGCTCAATATAATATATCAGCCGAATTTCAATGTTTTGGAGAACAATATGCAACAATGAGAATTCAATTGACCGATCAAAATGGTCTTCGAGGTAATGAAGTATTTACTGGTGAGTTTTAGAAATTGAAACGAACGAGTTGAATTAGTTTTTTGTTTTCTTGTGTAGAAACAACTCCTGGAATAGCCGATGTTCAATCAATGTTTATTTCGAATAATATTCGACCTGACACGGGTCAACTTCGAATTTTAATAACAATCTTTCAATCTCGATCGACTGATTCAAATCCATCGATCGATGGCAATGAATGCATCTGTTATAATATTAAATTCGCCATGTTAAAGATTTCATAGACAACAAATCACTAATCTTCTAATGTAAAAATAAAGTGATGACTTTTCTCTTATTCGATATTAATCAGCTTATTCTTGACATACTGAAGGGCTCAAAGAAGATTTAAATATGAAAGTCATCACATGCTTTCTACTACTTTTACTAAGTAGAATATTTTCCTTCAAAAAAGATCTAAAAACATTACATGTTAATTATGTGCTATTTAAACGCATGATAGAATCATCAATTTAATCGTGCATTTGATGTTAACGTCATCAAAGTCTAACTTCCCAAGCATTTTTATTTGCTGTTTCATTGTGTAATTGTCTCTCTCTCTCTCTCTCTCTTTTTGACAGAAGGAGAGAGAGAAAAAAAAGAGAAAGACAGACGTATTTATTTGTTTGGCTTGTTTCTATTTATCTCTGGATTTCAATGGCGTTAAATTTGGTGCAAGCTCATGCAATGATGATGATTTTAGCTTGGATGAATTTCGGTTCGATCGGCATCGTCATCGCTCGATATTGTCGTTCGATTCGTTTCGGTCGTCAACGGCAATGTCTCGGCAAAGCTCTATGGTTTCAAATTCATCGATGTCTTCTCTCGTTGACATGTTGTCTCACTATTCTTGGCTTTTATTTTATACTCATTCGATCCAATGGCAATTGGGTCAATCCTCGAGATTCATTATTACGTTTCTTTCATTCGATATTCGGTTGTATTATAGTCTGTTGTACAGTTCTGCAAATTTGGCTTGCTTTATATCGATGTAATCCACGTAGTCGTTTTCGTTTTATTTTCGATTGGACACATCGTCTAACTGGACTCTTAGGATTTTGTCTGTTTGCTCCAACAGTTCTGCTCATGCTTTGTACGATGTCGAAAGCTCGTTTGACATTGATTGGTTGTTGCATGTACGATTTTTGAAATCATCGATTATCGACAACGACGAATCAATGCTCAGAATAATGCTCCGATTGTAATCATTCGAGCTGATCATGAATCGAATACAAATCAAGTTGCATTCACTGGTCGAGTTGCATTGATTCGGTTGATTATACTTTTGCTACATGCGCTCATTAGCATTGTTCTTTCAGTTGCTTTTCTTACAATATTTATCAGTTGAATTCACCGAAATATAAATTAATTTTCATTACTATGGCTGCTGCTGTTATTATTTTTATGTTCTTTTAGAATCAAGATAATTCAACATGATTATTTCCTTTTTATTTTTGCAGAATGGAAAATCTTGTTTTGACATAATACCCAGTGTACATACATTTCATTTGTTAAATAAACAAATCTCGATTAAGTCATGACTTTAACTTTGACACAAGCTCACGCACTGGTTATGATTCTAGCCTGGATGACATTTTCATCGACAGGCATTTTAGTAGCCCGTTACGGTCGATCGTTTCGAGTTGGTACTCAACGACAAATTCTCGGTAAAGCTTTCTGGTTTCAAGTTCATCGATTGCTTCTTTCACTCACGCCACTACTCACATTTCTTGGCTTTTATTTTATTGTTGTTCGATCTGCTGGCCGATGGTCAAATCCTGAAATATCTCTCAATGGTTTCATTCATTCAATCTTTGGTATTGTTACAATATTCGATTCAGTCATACAAATTTGGCTCGTTCTCTATCGTTGTAATCCACATAGTCGATATCGTTTTATGTTCGATTGGATTCATCGTAGTTTTGGATTCGTTGCATTTATTTCATCGATTATTTCGATATTTATTATGATTTTACAATTTCGTCGAAATCGTATTCAATTGATCACTATTATGTCCATATGGACAGGCTTGACTATGATTGTTTTTATTGCTTGCGAACAAATTCAATGTCAACAGAAACAGATAACAAACTCAACAGTTAATGACGTACAAATGACTCAGCAAAATACGAATAATAATCGTCCAGATGTTGAAGCTGGCACGAATATACAAGTTGGAAATCAGCGATATAACCAAATGAAATTCTATCTATTTCTCATTCATTCGATTTGCAGTCCTATTCTTTCGATTTTATTAATTATATTTATTTGTATTTGAAAAGACAATAACATCTTTAATTAAGTCATGTTCAAAGTGTTGAATATGCGCACTTCTTATTTAGAATGATATTCCGTCTTTAATTAGAATGAATTGAGTATAAAGATCAAACAACGTATAGTATCTAGAATAAGAGAAGGAGGAGGAGGATGATGACTTAGTGAGAATGATGGTAATAATTAATTTTCATTTGTTCCTTCGAGTTCGTTGCTCGCCTCTTTTTTGTAACTACATGAAGATAGACGTGCTGCTTTGTTGGAATCAATTAAATCGGAATCTATATTGTTGAACTCATTTCTTTCGATTGTGTTCGACATATTATCTGTCAAATATTGAATAAAGAGAGCATAAATTGCATGTTTTAATGAACCAGCGTAAAAATAGATATAACTCGGGAACTTTTCTTCTTGCATTTGAATTAACCATAGACCTTCGTTCGACGAAGGATCATTCATCACATCATTCAATTTTACTTCGATTTGTTTCAAAGAAATCAAAGAATATCGACATAAATGAAGAAGAATTTTCACAGCTACATATCGAATATTCATTGATTTCGATTTCAAATATTTGAATAATTGATTGAGAACTATTTTTTCATCTTTGATCGATTTAATTCGAGATAAACATTTATAACAATTGATTTGAATATATGGATCATCATAAAGAGCATTCATCATCATTTCACATAGTTCAATAGTTAAATCACCGAATGTCGAGAGAATTGTTAAACAAGCAGCACGTTGAGGAAAGTTATGTTGTTTACTAGTAAAATAGAGTGCTTGTTTTAGTTTATCAGCATTATACCAATCGTTGACAAAAGCACAGAATATAGTTGGTATTTTTGTTGCTAATAAACTCGCAATTTTAACATACTGAGGATGACCATAAGCTAAATCGTAATCGTTGTCTCCATATGGCAATATATTGTTCGTAAAATGTTGAATTCTTTCATATAATTCCGTGAGAAATAGTGGTAAAAAGACTAGATTATTTTCGATAAATGTTGCTGCATTATCTTCACAAATCGTTGTAACATCGTACAAAAACAAATGTGCTGTTGAATCGAGAAGTGCATGATAGCATTGAGCATAATCAAGACTTAGAATGCCAAGGAGAAGTGACTGATCAGTCAGTGTACGTCCGTAACCCATACGAACTGCTTTTCGAATGACTTCTGACGAACATTGAGATAAATTAGCAAATAAATCCAAATCATCTTGATCAAGTGCAATACTATGCAAACATAAACAATAAGCATAACTTGAAATCAACGCAGCTATGATACGATCGGAGCAATTGAAAACTTCGCCGTTTCCATTATTAGTTAATATTTGTATTTTTTCAACTAAACTTTTATATGTTGTTCCACTTGCAACATAACCAAGCATATAGACGACTGCTAGTCGAATATCATCATTATCGGACATTTCGAATAAATTCATTAATGCTTCCATAGCTAAATCACGTGTAAAATCATTATGATTAAGATGTGTTTTTAGACCCATCAATACGGAAACTACAAATTGAGTGTGACTTTGTTCGACTGCATTCGATGTTAAACATCCATCTATGTCCAAAAATGAAAAGAAATTACACTGGATCATGTCACACATGTAGACGATCAAGTCACCAGTGATATTCGTTGCATCCATACAAGAACAAGCATCGATTGGGCTATCTGCTGGAAAATACGTAGTTATATATGGATTTGTCAAAACCATTCGTTGATTAGTGAAATATTGTGGGTTGTTTAGACCGTGAATACGATATCGTTCGATCCAAAGAAGAATTTCGAGATGTGATTGTGAATCTAAATTAATAGCTCCAAATAGACGTGCAAGACTAATCTTAGCAGCTGATGAAGTTACATTGAAGTACGCTCGTTTCTTCAGTAAAGTTAATAAAACATCGATACCAATTTTCGATGTCGTTTGAAAGTCTTGATCATTGAATGATCGAAGCAAAGCATGGGCTCGATGTCGAAAATGATCATTTTCGTTCGATAACAAATCACAAACAATACTAACAGCTTCAACCGACCATAGATCAGATTTGATTAAAAGAAGTGCAGCATGATAAGCGAATGACGATAATTCCGATGAATTCCTCCATGTTAACCATGTTTCTACTGTATGTCGCATTTTGAATTCAACAAATTTTTTATGATGCAAAGCTTCATTTAGTTCGTGAAGTAATCCTTTCGATCGTCTAGATTCATCATTCAGAATATTGTTTATTGTTAATGTTTGAGCTTCTGTAAGCATAGGACTTTCACTCAGACATAATCTTGTTACGATAGATTCATTTGTTGTAAATTGACGAGCATCATTTTGAATGCATTCATGTAAATCATGTCTCAATTCCATTATATATAAATTCGATAGACATACGGCAAAATCAGTGCTGAGATCGGAATATTTTTTTAAGACTGTCGATTGATTGTATATGTTTTTTTTGTAGTGATGATTAAATAAACTCGAATTCGATTGTAAATATGGTGCTAATGCTTCGAAAACAGCTTGTTGATCACGTTGATCGTTATCACCGAATTTATCGAAGAGATTTTCTAAACATTGACTTATTAGATTTGAATTCGATAGAAGAGGTAAACATCGGATGAGCATCGCAGCGTGTAATAGAAGAGGTAACGATGGATAAAGCTCAGTAAGTTGTTGTTCGATTTCTTGATACAACGATCGACCTGTACTAATTCGAATTCGTTCGGTAATCGGACAAGCAAAGAAAGCAATGACACATAATGCATCGAGACGAACAATTCGATTTGTAATTTCCATGGCTCCTTGAATGCTTTCATTGATTAATTTTTCCATTCGTTCATCTTCACTCCAACGACTCACATACGCTAAAGAAACCGATGCGCCATATAATTGTAAATTATTTTTTCCCGTCGTTATGTCTAAAGCATTTTTTAGTCGATCATGTTCTTGATGAATATAAGTTTTTATTAAATTTGCACGTATATCATCTCGTACATCGGACACATTATTGAATAGTGCTACCTCATCTGTATATTTTCCAGTTTCATGATTCATGGTATATCCTTTTGTATTTTCGAACATGCCCAAATACATCGAATGTTTTATTGCTGTTGGCCATAAGAGACTACTGGCAAAATTTTCCAACTGTGCCATTCGAAGCCATGGTAATAATGTAACTAGTGGACCTGCAACACTTAAATATTTACAGGATCCATTCGATAATTGCATAAAACATTCAGTTAAAATATGTCCAAAATAAAGGTAATATTTATCTCCGGAATGAATATCCTCCTCACGAATCATCATAAATCGTTGCTGCAATAATCGAAGATAGAGATTTCGTAAATTTGAAGGAATAAAAATGCATGATGACAGAACATCCTCATCATGTTGAAAAACTAAATATTGTGTTTCATTATTCATGGATTCAGCTAATCTAGTTTGTGTATTGTATTGTTCACTTTGTTCTAAAATCCAAAAGAGACTAGTAAATCGATGCAACAATGAACATGCAGCACGCTTAGACAACAATCGAGTATCACTTGATAAAAGACCGCTAAGAATCTTCCCTTCCGCTTTAAGTTCGTTGGGTAAAATTAACGTGACTCGATCTTCAACAGCATTTGAATCACTTTCAATTAGAATCGATGAGGTACCTGTTCGTAATCGAGCAATACCATTTTTCAATAAATTTAACAGATCTAAAAATTGAACACGAGCTGATTCAACATATTGAAATTTATTAATGGCTAAACTAAGAAATTTTGTCGATTCATTTTCAACTGAACGATCATTATCACCAAGTGGAAAGTACAATTGTCGTAATATCATCGACAAATATTTTAATCGATGCATACTCTTTCGAATGATTTCAGGCGAAATTATTGATAAATTCTCTCGAATATACTCCATTCCACACAGACAAATTGTTGATAAACATAAATCAATGGTTTCATTCGATTCATCACGAGTTTCTAATTTCGATAGGAAACATTTGATACAATCGCGTTTCAATATTTTCAATCCATGTTCTTGTTTAACACGATCTTCAATCGAGACGAGACGAATCAACATTGGTGTCATGAT
>Ga0209952_1003344_pt1 | contig 11229 bp, 10 predicted proteins | sample ThiBiot_750_biof_2_FD_183951 | JGI IMG/M metagenome (GOLD analysis project Ga0209952, IMG submission 183951) | Wastewater bioreactor microbial communities from Cape Town, South Africa - Thiocy_cont_750_biof (SPAdes) | ecosystem: Engineered > Bioreactor > Thiocyanate-remediating >...
AAGGCATAGACCGCGCTGACAGCGGCCGCTTCCGTCGGCGTGAACAGGCCGGCATAGATGCCACCCAGTACGATGACGATCAGCAAAAGCCCCCACACGCATTTGCGGAACGCCTCTAATCGTTGGGCAAAGGTCGCTTTGGGCATACGTGGATAGTCATTCTTCCACGCGCGGTAGAAAGTCGTGACACCGAGCAGCGTCGCCAGCATCAAGCCAGGAATGACGCCGGCCATGAACATCTGACCGACCGAGGCCGACGACACGCGATGCCCCGCGGGATCGAGCGCAATGCTGCCGCCGGTGGCCACGCAATAGATCACCATCACGATCGACGGCGGGATGAGGATGCCGAGCGCGCCCGACGTCGTGATGACGCCGGCACCGAAGCGCTTGGGGAAGCCTTGCGCCACCATCGCCGGCAGCATGATCGAGCCGATCGCGATCACGGTGGCCGGCGAGGAACCGGAAATCGCCGCGAACAGCGCACAGGCCATGACGCCGGCGAGGCCGAGGCCGCCATACCAGTGCCCAACCATCGAGGTGGCGAAGTTGATCATGCGTCTCGCCACGCCGCCGTGGGTCAGAAAATTGCCCGCCAGGATGAAGAACGGGATCGCCATGATTTCGAAGTTGTCGATACCGGTGAACAGCTTCAGTGCCACCGACTCGGTCGGAATCTCGGTCATCGTGAAGATGAATGAGAGAACCGTAAGACCGAGCGCGATCGAGATCGGCATTCCGGTCAGCATGAAGACGATGAGTAGCCCGAAAATAAAAATGCTGCTCATTGGGCGACTCCCCTCACGGCCGGCGGGGGTTCGTCAAGATCGATGCCTTCGACGTGTGAATGATCGTGATGCGGCAGTTCGCCGGTTCGCCAATACGAATAAGCCACCTGGAGAAAGCGGAAGCACATCAGATACGAACCGAGCGGAATGCAGAGATAGACGAACCAGCTCGGAATCTCGAGGTCGGGCGACACCTGATCGGTTTGCATCAGGCCGTAGACAAATTTCGCACCCATGGTGCCGATCACGAACGTGAAGAATGCTCCGCACAGCAGGCCGAAAGTGATGATGATATTGCGCCACGGCGGATTGAGCTGGTTGACCACGACGTCAACGCCGACGTGAATGCCGGTCCGCACGCCGTAAGCGGCGCCGAACTTCGCGACCCACACGAACATGTAGATGCAGAGTTCCTGCGCCCATGACAGGTTGATCGGAAACAGGATCGGATAAAGCCAGGACACACCCAGCAGATAGCGATGGGCGACGGCGATGAAGATGATCAAGGTCGCGAGCGCCATCAGCGTCGCGATTAGGATCTCCTCGAGCCGATCGAGGATCTTAAGAAACATGGATGTCCCCCGTGGCGTTGGACGGTTTTGGTTACCGGTGACCTACGCGCAACGCGGCCAGTGCGGCCGTGTTTTCCCCTTCGTGCAAGATCCGGAAAGGCTGATGATACGGCTTCCGAATCGGATCGTATTCAGGTGGCGAGACGAATAGAGTCTGATTCAATGTCATCGAATCAGACTCGTATTTTTATGCACGACGATTGCAGATCGCGATCCGGCGCTGCGAGGCGTGGCCTCTTCCACAGCTCGTGGCGCCGGACGGCATGTCCTCAATCGATCGGCGGACGTCCCTCTTCCTTCAGGAACTCGTTGATCAGGTTCTTGCCGACCCGCGACGAGACTTCCTTGTAGACCGGCAGCATCGCCTTGCGCATCGCATCGTCCTGCTCCTTGGTCAGCTTGATCAACTCGGTCTTGCCGGACTTGCGCATTTCCTCGAGCGCTTCGTTATTTTCCTTCGCCGACTGACCGTTGCCGTACTCGGTGGCTTCCTTCATTGCCTTCTCGAGCTGGCCGCGAATATCGGCCGGCAGACCGTCCCAGAACTTCTTGTTGGCGATCACCGCGTAGCCGATATAGCCGTGGTTGGTGAGCGTCGTGTACTTCTGCACTTCGTGCATCTTCTGGGTGTACATATTCGACGGCGTGTTTTCCTGGCCGTCCACCACGCCCGTCTGCAGCGCCTGGTAGACTTCGGAGAACGCCATCACCTGCGGGATCGCGCCGAGCGCACGGAACTGCGCTTCCAGCACCTTGGACGACTGGATGCGGAATTTGAGACCTTTATAGTCCTCCGGCGCGACGAGCTTCTTGTTGGCGCTCATCTCCTTGAAGCCGTTGTCCCAATAGGCCAGGCCGGTAATGCCCTTCTTGTCGAGCAGGCTGAAAAGCTTCTTGCCGAGCGGTCCATCGGTCACTTTCCGAAGCGACGCGAGATCGGGAAGGATGTACGGCAGATCGAAAACCTCGAACTCCTTGACGCCGATCGGGCCGAACTTCGAGAGCGACGGCGCCAGCATCTGCACGGCACCGAGTTGCAGCGCCTCGAGTTCTTCCTTGTCCTTGTAGAGCTGCGAATTCGGATAGACCTCGACCTTCACCTTGTTATCGGTGTACTTCGCCGCGAGCTCGGCGAATTTCTGCGAAGCCAGGCCCTTCGGCGTGTTCGGCGCGACAACGTGGCTGAATTTAATGATGATCGGCTGCTGCGCGGCAGCCGGCACGATGAAGCCGAGTGCCGCGATCGCAGCCCCCAGAAACATGATCTTACGCATTCTTCCTCCCGGATTCGATTGAAGTATCGGATCAATCGTTCAACTGAAGCGATACCATCCTTGAAAAGGATAAAGGCCGTCAATACCGGTTTGTCCCCCTCGCGGCTATGCTTCCTTTGTCTGGAGCGGGACAAACCTGTGCTGCAACGCAAAACGCGGCGCCGATGAAGCGCCGCGTTTCTTATGCCTTGGGTTAAAGACGCTGGACGTTGCGCCAGATCAACTTGCGGCAGCCGCCGGCACGTCGCGCTGGCGCTTCATGACGATCTTGTTGAGCGCGCCGAGATAGGCTTTGGCCGATGCCACCAGCGTATCGGGATCGGCGGCACGCGACGTCATCGAACGCCCCTCATGTCCGAGCCGCACCGAAACCTCGGCCTGCGCGTCGGTGCCCTCGGTAACCGCGTGAACCTGATACAGTTCCAGCTTGGCCTCGTGCGGTACCAGCGCCTTGATGCAGTTGAACACCGCATCGACGGGACCGTTGCCCTCGGCTTCCTCGATCTTTGTCTGGCCGTCGATATCGAGCTTCATGGTCGCGCGCTGCGGACCGTGAGTACCGGCAATCACCGTCAGCGAGGTCAGCTTGATGCGATCGTGGCTCGCCGCCATTTCCTGATCGACCAGCGCCTCGATATCCTCGTCGTAGATATCTTTCTTGCGGTCGGCCAAAGCCTTCATCCGCGCGAACGCATCCTCGAGTTGGTTGTCGCCCAGCTTGTAGCCCATCTCCTCCAGCTTGTGGATGAAGGCGTGGCGGCCCGAATGCTTGCCGAGCACCAGCGACGACTGCTTCAAGCCAACCATTTCCGGCCGCATGATCTCGTAGGTCGAGGCGTCCTTCAACACGCCATCCTGATGGATACCGCTCTCGTGGGCGAAGGCATTCCGGCCGACGATTGCCTTGTTGTATTGCACCGGGAACGAGGTAGCAGCCGACACTACCTTCGAGGCGCGGGTCAGCATCGTGGTGTCGATCTTGTTCCAGAACGGGAACTTGTCGTTACGCACGTTGATGGCCATCACAATTTCCTCGAGCGCGGCATTGCCCGCCCGCTCGCCGATGCCATTGATGGTGCATTCGACCTGACGCGCGCCGCCAGCAATGCCCGCCAGCGAATTCGCGACGGCCATGCCGAGGTCGTTGTGGCAGTGAACAGAGAATACCGCCTTGTCCGAATTCGGCACGCGCTCGATCAGCGTGCGCATGAAGTGGGTGTATTCCTCCGGCACGGTGTAGCCGACGGTGTCCGGAATGTTGACCGTCGTAGCGCCGGCCTTGATTACCGCTTCGACGATGCGGCAAAGGAAGTCCATCTCGCTGCGGGTGCCGTCCTCGGCCGACCATTCGACGTCGTCGATCTGGTTGCGGGCGCGCTCGACCATGGCCACCGATGTTTCGATCACCTGCTCGGGGGTCTTGTTCAACTTCACCCGCATGTGCAGCGGCGAGGTCGCGATCACGGTATGGACGCGGCCGCGCCTCGCGAACTTCACCGCCTCGGCGCAGCGATCGATATCAGCTGGATGGGCACGGGACAGGCCGGCGATGACGGCATTCTTGGAGCGACGGGCAATCTCGCTCACCGCCTCGAAGTCGCCTTGCGATGTAATCGGAAAACCGGCCTCGATGACATCGACGCCCATAGTGTCCAGCAACTCGGCAACTTCGAGCTTTTCCTCGAAGGTCATGGTGGCGCCGGGGCACTGCTCGCCGTCACGCAACGTGGTGTCGAAAATGATAACGCGGTCCTTGTCGGACTTGTTGGCGGTCGTCATTGGAAAATTCCTTTGGTCAGGTGCGCCGCATCAGAAGGGCGCTCGGGTGGCGGATGAACTCGCAAAACCCCTGAGTGCCCAGGCACAACTGCCCAGACGGCCCTCAGGGGCCGATAAGAAGCAGTCCGCCAATAAGCAGGGACGACGCCAAGGCAGCCGGAATCGCGACGGGTCGGCCAGCGGCGGCGCCCCCGTGAATTCCATCGATATCGCTGCGAATCGGCATTGCTGGTCCCTTTAGGCGGTATTTTTGGCAAAAATCCTTCACGGATCGTTGCCGGGATACCCGCCTGTGAAGATTTTAGACGACAAACGCGGGGTCCCGCAATGCAAAAATACCCGGCCGATGGCGTGACCGGTCACGGAACGCTTTTTGCAATCTGCGATGCGTCCGACCTCGTCGGCGGCATGAGCCTCTGATATCATGTTTGATAGCGCCAAGCGGCCTGACAGGATCGGGGCCGCCCGAGCGTCCAGGGAGCTTGAAAGGTCTCATGGCGCTGCATCAAGCCAAGATCTGCATGGGCTGCTGGGAGCACATGCACCTGCCGGTGCCGCTGCGCGGCGTGGCATCGGTGCCGTTCCGTGCGTTCGGCATCCGGCCAAGCCGGATGAATCCCAATACCTGCACCATTTGCGAGATGATGTTCACCAAGGTGATGAAGGCGCGCCACGTCACCATCGATGCGACCGTGCTATTCGCCGATCTCCGCGGCTACACGAACCTGTCGCAATCCCGCTCCGCCGAGGCGATCTCGTCATTGCTCGATACCTTCTACGACGAGTGTGCGAGCGCGATCTGGGAACACGACGGCATCATCAATAAGACGATGGGCGACGGCGTGCTGGCCATGTTCAATTTTCCAATCAGCCATGCCGATCACCCCGTTCGTGCGCTTCAGGCTGCACGCCAGATTCAGGGGCGTTGGCGCGAGATCGGACACACACTGAGCGAGACTGCGGAGCGTGAGGTCGGCGTCGGTATCGGTATCGATTGCGGACAATTGAGTTTTGGCGAGTTCGGTCACTCGCACACTGACATCACCGCGATCGGCACCGTGGTGAACACCGCGGCGCGGGCGCAGGGAGCCGCACTTTCCGGCCAAATTCTGCTGACCGAAGCGCTCTATGAACGCAGCCGCTCCGAGCTTCCGGATAGTCAAGCGCGGGACTATCAGCTCAAGGGATTCGAGACGACGACGCGGCTGTATGCCGCCTGAGGCTAGCGCGTCGATTTCTTCGCGCGCGCGGCTTTTCCGCTCCCATCCGAGCCGCCCTTGCCTTCTTTTTCGAGGGCAATTCGCGCCTGATCGAACTGCGCCAACGCGGCCTTGTCGACCGTTGGGAATTGCAGGTCGAGTTTCTCCAGCGCGTTGACGATGACCGAACCAATCACCACGCGGGCGAACCACTTGCGATCCGCCGGCACCACATGCCATGGCGCCGCGGCGCTCGCGGTATGACGGATCATGTCCTGATATGCGGCCTGATAACGATCCCAGTACTTGCGTTCGGCAACATCGCCCAGCGAGAACTTCCAATTCTTCTCCGGCTCGTCGAGGCGGTCGAGAAACCGCTTGCGCTGCTCCTCCTTCGAGACATTCAGGAAGAACTTGAGCACCACGGTGCCGTTGCGGGAGAGATAACGCTCGAACGCCGAAATATCCTCGAAGCGCTCGCGCCAGATATTCTTCGTCACCAGCTTTTTCGGAATGCGCTGCTTCGCCAGAATTTCGGGATGCACCCGCACGATCAGGCACTCCTCGTAATACGAGCGATTAAAGATGCCGATGCGGCCACGCTCCGGCAGGCAGATCGCCGAGCGCCACATGAAATCGTGATCGAGTTCTTTCGATGTCGGCGTCTTGAAGGAATAAACCTCGCAGCCCTGCGGATTGACGCCTTCGAAGACGCTCTCGATGGCGCTATCCTTGCCGGCCGCATCCATACCCTGAAAAATCAAAAGCAGCGACCAGCAATCCTGGGCGTACAGTTTCTCCTGCAAATCGCTGAGCCGCTTGCGGTTGGCCTCGATGATGGCCTTGCCTTCATCCTTCTCGAGATCGCCGTTCTCGTCGCGCCGGAACAGCTTGAGATGAAACTCCTTCGAACCGTCGACCCGGAACGGGTGAACGTAGGGTTCGAGGTTTACTGCTGTCGCCTGCGGAGATTTGTCGGCCATGACGCTTGCATTCCCTCATTCACGACGATGTTTCCAGACTACCGAAACAATCCGATCACTCACACCGTATTCGGCAACCGCGCGGCGAGAAAAGCAGCCATGTAAGGCGGCACCGCAGTTGTGATGTCGCCTTGGCGACGCATCAAATGAATGGCGGCGAGTTCCGGCGTCTCCTGCTTCGCAAGATTGGCCTCGATCCGCTGCCGCAAAGCCTCGCCATCGAGATCGGATCGCAGGCCGCGCATCAGCGCGATCATGGGGCCCGCGTCGACGCAATCCCAATCGTCGGCGACGTGATAGTCGATCGCCGTCAGCCCGGTTTCTTCTTCGACCTCGCGGGCCACGCTGCCGGCGATATCGACCGTCCCGTCCCTGACGTCGTTGAGATCAGGCGTCCCGGCCGGGAAATAAATCTTGCCGGCGTTGGCGGTATGCGGCGCCATTTCGCCCAGCGCATAGGCCCCGTCGCGACTACGCAGCGCGCCCATGCCGAAACCATTGAATACCGACGCGTCCGGAAAACCCCAATCGCGCCACGCGATGAAACTGGCGAAGTCGGTTTCGAAATACTCCGCGCTGAACGTGTCCGCAGTGAAACACGGGTTACGCCCGAGCAACACGCGCCCGTTCCAGAGTTGCGGCGTCTCGAGCTGCAGCTTAGCGAAATGCACATCGATGTCGCGACGCCGCTCGTCCGCGAACGGCCAGCACCATGGCGTCACGCAAAGGTCGAGCCGCTTCACCCGATGAATTGGAAAGGAAGCCACGCGCTACTTTGCGGTGGCGCCGGCCGCTTTGTTGGCCTGTTCGACGAATGCGTTGGTGTAGGTCTTGCTGACGTCGATGTTCGCCTTCGCCACCGCGGGCGAGCCTTCGCTGAACACCGCCAGCACGGCGGTCGCGCCCTTGGGGTCCATGGCGCCGGTCTCCGAATACATCGGAATGGTGTTCTTGAGCGCCGCCAGATAAAGCTCCTTGTTCTTGCCGACCAGTTCCGGCGGCATCTTCGCCATCACGTCTTCCGGCGAATGCGTGTGAATCCACTTCAGCGTGTTGACGATGGCATTGGTCAAAGCCTGCGCTTCCTTCTCGTGTGCCTTGACCCACGCCGCGGTGCTGTACAGCGCGCCGCCCGGATATTCGCCGCCGAACACAGCCAGCGTATCCTTCTGCGTGCGGGTGTCGCTGAGAATGCGCAAATCCTTGTAGTGCCCTTGAAGCACCGTTACCGAGGGGTCCAGCATCACCGCCGCATCGATCTGCCCTTGCTCCATTGCAGCCACCGCCGTCGCACCCAGCCCGACTCCGATCACCGCGGCGCTGGTCGGGTCGAGACCGTTCTTTTTCAACAGATACTTGAGGAAGAAATCGGTCGAGGACCCCGGCGCACTGACACCGACTTTCTTGCCGGCAAGATCCTTGATCGATTTGATCTCGTCGGTGTGTTTCGGCGACACCACCAGCACGAGGCCGGGATAGCGATCGTAGACCACAAAAGCCTGCATCTCCTGCTTCTTGGCGGCGAGATTGACGCAGTGATCGAAGTAACCGGAGACGACATCGGCGCTGCCGCCCAGCACGGCCTTGAGCGCATCGGAGCCGCCCTTGAGGTCGACCAGCTCGACGCTCACGCCGGCCTTGTCGTATTCGCCGAGTTGCTTCGCCAGCACAGTCGGCAGGTAACAAAGACAAGCGCCACCACCGATGGCGATTGTCACCTTGCTTTGCGCCATGGCGACACCGGACATCATCAGCAGCGCCAGCATCGGCGCCAGAAGCCTGCCGAAAATCGTCCTCATGATGTTCTCCGTATTGTTCTTGGCGGCAGAATAGATGAGCACACGCGCCTTGAGAAGCGCGCGGATCACCTCATTTTTCCGTCATTGCAAGGAGCGTTAGCGACGAAGCAATGACGATTCATCTCTCTAGGTTCTGCTTCCGACCGCCTCTGGCCGCCAGACCAGCAGCCGGCGCTCCACCAGCGTTACCGCGAGATCGATCAGGATGACGAAGGCCGACAACACGAACATGCCGGCGAAGACACCGGCGACGTCGAATATGCCCTCGGCCTGCTGGATCAGGTAACCGAGGCCAGCGGCTGAGCCGAGATATTCCCCGACCACCGCGCCGACGACGGCGAAACCGACGGAGGTGTGTAGCGACGAAAACATCCACGACAGCGCCGAGGGCCAATAGACGTGCCGCATCAACTGCCGCTCGTTCATGCCGAGCATCCGGCCGTTGGCGAGCACGGTGCCGCTGACCTCCTTGACGCCCTGATAGACGTTAAAGAACACGATAAAGAACACCAGCGTGACGCCGAGCGCCACCTTCGACCAGATGCCGAGCCCGAGCCACAGCGTGAAGATCGGCGCCAGAACGACACGCGGCAGCGCATTCGCCATCTTGACGTAGGGATCGAACACCGCGGCCACCATCGGCTGCCGCGCGAACCAGAAACCGAACAACACTCCGCCGACAGAACCAATTACAAAGGCAAGGATCGATTCCCACAGCGTGATCGCCAAGTGTTTCCAGATTACGCCGGTCGTAAACCAATCGACGATCTGAGCACCGACATCGACAGGATTGGAAAAGAAGAACGGCGGCAGCAGCATCACGCCGAAGACCGGCACGGTGCTGAACACGTACCAGAGCACGAGCAGCACGACCGCCACCAGCACTTGATAGAACAGCAGCGTCACCCGTGACATCGCGTTATGCCTTCATCACGCGGTCGCACCCTTCGCCTTGGGGCGGCGCAGATGCTCGTCAAGGCGTGGCATGATCTCCACGAAATTGCACGGCCGCGAGCGATAATCGAGTTGATGCGCGAGAATGCCGTCCCAGCCGTCCTTGCAGGCACCGGGCGAGCCCGGAAGGCAGAAAATGTAGGTCGCGCCGGCGACGCCGGCGGTCGCGCGGCTCTGGATGGTCGACGCACCGATCTTGGCGTGGCTCAGCATATGGAAAGCAATGGAGAAGCCGTCCATTCGCTTCTCGAACAGCGGCTCGATCGACTCCGGCGTCACGTCACGGCCGGTGAAGCCGGTACCACCGGTGGTGATGATCGCATCGACCCCCGGATCGGCAATCCATTTGCGCACAATGGCACGGATCGCCTCGACATCGTCGGTAACGATCTCGCGCGCCGCAAGGCGATGGCCTGCGTCGGTCAGTCGATCCGCCAAGGTCGCGCCGGACTTGTCGTCCGCTAGCGAGCGGGTGTCTGACACTGTCAGCACCGCGATGTTGAGTGGGATGAACTGTTTCGATTCATCGATGGACATGGCGATACCTTGATCAAGGTGAGGCGCGCTTCCTCTCCCCCGTTCTCACGGGGAGAGGGTTGAGGTGAGGGGCTGCGAATGCAGCAAGAAGCCCCTCAACCGAATTACTGCGCAATTGGACCTCTCCCCTTCTCCCCTTAAGAACAGGGAGAGGTGAACGACAGCGGAAACGATTCGCGTCACAAATTATCGGTCGCAAACGTATTGCACGCCTGCACGGTGCCCTGCTGGTAACCGGTCATGAACCAACGCTTGCGCTGTGCCGCCGAGCCATGCGTGAACGAATCCGGCACCACACGACCGGTGGCTTGCTTCTGCAAAGTATCGTCACCGATCGCAGCCGCCGTCGTTAGTGCGGCATCGATATCGCCCGCCTCCAGAAAGCCCGGCCGCTTCTTCGACTCTCGATTGACCCAGACGCCGGAGAGACAATCCGCTTGCAACTCGACCTTCACCTGCAACGCATTGGCTTCGGCCTTGCTGCCGGCCTGCTGCTGCAGGCGCGTCACGCGCGGCAGAATGCCGAGCAGGTTCTGGATGTGATGGCCTGCTTCATGCGCGATGATATAGGCGGCGGTGAACTTGCAGGCGTTGCCCGAGCAGCCGCGAAACCGCGTCTCAACCTGACGGAAGAATCCGGTGTCGAGGAATATCTGTCGGTCCGGCGGACAATAGAACGGCCCCATCGCCGATTGCGCCATGCCGCAGCGACCGCCGTTGGTGGCGTTCTTGAACAGCACGATGCGCGGACCGGTGTATTTCTGGCCGCTGGCAGAAAATATTTCGTCCCAGCGATCGTCGATTTCGCCGAGCACGCCCGCGATCATGCTGCCCATCTCGTCGCTCGGCGCGCCGCTCTTGGCCGGGCCGGAGCGACGGTCGGTCTGATAGGTCGGCGCCTGCTGGCCGCCGGTGAGGATTTCCGCGCCGCCGATCAAGATGCGCGGATCAATGCCGAACGCATAACCAAGCAGGCCTAGCACGATGACGGTGCCGATACCCAGACCGCCGCCGCCCATCGGCAGGCCGAAGCCGCCACCACCGCCGCCATCATCGCGGCGATCGTCGATGTTGTCGCTGCGGCGGAAGTCATCGTAGCGCATGGTGCATGTCCTCATCGTTCGGATGGCATCGGCCATCGCTCAACAGCCGCACAGACGTAGATTACTCCGGCCGTCAATCAATAGTCCGCCCGGCAATTATTGCCTAGTTTGAATTATTTTCCAATTAAGCCGATTTTTACTTTGCCACGTCAGTGTAGCGCCAGTCGGTTGTTTAGTCCCGCGTCGCCGACAGCGTCGCCTGAGTCAGAGTCATTGAGTCATGGTTGTGTCGCGTCGCGGG
>Ga0209952_1003351_pt1 | contig 11201 bp, 8 predicted proteins | sample ThiBiot_750_biof_2_FD_183951 | JGI IMG/M metagenome (GOLD analysis project Ga0209952, IMG submission 183951) | Wastewater bioreactor microbial communities from Cape Town, South Africa - Thiocy_cont_750_biof (SPAdes) | ecosystem: Engineered > Bioreactor > Thiocyanate-remediating >...
GCGATGGTGCGGCAAATTCGTGCCTGCCGGGAATAAATCGGTCTTCGTGTTGTTCGTTTTCGTGCAACCCGCACCGATCCCAGGGAGTGATCCATGACCATCTTGAAACTGACCTTCGCGACGCTGGCGCTCGGCGCCTGTCTGGCCGCCACCCCAACGCTGGCCGAAACCGTCGCCCTGAAAGCGACCTTGAACGCCGCGTCCCAGGTCCCCGTCAACGACAGCAAGGGCACCGGCGCAGCCGCCGTCACGTTTGATACCGCCAGCAAGAAGTTGAGCTGGAAGGTGACCTATGCCGGCCTCACCGGCCCCGCCACCGCCGGCCATTTCCACGGCCCTGCCGATCCCGGCAAGAATGCCGGCGTCGCCGTTCCGTTCGCCAAAGTCGACACCAGCCCGATCGAAGGCAGCGCCACACTGACCGACGCACAGGCCGCCGACCTGCTGGCCGGCAAGTACTACGTCAACATCCACACCAAGGCGCACCCGGCCGGCGAAATCCGCGGTCAGGTGACGAAGTAAGCGAGCCGGAATCGCTTCGCATTCGGCGTCATTGCAAGGAATACCCGGATCGGCGCTTTGCACCGTCCGTCGTCATGGCCGGGCATAGCCGTTCGAAGAACGGCGTCACTTCGTTCGCCTATGTCCCGGCCATCCACGTCTTACCTCGCAGGATGTCAGCAAAGACGTGGATGCCCAGCATAAAGCCGGGCATGACGGATCATTTGAACGCATCGTCCTCTAGGAGTCGTGCCCGCTTTGATGGAAACGGGATGTGTCATTGCCGGGCTTGACCCGGCAATCCATCTTCTTGAGAAGATTCCTGTTTTTAGATGGATGCGCGGGTCAAGCCCGCGCATGACGATTCCGGGTAAATCGAAACTGCTCTAAGTCCACTCAATGTTGGTGCGTCCCCTTCGGACGCGGCGGGCCATCCACCGGCGGCAGCGATTTGAGATAGACCGCCATCGCCGTGCGATCCTCGGCGCTGAGCTGCGAGGTGTTCTTGATCACGCTCGCCATTGAGCCGCCGGCGGAATCGCCGTCAGGCAGCAGCCCGCTTTCGAGGAAATAAGAGATATCCTTCTCGCTCCAGTCGTCGAGATTCTTCTGCGTAATGTTCGGCACCCAGCCCTTGCCTTCCGGGTTCGGCCCGCCGGCGAAGCGTTGCGCCGCGACGATACCGCCGAGCGCATTGCGCGGGCTGTGGCACTCGGCGCAATGGCCCAACGTGTTGACGAGATAAGCGCCGCGATTCCATTGCGGCGATTGCCCGGCGACCGCCGCGAACGGTTGCCGCTCCATGAACAGCAATTTCCAGATGCCGACGTTGCGCCGGATGTTGAAGGGAAACGCGATCTCATGCGCAGGCGCGGCTCCGCTCACCGGCGGCAATGTTTTGATATACGCGAACATGTCGCGAATGTCGGTCAGCTTCGCGCGGTGATACGAAGCGTAGGGAAACGCCGGAAAATAGTGCGCGCCTTGCGGCGAGACGCCTTCCAGAACGGCGGTGACGAACTGCGCTTCGCTCCAGCCGCCAATGCCATCTTTCACATCGGGCGAGATGTTCGGCACGTGGAAGATGCCGAACGGCGTCGTCAGCGGCAAGCCACCGCCGAGTCGCGTGCGATCCGGCTGGTTCGGCACCGCGTGACAGGAGGAGCAACCGCCGATGTTGAAAGCCGTCTTGCCGTTGCTGAGGTCCGGCGTATGCGCCGGCAACGCGCTCGCGGCAACGACGACCGGCATCGTCAGCCACCAATAAACGGCAAAGCCTGCGACGATAATGATGGCGGCCAGAATCGAAAGTCGTCGCATCATGCGTTCCGTCGCACCTTCTTATGATGAGGGCGTCGCCTTCGACGGCGTCATCCCGCGTGTCTCATTCGAAATGGAGTTCAACGAACCAAACAACCTCGGCGTCGTCCCCGCGAAGGCGGGGACCCCCATAGCCCCTAGCATTAGTTGCCGCAAAGAAACTCGCCTTGGTGATAGAACCGAACCGCTGCGGCGTATGGGTCCCCGCCTGCGCGGGGACGACTCTTTTCGTGTGGCAAATCCGCCTACAAAATGACCCCCTCGGCCTGACCTTAACCTTCCTTCAGCCGATAGGTTTCATGGCAGCCCGAGCACTGCTTGCCGAGCGTCGGCACCGCCGCCTTCAGCGCATCGAGGTTCTTGATGCCGGCGGCCGAGACTTCGTTGACGGCCTTGGTATAACTCGCGACGTGGGAGTCGAAATCGGCACGGTTCTCCCAGATTTTCGGCGACGCGCTGTATTTGCCGTCCGCCTTCAGCCCCTTGGTGTTCTCCGGAAACAGCGTGCCCATCGTCTTGGCGTTTTCGGCGAGCTTGGCGATCGCCGCATCGACGGCCGCCTGATCGTAAGGCTTTTCGCCCTTCGCCATGGCGCCGAGCACGCCGCCGATATTCTTGCCGTTTTCCTTCATCGAGGTCTGGCGCTGATTGACGACGTCCTGCTGCGCGTAGACCGCGCCTATACCGAACAGCACTGCCGCGACCGTCACGAACATACGCTTCATTGGCTCACTCTTTCCTTGGCTGAACCGCCGTGACAGCGGCGGCCTGTTTCCGACGACAATGTGATGTGATCCGAAAGATGCGCCGACCGGCGACCGGATGTGATGAACAACCCCGCAGCGGCCGATCTATTCCGCGGCCTCGCTGCGCTGCCCCTCGCGGATGGCGACCCAGACGCGCTCCGGCGTCGCCGGCATGTCGATGTGATCGACGCCGTATTCGCGCCACAGCGCATCGACGATGGCGTTGACCACCGCCGGGCACGAGCCGATGGCCCCCGCCTCGCCCGCGCCCTTGACGCCGAGCGGGTTGGTGACGCACGGCACGTTGTGGGTCTCGAATGTGATCGGCGTGCCGTCGCTGGCGCGCGGCATCGCGTAGTCCATGAAGGTGCCGGTGACGAGCTGACCGTCAACGCTGTCATAGACCGCGCGCTCCATCAGCGCCTGACCGATGCCCTGCATGGTGCCACCATGGACCTGCCCCGCCAGCATCAGTGGATTGAGCGTCGCGCCGAAATCGTCGACCACGACGTAATTGACCAGCCGCGTGACGCCGGTGGACGGGTCGATCTCGACCTCCACCAGATGCGTGCCGTTGGGGAACGTGCCGTCGGCGCTGCTGAACTTCTCGCTGGCATTCATCTTCGCCGGATCGGCGCCGGGGCGCTTCGCCAGATCGGCGAAGGAGATGGTGCGGTCGGTGCCGGCGACGCGGATGATGCCCGCGTCGATCTCGAGATCGGTCGCGCCGGCTTCGAGCGCTTCGGCGGCGACCTCCTTCAGCTTGGCGCCGAGGCTGCGCGTTGCGCGCTCGACACTGACGCCGCCCGACGGAATCGCACTCGAGCCGCCGGTGCCGAGCCCGGTCGCCACCTGATCGGTATCGCCCTGGATGACGTGAACGCGCTCCAGCGGCAGGCCGAACTGCTCGCTGACCAGTTGCGCGTAAGCGGTCTGGTGCCCCTGCCCGCTCGATTGCGAACCGATCCGCACGGTGACGTCGCCGTTGGGATCGAGCTGCACGTTGGCGGTTTCCTCGCCCATGGTGCCGCAGACCTCGACATAGCTGGCGAGCCCGATGCCGCGCACCAGCCCCTGCTTCTTCGCGGCCTTGGCGCGCTTGGAAAAGCCCTTCCAGTCTCCGATCTCCATCGCGCGCTTCATGTGCGCGGCGAAGTCGCCGGAATCGTAAACCTTGCCGGTCGCGGTCTTGTAGGGCAGCGCGCGCGGTGCGATGAAGTTCTTCAAACGGATCGCATCCGGCGTCATGCCGAGCTTGCGCGCAGCCGCGTCAACCAACCGCTCGACCACGTAAGCAGCTTCCGGCCGCCCGGCGCCACGATAGGCATCGACCGGCACAGTATTGGTGAACACGGTGCGGATGCGACAATGGAAAGCCTGAATGTCGTAGAGGCCCGGCAGCATCCCGGCTCCGCCATGCGGGATGTAAGGCCCGAAGGTCGACAGATAGCCGCCCATGTCGCCGATCAGATCGACGTCCATGCCGAGAAACTTGCCGTCCTTGCGTAGCGCCATGCGCGCGGTGGTGATGTTGTCGCGGCCCTGCGAGTCGCCCATGAAATGGTCGGCGCGCTCAGCGGTCCAGCGCACGCTCTTTTTCAGCTTGCGCGAAGCAACTGCGATCAGCGCGTATTCGCGATAGGGAAACAGTTTCGTGCCGAAACCGCCGCCGACATCCGGGCAGATCACCCGCATGTTCTCGACCGGCATGTGCAGAATGTTCTGACACAGGATATCGCGCAGGCGATGGCTGCCCTGGCTGCCGATAGTCAAGGTCAGGTGATCGCGCTTGGCGTCGTATTCGCACACCGCCGCGCGCGTCTCCATGTAATTGGTGACGATGCGCGGATTGACGATGGAAATTTCCGCCACCGCATCAGCGTTTGCGAAAGCGGCTTCCGCCGCCGCCTTGTCGCCGATGCCGACATCGAACAGCACGTTGTCCGGAAACTGCGGCCACACCGCCGGGGCGCCCTTCTTCACCGCATTGGCCGCGCCGACTACCGCAGGCAGCGGCGTCCATTCAACCGCAACCGCTTCGATGGCGTCACGCGCGTGTGCGAGGGTATCCGCCACCACGAAAGCCACCGCATCGCCGACATGGCGCACTTCGCCCTGCGCGAGGATCGGATAAGGCGGCGCGGTGAAGGGATTGTCCGGCAGGTTGAACAGGCACGGCAGGCCGCCGAGATCCTTGATATCATCGGCGGTCAGGATCAGCGCGACGCCGGGCAGCGCGCGGGCCTGCGTCGCGTCAATCTTGAATTTGGCATGGGCATGCGGCGAGCGCAGCATCAAGGCATGCATCGCCGGGGCCGGCGCGTGATCATCGGTGTAGCGACCTCGGCCGCGCACCAGCGCATCGTCTTCCTTGCGGCGCGCGCTTTGTCCAACGCCAAACTTCACCGGGGCCGTATTGATCTGTGCCATGGTTGCTCCCACTGCAATTTGGATTGAATCTACATTGCAGGGCGGCGCTGGCAACTTCAATTTCGCGTCAGGACCGGATCAGGGCGCGCAACCCGCTGCGACCAAATAGCGCCAATACCACAACACCATAGACGATGACTCCTGTGATCATCAGGAGGAGGAGCATGGTTTCGTCACGAAATGCGCTCAATTGCGCAAGATATCCGCCTGCCACATGCACCGTCAGCCAAAATGCGACGGCGAGCACGATTCCCGCGACGGCGAATTTCAGCAGCGATAATCCGAAACGGCGGTCGAGATCGAGGTAGCCGGCCCGAATCGCGAAACCGAGCACCAGCAGTAAATTGACCCAGGCGCCGATAGCAGTCGCCAGCGCAAGGCCGACCTGCGCCAGCGACCCCATCAATGCCACCTTGAGCAGAAGATTGACGGCAATTCCGGTCAGCGACGCTTTCACCGGCGTCGCGGTATCTTTGCGCGCATAGAAGGTCGCGACCGCGCTCCGGATCAGGACGAAAGGCAGTAGCCCTACCGCATAGGCAGCGAGGGTCGCACCGGCGGCGGCGGCATCGGCCGCGGAGAACGCGCCACGCGCGAACATCGCCCGCATGATGACATCGGGCACAGTCAGGAACGCCGCGACGAACGGCACCGCGAACAACAACGTGAATTCGAAGGCACGGCGCTGCGCCGCCGTCGCACCGGCATGATCGCCCGCGGTCAGCCGCCGCGACATCTCCGGCAACAAGACCGTGCCAATGGCGATGCCGATGACGCCGATCGGCAATTGATTGAGACGATCGGCATAATACAGCGCCGACAACGCGCCGGCGGCAAGAAACGTGGCGATGATGGTATCGGCAAACATCGCCAGTTGCGTACCCATCGAGCCGACGGTTGCCGGGCCGAGCGCGCGAAAAAAGCCGCGCACGTCGGCATCGAGCGTCGGCCGCGTCAGGCGCGGCAACAGCCCTTGCCGTGCAGCGTCGGCGGCGAGCAGAAAATATTGCAGGAAGCCGGAAATCAGCACACCCCAGGCGGCCGCATATCCGGCGTCGGGGAAGAACGCAGCGAGTGCCAGCGTCGCTATCATCGACAGGTTGAGAAAAATCGGCGCGGCAGCGGCGCTGGCGAAGCGCTGCGCGACGTTCAGCATGCCGCCGTACAGCGTCACCAGCGTGATCAGCAGCAGATAGGGAAACGTAATCCGCGTCAGCGAAATCGCGAGCTCGCCGCGCACCGGATCGTGCACGAAGCCGGGCGCCAATAGCGCGATCACCTGCGGCATGAACAGCCACGCCACCGCGAGCAGAATGATCTGCGAACCCAGCAACAGCGTGAAGATGCGGTTGGCGAACAGATGCGCGGCATTCGGCCCGCCGCTGCCGCTGACATGCGCATAGGCCGGAACGAATGCGGCGTTGAAGGCACCTTCGGCGAAGATCGCGCGGAAATGGTTCGGCAGCCGCAGCGCCACGAAGAAGGCGTCGGCCATCGGCCCTGCACCGAGAATGGCGGCGAGCATGATGTCGCGCGCGAACCCGGTGACGCGCGACAACAGGGTAAAGCCGCCGACGGTGAAGATTCGCCTGAGCATCAGCCGCTTCTACAGCATCGCGCGACGGGGCAAAACGGCTAACTCAGCCGGACACCGCGTCGCGCACCGCCGCGATGACGCGGGCCTGGGTCGGTTCATCGAGATAGGGATGCATCGGCAGGCTGATGACATCGGCCGACAACGCCTCACTGACGGGCAAGCCGCCGTCCGCGACCGGAAAATGTCGATAAGCGGTCTGCTGATGCATCGACTTCGTGTAGTAGACCGCCGTCGGGATGCCGCTGGCCTTCAACGCGGCGGCGAAACCGTCGCGGTTGCCCTTCGGCAAACGAATAGTGTACTGCGCCCAGACCGACAGATTACCGACCGCAACCCGCGGCACCGTGACCATATTGCCGAGGCCGCGCGCGTAGCGCTCCGCCACCACGTTGCGGGCCGCAATCTCGTCCTCAAAGATCGTCAGCTTTTGCAACAGCACCGCCGCCTGCATGGTGTCGAGCCGCCCGGTCAGCCCGAGACGAATGTTGTCGTACTTGTCCGAGCCCTGCCCGTGCACGCGGATGCTGCGCAGAACTTCCGCGAAATCCGCGTCGTCGGTGAAGATGGCGCCGCCGTCGCCATAACAGCCGAACGGCTTGGCCGGGAAAAAGCTGGTAGCCATAATGTTGCCGATGCCACCGAGCCGCCGGCCCTTGTAGGTGGCGCCGAAAGACTGCGCGGCGTCATCAAGCACGAACAGCCCCTCGGCCTCGGCCACCGCGGCAATCGCATCGTGATCGGCGCTCTGGCCGAACAGATCGACGGCGACAATCCCCTTCGGCCGCAATCCGGCGCGGCGCGCCGCCACGAGTCCCTGTTTGAGCGATGCGACGTCCATGTTGAAGGTCGTCGCATCGACATCAACGAACACCGGCGTTGCGCCAGTCAGCGCCACGCTCTCGCCGGTAGCGCAGAATGTGAAGGACGGGCAAAGCACCGCGTCGCCGGCACCGACGCGCTTGCCCATCAGCACCATCAACAGCGCATCGGTGCCGCTGGCGCAGGAAACGACATGCTTCGCGCCGGCAAAGGTGGCGAGTTTCTGCTCAAGCTCCATGACTTCCGGCCCGTTGACAAATTGACAGTGAGTCAGCACCCGGCCTACTGCCTCATCGATCGACGTACCCAGCCGACGACGCTGCGCGCCAATGTCGATGAAGGAAACCGATTCGGAGCGAAGTTGCTGGTTCATGTGCCTCTGCGGATCGGAGAACAGGACTGGATTTGAGACGCCGGCATCAGCCGGCGACGCGGCGCGGCCCCTTAACGGCGTGCGCCGAATTGGTCGGCGTCGCCAGACACTGCGTGGCGATCTCAAGGCTCGCAACGCCCTGCTCGCCGGAGACGGCCGGCGCCTTGCCGCTGCGCACCGCGTCGACGAACGAAATCAATTCGGCGCGCAGAGGCTCGTCATGCCCCACCGGCAGATGCCGCATCGAATAGCTGCCGTCCGGCTGGAAGCCGAAACACTCGGTGACCTGCCGCGTCAGCAGATCGCCCTGCACATACTTATGCCGCGTCGCGACGGTGACGTTGCGCGCCTTGAACGGCGTCAGCCAGTTGGTGTTGATGTGCGCCAGCACGCCGGAGGCGGTGCGGAATTGCAGCAGCGCGATGTCCTCGCGTTCGGCGACGGCGCTGGAGAGTTGCGGCTGCACGTCGACGATGTCGGATTCGGTGAACCAGCGGATCAGATCGATGTCATGCACCGCGAGGTCGATCACCACGCCGACATTCGACATGCGTGGCGGAAACGGACCGACGCGCGTGATCGCGATGGAGAGAATATCCTCGCCTTCGATCGCCTTCTTGACGGCGGCGACCGCCGGATTGAAGCGCTCAACGTGGCCGACCATCAGCGTCACGTTAGCGCGGCGCGCGGCGGCGACGATGGCGCGGCCTTCCTCGACGGTGGAGGCGATCGGCTTTTCCACCAGCACATGAACGCCGCGCGCAATGCAGGCGAGCGATATCTCATGATGCAGATGCGTCGGCGCGGCGATAGTCACCGCATCGACGCCGGCGGCCAGCAGACTGTCGAGATCGGCGAACACCGGACACCCGATCAGGTCGTCGGCGCGCTGGCGATGCTCGTCGAGCGGATCGACGATGCCGACCAAAGCGACATTCGGCAGTCCTGCGAGAACGCGACCGTGATTGGTGCCCATGACACCCGCGCCGATCACGCCGACGCGCAGCGTGCCATCACTGTCCGCCGTCGCGGGCGAAGCCGGTTCCACAAAACTCATGCTCGATAACCTCAAATCCGATTGTTCGCGACTCACGAACGCCACGCCATCGTGTTCGTATCATGCGGCCGCGGATGGCGGGAACCGCAGAATTGCCGTGATAAACACGTTTTGATTCAAACGATTACACACGTCGCGACAAATGGAATCATCCCATGCGTCGCAGCGTCCCCGCTATCCACCGCCTTGACGGGCACGGGCCACCAGCGATGTCGTGCTGAAACCCGGCAGAATGTTGACCAGCACCACCTCGCCGCCCTGCGCCGTCACCAGTTCATGGCCGACCACTTGTTCGCGTGTGTAGTCGCCGCCCTTCACCAAGACCATCGGCTTGATGCGCGCGATCAGATTGAGCGGCGTGTCTTCCTCGAAGATCGCCACCAGATCGACCGCTTCCAGCGCCGCCAGCACCTCGGCGCGCGCGCGTTCATTTTGCACCGGGCGATCCGGCCCCTTCAAGCGCCGTACCGACGCATCGCTGTTGAGGCCGACGATGAGGCGATCGCAGGTCGCGCGTGCTTCGGTGATGACCCTCACGTGGCCGGGATGCAGAATGTCGAAGCAGCCGTTGGTGAAGCCGACACGCAGCCCCTCCTCGCGCCACGCGCGCACGCGGGAATCGAGAGACTCGAGACTGGCGACGATCTTTTCCTCGGCAGCGAGCGAGGCTTCCGGCAACAGCTTGCGGCGCAGTTCATCGAGCGTCACCGTCGCGGTGCCCTGCTTGCCGACCGCGACCGCCGCGCCGGCATTGGCGGCGCGCAACGCGACTTCCCAATCCGCGCCGGACGCCAGCAGCACCGCGATCACTGCGGCGACGGTATCGCCCGCACCGGAGACGTCGCGCACCTTGACCTGATGCGCCGGCACATGGATCGCCTCGCCGCCACGCGGCACCAACGTCATGCCGCGTTCGCTCTGCGTCACCAGCAACGCGTCGCATTCCGCGAGGTGCAACACCTCCTGCGCCGACGCGGCGATCTCGGCCGTGGTTTCGGCGCGGCTACGCGTCGCTTCGGAAAATTCCTTGCGGTTCGGCGTTAGCAAGGTCGCGCCGCGATAGAGTTCGAAATGTAAACTCTTCGGATCAACGATGACGCGCACGCCACGCGCGCGGGCGGCATCGATCACGGTGCGGATCACGCGCGGCGTCAGCACGCCTTTGGCGTAGTCCGATAACAACACGATATCGGCGCGCGCCAATAGCGGTGTAACGGCCTCGCACAGGCGCTGTTCGATCTCCGACGCGGCAGGCGCGGCCAGTTCCCAATCGGCGCGCAGCATGTGCGTCGAAAAATGTTCGGAGACGAAGCGCACCTTGCGCGTGGTTGGCCGTGATGGATCGACGATGAGCGCCGGCTCAATGCGCGCTTCCTCCGCCAGCGCGGATTGCAGCGCACGCCCGGCGTCGTCATCACCGACAAGTCCGACGAAGATGCAGCGCGCGCCCAGCGCCGCGATGTTGCGCGCGACATTGCCGGCGCCGCCGACATTGCTTTCGCTGCGCTGGACCGCGATCACCGGCGCGGGCGCCTCCGGCGAGATGCGCGAGACTTCGCCATAGACGAATTCGTCGCGCATGATGTCGCCGATGCACAGCACCGTCTTTCCGGCCAGCGTCTGCGACAGCGTTTCAAAATCGAGCATCGGTAACCGTCGTCGCTCAGCGGAACGGATCGGCGCGATCAAGGAAATCCTTGACGTAAGTGCCGACCGCGTCCTCCAGTTTGGTGAAGCCGCCGTTGTAACCGGCCTGGCACAGCCGCGTCACGTCGCCTTCGGTGAAATACTGATAACTGTCGCGAATGCTTTCCGGCATGTCGACGTAGTCGATGTTCGGCTTGACGCCGAGCGCGGAATACGCCGCCAGCATCAGGTCGCGAAAACTGCGCGCGTGGCCGGTGCCGACGTTGAACAAGCCGCTAACTTTGGGCGAGGCGAACAGCCACATCATCACCCGCACCACGTCGTCGACATAGATGAAATCGCGGCGCTGGTCGCCGTCTGCGATGCCGTCGCGATGCGACTTGAACAACTGGATCGCGCGCCCGGCCTTGATGTCGGCGAACTTCTTCGCCAGCACGCTCATCATCGCGCCCTTGTGGTACTCGTTCGGGCCGAACACGTTGAAGAACTTCAGCCCCGCCCATTGCGGCGGCAGCTTGTCGCCCCGCGCCACGCGCTCGGCCACCGTGAGATCGAACTGATACTTGCTCCAGCCGTAGAGATTCATCGGCCGCAACTGGCGCAACGCGGTCAGCGACGGATCGTCGACAAAGCCCTGCTCGCCGTCGCCATAGGTCGCGGCGGAGGAGGCATAAATGAACGGCGTCGAATTGGCGGTGCACCAGTCGAGCA
>Ga0209952_1003354_pt1 | contig 11190 bp, 10 predicted proteins | sample ThiBiot_750_biof_2_FD_183951 | JGI IMG/M metagenome (GOLD analysis project Ga0209952, IMG submission 183951) | Wastewater bioreactor microbial communities from Cape Town, South Africa - Thiocy_cont_750_biof (SPAdes) | ecosystem: Engineered > Bioreactor > Thiocyanate-remediating >...
GCGGCGCATCAGCGCGCGGTCGCGGTCGGAGAGAGTCTTGAGAATGGGATGCGCGGCTGGCCCTTCAAGCTGATCGTCCAGCGTACGCCGTTTGTGGAGAACGCCGTCGATGATGTCGGCGGCTATGCGGCGCGCGGCGAGGCCGGGCACCTCGGTCGGCGGAACGAATCGCGAAGGCTTCATGAAAACGACGCTAACAGGATGGGAAGGAAGGGGGAGTTACGACGAAGCGGCAGGGATGACATGCGAATATGCCAAATGTAAGAATCGTGACGCGGTTTAAATAAGACCCGGGACGAATAAAGAACGGCGGTGCGCATCGCCGTTTCGCATTGAATGATACGGAGGTCGATATGGCGAAAGCTGATATGGCGGACGCGCCGAAGACAGAAAGCGCGGCTGAGACGCCGACCCGCCGACCGCTGCCTCCTGCGGCCCAGCGCGCACTCGCCGAAGCAGAAGCCCGGCGTGCGGCGGCCAAGGAAAATAACCCTGAGCATGATCCCAACACTCCGAAAGAGGTCAATGGACCGAAAGGCCCTGAGCCAACCCGCTATGGAGATTGGGAAATCAAAGGGATAGCTTCAGACTTCTGAATTCTGAGACGGTTGCCGGACTTTACGTAAAAGCCCGTATCCGCTTGCCAGTATTGAATTTCGGCAGTATCTAGGGATATGTTCCTAGATACTCCGAATCGCATGGCAACCCGGCCCGCGCGCCGCCGCGACCGCCTGTGGGCGGGCACGCTGCTCGCGCTGATGTTCAGTGCGGGTCTCGTTGCGGGCGTTTGGCTGCCGCACGGCAGGTTCAATACTTCTGCGGGCGATGCCGAGCGGGCGGAACGCGATCGGCTTGTGGAAGCCTCGCGCAGCGGCGATGCAGGTGTTCGTCAATCCGCGCAGGTTCTCTATGTGATCGATGGCGATACCTTCGAGGCGCGCGTGCATCTGTGGCAGGGACTCGACATCACCACGCGTGTGCGATTGCGCGGCGTCGATGCGCCGGAACTCAAGGCGCAATGTCTTGAGGAGTCACGCATGGCGCAGGCGGCGCGCACGGCACTTGTTCAATTGCTCGCCGAGGGCGGCGTCACGATCTTCAATGTCGGGCCGGATAAGTATAACGGCCGGGTGGTCGCCGATGTCGCAACGCGAACCACGCCAAATATTTCCGCTGCGCTGATCGCAGCAGGCCACGGCCGGCCTTATAGCGGCGGCCGCCGCACCGGCTGGTGTCCGAACTAACTGGAGTGAAAAGCCCCGTGATTCCGGGGCTTTTTGATCAACGGTGGGTCACGACCACCGGCGTGCCGACCGACACGCGCTCGAACAGGTCGGTAATGTCGGGATTGTACATCCGTACGCAGCCATAGGAGACGTAGCCGCCGACCGACTTCGGCACGTTGGTGCCGTGGATCGCATATTCACCGCCCGCAAGCGTCATTGCCGCGACTCCCATCGGGTTGCGCGGCGAGCCGCCTTCGATCACGTCGGGAATATTCGGGTGATCGCGCTTCACGTCTTCTGGCGGCGACCATGCGGGATTGCGGTACTTGCCGCTAATGCGCGTTTCACCGGTCCACTCCTTGCCGCGCTTGCCGACGCCGACCGGATAACGGATAGCGTGCTGCTCGTCGAGGATCAGATAGAGCCGACGCTCGTTTGTCTTCACCACGATGGTGCCGGGCGAATAACCCGCAGGCGCGCGAACCATGTCGGGATGCGCGCGGGCGGGCGCGGCGCTTGCAGCGAGGGCAAGCGAGCCGGCGGCAATGGCGGCTACAACGGTTGAAATGAACGGGCGCATGGCAATCAGTCTCCGCAAAATCTTGTCAGGCCGCGCAGTTTTTCAAGCGCTTGCAGCCTACGCCGCACAGGTGAGCGAACCGTTTCTGCCCGCGCCGTGCGGCTGCGCGCCATAAAGGAAAAATCGGCGGAGGTGTAAATGTCCGCAAAACAACAGTTGCGGGGAAACCGCCGCGAGAGGGCCGTGACGTCCTAACAATGCCGTGATGGACCTCGCTCCCGGTCAAGAAAAAAAGCCTCTCCTGGAAGGGAGAGGCTTGAATGCGAGAAAACTTGAAATCGGATCAGGCGTGAACAGCCTTCTTGTTCTGGCGGTTGTTGACGAGATCGGTGACGACGTTCGGATCGGCAAGCGTGGTCGTGTCGCCGAGGCTCGACGGCTCGTCCTCCGCGATCTTGCGCAGGATGCGGCGCATGATCTTGCCGGAACGGGTTTTCGGCAGGCCCGGCGCGAACTGGATCAGGTCAGGTTGGGCGATCGGGCCGATATCCTTGCGCACCCAGGCGACCAGTTCCTTGCGCAGCTCCTCGCTCGGCTCGACGCCCGTCATCAAGGTGACATAAGCGTAGATGCCCTGGCCCTTGATGTCGTGCGGATAGCCGACCACGGCCGCTTCCGACACCTTCTCGTGTGCGACTAGCGAGCTTTCGACTTCCGCGGTGCCCATGCGGTGGCCCGAGACGTTGATGACGTCGTCGACGCGGCCGGTGATCCAGTAATAACCATCGGCATCGCGGCGGCAGCCGTCGCCGGTGAAGTACTTGCCCTTGTAGCTCGAAAAATAGGTCTGCTCGAAGCGCTCGTGATCGCCATAAACGGAGCGCATCTGGCCGGGCCACGACTTTGCGATGCAGAGATTGCCGCTGCATTCGCCCTCGAGCATCTTGCCGTCGGCATCGACGATCTGCGGCACAATGCCGAAAAACGGCTTGGTCGCTGAACCCGGTTTCTGCGCAATGGCGCCCGGCAGCGGCGTAATCATGATGCCGCCGGTCTCGGTCTGCCACCAGGTGTCGACCACCGGGCAGCGACTGTCGCCAACCACGCGGTAGTACCATTCCCAGGCTTCCGGGTTGATCGGCTCGCCGACCGAGCCGAGCAGGCGCAGCGAGGCGCGCGAGGTTTTTTTCACCGGCTCGTCCCCGCACTGCATTAATGCACGGATCGCGGTCGGCGCGGTGTAGAAGATGTTGACCTTGTGCTTGTCGATAACGTTCCAGAACCGGGAAGTATCGGGATAGTTCGGAACGCCTTCGAACATCAGAGTGATCGCGCCGTTCGCCAGCGGACCGTAGAGAATGTAGCTGTGGCCGGTAACCCAGCCGACGTCGGCGGTGCACCAGTAGATGTCGCCGTCGTGATAGTCGAACACGTAACGGTGCGTCATCGCCGCGAAGAGCAGATATCCGCCTGTCGTGTGCAGCACGCCCTTGGGTTTACCGGTCGAGCCCGAAGTGTAGAGGATGAACAGCGGATCTTCCGCGTTCATCGGCTCGCACGGGCATTCGCTTTCGACCACTGCCGCAGCCTCATGGTACCAGACGTCGCGCGTTGGATTCATATCGACCGCGCCGCCGGTGCGCTTGACGACGACGACCCAATCGACGCCGCCGACCTTGGCGATCGCTGCGTCGACATTTGCTTTCAACGGAATCTTTCTGCCACCGCGCAGCCCCTCATCGGCGGTGATGACAACGTTCGATTTGCAGTCCTCGATGCGGCCCGCGATCGAATCGGGGGAGAACCCGCCGAACACCACGGAATGGATCGCGCCGATTCGCGCGCAGGCGAGGATCGCGTAGGCCGCTTCCGGGATCATCGGCATATAGATGGTGACGCGATCGCCTTTCTTGACGTTACGCAAGCGCAGGATGTTGGCCATCTTGCAGACTTCGTCGTGCAGTTCGCGATAGGTGATGTGGCGCGATTCAGACGGATCGTCGCCTTCCCAGATGATCGCTGTCTGGTCGCCACGCTTCTCAAGATGGCGGTCGATGCAGTTGTAGGCAGCGTTGAGAACGCCATCCTCGAACCATTTGATGGAAATCTTGCCGGGCTCGAACGAGGTGTTTTCGACCTTGGTGAACGGCTTGATCCAGTCGAGGCTTTTCGCCGCCTCGCTCCAGAACCAGTTCGGGTCCTTGATCGAGCGCGCGTACATGTCGTTGTACTTCGCCTCATCGACATAGGCGCGCTTGGCCCAATCTGGCGTGACTGGATGGATCGTCTCGGACATTGTCTTCTCCCGGATCGCCCATGAATTGGGCGGCTAATCTTATTGACCGGGATTATGCGCCCCCCGAGGGGAGGGGGACAAGTTGGAAGATTTAGGACTTTTGTCGAGACACGATCGAAATTTTTCAATCGGTTGAGCAAACGGTCGCGCGCGCGAGGGGCGAAACGCCGCAGGTGAAAAATATCGATGAAAGGGGCGCGCTTGAGTCCGTCAGATTCCGCCCATTTTGCATACGATCGCCCACTGCTGAGGAGTCACAGCCTGCACTGACAATCGTGACAACCGCAGTAACTCCATGTCGGCGAGCTTGGTCTCGCCCTTCACAGCCACCAGGGTTACTGGCTTTTTTAAAGGCTTTTTCGCCGCGATATCGACGCAGACGAACTTGCCGGATTCATCGGTCGGGTCGGGATAATGCTCACGCACGATCTCGGCGATGCCGACGACCTCTTTGCCTTCGTTGGAATGATAAAAGAAAGCGAGGTCGCCCTTCTTCATCTTCATCATGTTGAGCTTGGCGGAATGGTTGCGCACGCCGGTCCACGCCTCGCCTTTCGCGCCCTTGGCGACCTGCTGATCCCATGACCAGACCGAAGGTTCGGATTTGACGAGCCAGTAATTCATCGATCATTCCCTATGCGGATCGCCGATTGGCAAAAACGATGGCGACAATCGTTATTCTCTATCCTTCCGCCCTGAAGGGGCGGGTCAGCAGCATCTCGATCGCCTCGTTGACGGTGATTGCGCCGCCGAGCACATGCGCGACCGCCTCCGCGACCGGCATTTCGATTTTCTTCTCGCGTGCGATCTCGAGCAGCACTGGCGCGGTGAACTGTCCCTCGCTTAACACGCCGGGAGAGAATTTTTCGCCGCGACCGAGCGCCATGCCGAAAGCGAAATTGCGCGACTGCGGGCTTGAGCAGGTCAGGATCAGATCGCCGAGGCCAGACAGGCCCGCGATGGTCTCGTTGCGCGCGCCGCAGGCAAGACCAAAACGCATCAACTCGGCGAAGCTGCGCGTGGTGAGAGCGGCGAGCGCCGATGCGCCGAGTTGCTTTCCGGCGGCGATACCGGCCGCGATCGCCAGCACGTTCTTCACTGCGCCGCCGATCTCGACGCCGCGCACGTCCGTCGTGTGATAGGGCCGCAGCGAAGCGGAGCCGAGCGCATGCGTCAATGCAACGGCAAGTTTTTCTTCCGACGCGGCGAGCGTCACGGCCGTCGGCAGTCCGCGCGCGACGTCGCTTGCGAAACTCGGTCCCGACAGAATCGCGGGCCGCGCTTGCGGCAGAATTTCGGCGGCGATCTCGGTCATGAACTTGTGAGTGCCGCGCTCGATCCCCTTGGCGCAGATCACGACGGGCGTTCCATCAGCGACATGAGGCGCAAGCGCCGTCATCGCATCGCGCAGGCTTTGCGCCGGCGTCACTAGCAGGAGGATGCCGGCCTTCGCGCTGTCGGCGAGACTGCCAGTCACCTTGATTGTGCGATCGAGCTTGATGCCGGGCAGGCGCGGATTCTCACCGCTTCTTTTCATGGCGTCGAGAGTTGGCGCGTCGCGGCCGATCAGCGTCACCGTCCGGCCTGCACGTGCGCTGGCATTGGCGAGCGCCGTTCCCCATGCGCCTGCGCCAATGACCGAAATGGTGTCGAAGGATGTCATGAGCCTGCTTTGACGTTGCGTGGAGTACGATTGAGGAATCTTTTCGCGGTGCGCGTCAATGCCGCGCGCGGGTGTTGATGAATTTTGTCGGTGTCTCGGCGGCCTCGTCGAGTTTCCAGCGCGCGCGTGGTGGCGCCGCCATGGCATCGGTGAGGCCGAGCGCGAGCCGTTCGGCACCGGCCCAGGCGATCATCGCGCCGTTGTCGGTGCAAAGCTGCGGCGGCGGCACGATCATGGTGATCTGGTCGTTGGCCGCGATTTCCTGCAAGGCGTTGCGGATCGCGACATTGGCGGCGACGCCACCGGCCGCGACCAGCGCGCGTGGCGCACCGAACTGCTCGCGAAACAATCTCAGGCCGGAACGAATGCGGTCGGCGGTGGATTCAAGCACGGCGGCCTGAAAGCCGGCGCACAGATCAGCGATGTCCTGCGGCTCCAGCGGATCGATCCGCGACGCCTCGTTGCGCACCGCGGTCTTCAGGCCGGACAGCGAGAAGTTTGCGTCTTTTCGTCCAAGCATCGGTCGCGGGAAGGAAAACCGCTCCGGGTCACCATCGCGCGCGGCGCGCTCCACCTGCGGACCGCCGGGATAGGGCAGGTCGAGCATTTTGGCGACCTTGTCGAAGGCTTCGCCCATCGCGTCGTCGACCGTGGTGCCGAGTCGAACATATTCGCCGACGCCGAGCACCGCGACGATCTGAGTGTGCCCGCCGGAGGCGAGAAACAGGCAATAGGGAAACGCCAGCGGCACGGTGAGGCGCGGCGTCAGCGCATGTGCCTCGAGATGATTGACTGCGATCAGCGGTGTGTTGTGCACGAGCGCGATTGCTTTCGCAGTCGTGAGCCCGACGATGACGCCGCCGATCAGTCCGGGGCCTGCCGCCGCCGCTACGCCGTCGAGTTGCGAGAATTCGACGCCTGCCTCGATCATGGCTTTTTCCACGAGCACGTCGAGCATTTCGACATGGGCGCGCGCGGCGATCTCCGGCACCACGCCGCCGAACGGTGCGTGCTCGGCGATCTGCGAGCGCACGATGTTGGAGAGAATCCGCCCGCTACCGTCCGCGTGCCGCTCGATCACGGCGGCAGCGGTTTCGTCGCAGGTCGTCTCTATTCCCAAAACGAGCATTGTCGAATCTTGCGCCAAATCAACTTTCAGGCGGGATTGCCGAATGAGATCGGCTGGGCCACTTGTGTTTGCCGCCAAAGCGGCGTTTTGCTTGGTTCTCGGGTAGCATTAGCGGGCGTCCGGTAAAAGTGGGTTCCGCAGATTGAGGTGCGAATGGCGATATTGGTGATGCGGCCTTTTCCGGACAATGAAGCGACCGCGAGCGCCCTGCGCGCGGCCGGATACGGCGTTTTGCTGTCGCCCGCGCTGCGGTTCGAGCCGGTCGCCGTGCGGGACGAGTTGGATGCACATTATAATGCGGTCATCGTCACCAGTGCGAATGCCTTGCGCGGCATCGAGGGGCAGGCGCTGCCGGAGCGGCTGCGCGACACGAAAGTGTTCGCCGTCGGCGATGCCACCGCGCAGGCGGCCCGTGCTTTCGGTTTTGCCGATGTGGAAAGCGCTTCGGGTGACGCGGTCGCGCTCTGCGAACTGGTGGAGAAGCGGCTGCGCGGCTCCGGTCAAATCTGCTACCTCGCGGGCGCCGATCTCAGCCGCGATCTGGGAACGGACCTGAATGCGCGCGGGTATCACGTCACCACGCTCACAACCTATCGGATGATCCCGCTGCCGCGTTTCTCCGAAAGCGTGGAGGCGGCGTTCGCCGCTGGTGAGGTCGAGGCTATATTGCATTACTCCAGACGCAGCGCGCGCTCGTTTGTCGGCGCGGTTCAGGCGGCGGGGCTCGAGATTTCCGCGCTGGCTCTACCGCAATGCTGTATTTCCGACGTAGTGGCGGCAGTCTTGCGCGATGCTGGCGCCTCACGGGTGCTGGCCGCGTCGTCGCCTGACGAAAGTGGGATATTCGAGGTGCTTCATCGTGCAATTCCGCTGGAGCGGCGCAGGGCCAAATCTGATAGCGTGTAGGAAACCGGGCAGGCTATGGGCACAGACGACGACCAGCGTGAGACCAACGAGGCCGCCGCTCCCAAGCGGGCCGGGCCGACCATCGATCTCGATCCCTCCGAAGTGACCGACACCACGCCCGGTGCCGAGGACAAGGCAGCGGCGGGCGAAACTTCTTCGGACAAGCCGCGAACGGGCTGGCGTGCCCGTTTTGGCGGCAAGTCCTCGTCGAAAGACAAAGACACCTCGAGCGATTCGGCATCGGCGCCGGCCGTGGTGCCGTCGCGGATCATTCTGGCTGCGGTGTTCAGCGCGGCTGTCGTCGCGCTGCTGGTGAGCGGGCTTTGGAGCGTCCTGTCGCCGAACAATTCCGACCCTGACATTCCACCCGCACAGACCTCGACCATCGAGGATCTGACGACGCGTGTGACCAATCTCGAAGACAAGCCGGCAACGCCTGCGGACACCGGCGCACTGGCAAAACGTCTCGATGCGCTCGATGCTTCGCTTGCCGCGATTCGCAATGATGTCACCGCGCTGCGCGACCAGATGAAGGACGCATCCGCCAAGATCGCAGCGCTGGAATCGTCTGCCGCCCGAAGTGCAGCCGCGCCGGATTTGTCCGGCATCGAAGGACGATTGTCGAAGATCGAACAGCAAATCGTGAGCGCGGAGGCGGCGAAGCCGACCGCTCCGCCGCCGCCGGATGACACCGCGCTGCGCCGCGCGCTCGCAGCGTCCGCGCTCGATCAAGCCGTGCAGCAGGGTCTTCCTTATGCGACCGCGCTCGCCACGGCCACGCGGCTTGGCGGCGGAACAGTCGACGCACTGAAGCCGCTTGAGCCCTTTGCCGCAACCGGCGTGCCGAGCGCTGATGTGCTTAGCCGCGATCTGGTTTCGCAATTGCCGCGCCTCCAGGTCAAACGCGAGGATACACAGGCAGCGAACGGATGGATCGACCGGCTGCGCAACAGCGCCTTGCGCCTCGTGCGTGTGACGCGGATCGACGACGCAGGCTCGGATCGCGCGGCTCTGCTCATGCAGGCAAAAACGGCGGCGGCACGCAGCGACTTGCAGCAGGCAGAGCGTATCGTCGCCCAACTTCCGGAGAGCGATCGCAACGCGTTGCAAGGATGGATCGACAAGGTTCATGCGCGCGGGGCGGCGCTTGCCGCTTCGCGTGCTTTCAATCAGGCCGCCACGGCGGCGCTGCCTTCGCCGTCTCACTGATGTTCTGAAGCCTCGCGATCGGAATCCGCATGGTTCGCATCTTCTCCTTCCTGATCCTGCTGGCGGTAGTGGCGCTCGGTGCGGCATGGGTCGCCGATCAGAACGGCGGCGTCGTGCTGTCGTGGAACGGATGGCGGGCCGAGACCTCGCTACCGGTTCTGGTGCTCGTCATCCTGATCCTCGCGATTGCCGCGATGCTTGTGTGGACGATCGTCCGCGCGTTCTGGAAGGCGCCCGCGCGGTTGCGCCGTCGCCGTCACGAGAAACGCCAGGCGAAAGCGCGGCATGCTATCACGCAGGGCCTGATCGCCGTCGGCACCGGGGACGCATTGATTGCGCATCGTCATGTGGGGATGGCAAAGCGACTGGCGGAGCACGATCCGCTGACGTTGTTGTTGCAGGCGCAGACCGCGCAGCTCGAAGGCGACCGCGCCGGCGCGCAGCACGCCTTCCATGCGATGGCCGAACGGAAGGATATGCGCCTTCTCGGCCTGCGTGGTCTTTTCATCGAGGCGCAGCGCAACGACGACCTTCACACCGCGGTCGCGACGGCGGAAGAAGCCTTGAAAATCGCGCCGAATTCGCCGTGGGCCTCGCACGCGGTGCTTGGCTTTCGCTGCGCGCAAAGCGACTGGGACGGCGCGCTCGCGCTTCTCGATACCAACAAGGCGGCCGGCCTGATCGAGAATGCGCCATATCGGCGTCAGCGTGGCGTACTTCTCACCGCGCGCGCGCTAGAACTGGAGGAGCGCGACCGCGATCTCGCACGCAAGAGCGCGATGGAGGCGATCAAGTTCGCGCCGCAACTGGTGCCGGCAGCCGTGCTGGCCGCGAAATTCTACAGCGAGGACAATCAGGTTCGCCGTGCCATGCGCACGATCGAGGTGGCGTGGAATGCCAATCCGCATCCCGACCTGGCCGATGCTTATGCGCACGTCCGGCTCGGCGATTCGGCGCGCGAACGGTTGGCGCGCGTCGAGCTTCTCGCGCAGAAGATGCCGGATCATCGTGAGAGCCGTCTGGCGGTGGCGCGTGCCGCCATCGAGGCGAGCGAATTCGATCGGGCCCGCGCCGCGCTCGCGCCGCTGCTGGCCGCGCCGACGCAGCGAGTGGCGTTGTTGATGGCGGACCTGGAGCGCGCCGGCAATCATGACGAGGGCCGCGCCCGTGAATGGACCGCGCGCGCGGTGCGCGCCGCGCCCGATCCTGCATGGACGGCGGATGGCTATGTGTCGGATCGCTGGCGGCCGGTGTCCCCGGTCACCGGACGACTCGATGCCTTCCAGTGGGTGACGCCGGTGGCGGCGCTAACTTCCGAGCGCGCGGAGATCGAGGCCGAAGCTCCCCAACTTGCAGAGGCAAGATTGCCGGAGCCCGCGGTTCCATCGGCGATTGAATCGAAGGCCGTGGTTGTCGAGGCTGACGAACCCGTCGTTGAGGAGGCCGTCCCCGCGGAGCCGGCTCCCGAGCCAGTGAAGCCTGAGAATGTGGCTCCGCCGGTGTTCCGGACCCGCCCGGCGGGTGAATCGCGCCCTCCTGCAGCGTCTGCCATTATTCCGCTGGTGCGTGCGCCCGACGATCCGGGCGTCCCGGAGGACAATTTTTCGGACGATCTGGAGGGCGGGCAGGGGCGGCAACCCGGCGGCTGGCGGGGATTCGTGTCGCGGCTGGGCGGCTGAAGTGGCCCCGAGAATCTTGCAAAACCGGGCCGCGACCGATAAACACGCGCCTGTTCACGCCGGTTGTCGAACCGGCGCTCACGGTTCGCCGCAATAGCTCAGTTGGTAGAGCACGTCATTCGTAATGACGGGGTCGGGGGTTCGAGTCCCTCTTGCGGCACCAGTCTTTGAGCTCAGTCGGCTCGAATCACGCACCTGAATCCGACGTGACTCGTAGATGTGTCGATGGGCTGCGCTTGACGAGCGGCAGGTCTGTATCGCCGGCAATAATTCGGCGCACACAGGTGCGAGCCACCTTTCACAACCCTCCTTGGAATACGAGCGTTACGATCTCCAGCTTCGAAACTGTCTTCTTCTCGCGCTCCCCGGGGATTTTCAGGTATGCAACAGGCTTTTCGAGCATCCGCCTGATGGCGTGAACTGTACCAATCCTTTGGATCGTGTCCCCTAGCGTGGTGTAGCTGGCGGCGGGTCACCGCGTTGGCCGGCAGGAGCCGGGCCGGTCAGCTGGCGAGTGCCTGAAGGCTGACGGTGGGATCATCGCTCATCGGCATCATGGTTT
>Ga0209952_1003355_pt1 | contig 11190 bp, 10 predicted proteins | sample ThiBiot_750_biof_2_FD_183951 | JGI IMG/M metagenome (GOLD analysis project Ga0209952, IMG submission 183951) | Wastewater bioreactor microbial communities from Cape Town, South Africa - Thiocy_cont_750_biof (SPAdes) | ecosystem: Engineered > Bioreactor > Thiocyanate-remediating >...
GCATCGATTCGAGCCGGTCGGACCCGAAGATACGCATCAGGTCGTCGTCCAGCGACAGGAAGAATTTCGAACGGCCGGGGTCGCCCTGACGGCCAGAACGGCCGCGCAACTGGTTGTCGATGCGCCGCGATTCATGGCGCTCCGAGCCCATGATGTAGAGCCCGCCCGGCTTGGTGATGGTCTTGGCGGCGCGGCTGCCCTTGGCCGGCTCGACCTCGACGGTCTCCTCGGCCTTCAGCACGATCTCGCGGAATTTTTCGATCTCGGCCTTCACAGCCTCGGTCCGCTTGGTCTTCTCGGCCTCGTCCTCGATGCCTTCCAGTTCCTTGGCGACACGCATGTCGATCGAACCGCCGAGTTTGATGTCGGTGCCGCGGCCTGCCATGTTGGTGGCGATGGTGATGGCGCCCGGCACGCCGGCCTCGGCCACGATATAGGCTTCCTGCTCGTGGAAGCGCGCGTTCAGCACCGCGAACAGCTTCGCCGGCTTGCCGGAGCGCGCTGCCGCGTAGAGCTTGTCCATCGCCTTCGCGTCGGCGAAGTCGATCTGCTTGAAGCCGTGCTTCTTCAGATAATCCGCCAGCACCTCCGACTTCTCGATCGAAGCCGTGCCGACCAGCACCGGCTGCATCCGCGCGTTGGCGCGCTCGATTTCGGCAAGGATAGCGCCGTATTTCTCGTCCTGCGTGCGATAGACCTCGTCGTCCTCGTCAAGACGCGCGATCGGCAGGTTGGTCGGAATCTCGACGACTTCGAGCTTGTAGATGTCGAACAGTTCGTCGGCTTCGGTCAACGCCGTGCCGGTCATGCCGGACAGCTTCTTGTACATGCGGAAGTAGTTCTGGAAGGTGATCGAGGCCAGCGTCTGGTTTTCCGGCTGGACGGTGACGTGTTCCTTGGCTTCCAGTGCCTGGTGCAGGCCTTCCGAATAACGGCGGCCCTGCATCATGCGGCCGGTGAACTCGTCGATGATCACTACTTCGTCGTTGCGGACGATGTAATCCTTGTCGCGGGTGAACAGCGTGTGGGCGCGCAGCGCCTGATTGACGTGATGCACGACGGAGACGTTCTCGACGTCGTAAAGCGACTCGCCCTTGAGCTGGCCGGCGTCGCGCAGCAAGGTCTCTATCTTCTCCATGCCGGCTTCGGTCAGCGCCACGGTGCGCTGTTTCTCGTCGACTTCGTAATCGGTCTTGTCGAGATGCGGGATGAAGGTGTCGATGGTGTTGTAGAAATCAGAGCGGTCGTCGAGCGGACCGGAGATGATCAGCGGCGTGCGCGCTTCGTCGATGAGAATGGAGTCGACTTCGTCGACGATGGCGTAGAAGTGCTCGCGCTGGACCATGTCCTCCAGCCGGTACTTCATGTTGTCGCGCAGATAATCGAAGCCGTATTCGTTGTTGGTGCCGTAGGTGATGTCGCAGGCATAGGCCGCCTTGCGCTGCTCGTCGTCGAGGCCGTGGACGATGACGCCGGTGGTGAGCCCGAGGAACGAATAGATCTGCGCCATCCAGTTGGCGTCGCGGCTGGCGAGGTAGTCGTTGACCGTGACGACGTGAACGCCCTTGCCGGCGAGCGCGTTGAGGTACACCGCCAGCGTCGCCACCAGGGTTTTACCTTCGCCGGTCTTCATCTCGGCGATGTCGCCCTCGTGCAGCACCATGCCGCCGATCAACTGCACGTCGAAGTGGCGTTGGCCCAGCACCCGCTTGGCCGCCTCGCGCACGGTGGCGAAGGCCGGCACCAGCAGGTCGTCGAGCGACTTGCCGGCCTCGATCTGCTGGCGGAACTCGCCGGTGCGCGCCTTGAGCTGCTCGTCGCTCAGCGCGGCGACTTCCGGCTCCAGCGCATTGATGGCATTGACACGCGATTGATAGGCCTTGACCCGACGGTCGTTGGGAGAACCGAAAAACTTGCGGGCGAGCGCGCCGATCATACCAGTGTCCTGTCCATGCAATGCGGCATTGCAGCCGTAAGATCATCCATCAATGCGACGTCATCGAACGCGTCGTTTACCATGCGGCGGGCCGCCTTGTCGCGCCGGGGAGCCAATCCGTCGCATCGCCGCACCATCGCAACCATCAACTCGTTGTGACGCCTCGATCCGCCCAATTCCCATATCGGGACCAGACCTTGTGTCTGCCCAGGCGCGGGAAGGGTTCGACCGTCAAGGATTTACCGAAAAAGGGCACCGGACAATGCGGCCACTGTTGACCCGGTGCCGGACAGATATGGCCCACCCCAGGGGTTGTCAACGTGTTGTCAGCGGCACGGGAGAGCCCAAAAGCTGTCCGATATTTCATGATTTTGACAGAGTTTTCGCGTTGCCAAGGCGGCGAGATTGGGCGAGTGTCCGCCGCCTCGAACCGACCCCCTCCGGGAGAACAGGATTTTCCATGACTGCTTCATTGCGTCCGACCACTCTGAGCCTGCGCGGCCTCGCGCTGTCTGCTGCAAGCTGCCTCGCCTTGGCGCTGCTGGTCGGCTCTCCCGCCCGTGCCGACGACGCCAATCCGGTGCTGGCCAAGGTCAACGGCGTTGAAATCCACCAGAGCGACGTGACGCTGGCCGAAGAGGAACTCGCGCCGAGCCTGGCGCAGATGGACCCGGCCACCAAGAAAGAGAACGTGCTGGCCTTCCTGATCGATATGAAAATCGTCGCCAAGGCCGCCGAGGACAAGAAGATCGCCGAACAGGCCGACTTCAAGAAGAAGCTCGATTTCGCCCGCAACCGCCTGCTGATGGACAACCTGCTGGCGGCCGAGGGCAAGGCGGCGCTGACCGACGAGGCCATGAAGAAGGTCTATGACGACGCCGCCAAGCAGATTTCCGGCGAGCAGGAAGTCCACGCCCGCCACATCCTGGTGCAGACCGAGGACGAGGCCAAGGCGATCAAGGCCGAACTCGACAAGGGCGGGGATTTCGCCAAGCTCGCCAAGGAGAAATCGAAGGATCCGGGCGCGTCGGACGGCGGCGACCTCGGCTTCTTCACCAAGGAGCAGATGGTGCCGGAATTCTCCAAGGTCGCCTTCGAACTGGAGCCGGGCAAGATCTCGGACCCGGTGAAGACCCAGTTCGGCTGGCACATCATCAAGGTCGAGGAAAAGCGCAACCGCAAGCCGCCGGCGTTCGAACAGGTGAAGCCGCAGATCGAGCAGTACGTGACCCGCAAGGCGCAGTCGGAATACGTCGCCAAGCTGCGCGAAACCGCCAAGGTCGAGCGCATGGACAAGCCGGCAGCACCTGCCGTCCCGGCTCCGGCAACGCCAGCGACACCGCCGGCGAAGAAGTAAATCGACGATTCCTTTCGATCATGACGGGGCGGGATGCACATCATCCTGCCCCGTTTTGTATTCGGTGTCCGCATCCGGCTCTTTTCTTCCCTCTCCCCTTGTGGGAGAGGGTGGCGTGAATGAGCGAAGCGAATTCGCGTCGGGTGAGGGGTCACCGCACCGTCATGCTGGTGGCTTACCCCTCACCCGCTTCGCGGCTTCGCCGCTCAGCACCCTCTCCCACAAGGGGAGAGGGACAAACCGCTGAAGGCACGCCGCATGTCCACCGCCGTCTCCCCCCTCGCTCCGAAACACGTTCCCGACCTGCCGCCGCTCGGCGGCGTCCGCCTTGCCACCGCCGCCGCCGGCATCCGCTACAAGGGCCGCACCGACGTGCTGCTGGCGCTGCTCGATCCCGGCACCACGGTCGCGGGTGTCTTCACAACCTCGAAATGCCCCTCCGCACCGGTCGAATGGTGCCGCGAGAAGCTCAAGGGCGGCAAAGCCCGCGCGCTGGTGGTGAACTCCGGCAACGCCAACGCCTTCACCGGCAAGACCGGCCGCGCCTCCACCGCGCTGACCGCGAAGATCGCGGCGAAAGCCATCGGCTGCTCGGTCGATGACATCTTCCTCGCCTCCACCGGCGTGATCGGCGAACCGCTCGACGCCACCAAGTTCGACGGCGTGCTAGGCCAACTGGCGCAGCAGGCCGAGCCCGACCGCTGGCACGACGCCGCCAAAGCCATCATGACCACCGACACCTTCTTCAAGGTCGCCACCGCGACCGTGAAGATCGGCAAGGCCAAGGTGACGATCAACGGCATGGCCAAGGGCGCCGGCATGATCGCGCCGGACATGGCGACGATGCTGTCCTTTGTCTTCACCGACGCGCCGCTGTCGGCCGGCGTGTTGCAGGCCCTGCTCAAGAGCGGCGTCGCCAACACCTTCAACGCGGTGACCATCGACGGCGACACTTCGACCTCCGATACGTTGCTCGCCTTCGCCACCGGCGCGGCGAAGGACGCGCCGAAGATTTCGCGCGCAAGCGATCCGCGCCTCAAGGCGTTCGCGAAAGCATTTCAGGCCGTGCTGGCCGATCTGGCGGAACAGGTGGCCCGCGACGGCGAAGGCGCGCGCAAGCTGGTGGAAATTACCGTCGAGGGCGCGACGTCCGACAAGTCGGCGCGGCGCATCGCGATGTCGATCGCAAACTCGCCGCTGGTGAAGACCGCGATCGCCGGCGAGGATGCCAACTGGGGCCGCGTGGTGATGGCGGTCGGCAAGGCCGGCGAACCCGCGGACCGCGACAAGCTGTCGATCTCCTTCAACGGCATCCGCGTCGCCAAGAGCGGCGCGCGCGATCCGTCCTACGACGAGGCCGAAGTCTCCAGGGCGATGAAGGACGACGTCGTCCGCATCAAGGTCGCGCTCGGCCTCGGCAAAGGTCGCGACCGCGTGCTGACCTGCGACCTGACCAAGGAATACGTCGCCATCAACGGCGATTACCGCTCGTGAGACGCGAGGTTTCTCCCTCTCGTCGTCCCCGCGAAGGCGGGGACCCAGAATCCTTGGATTCCGGGAATGCGGATGGCGTTGATGTCACTGCCCAAAAGTTATGCTGCGGAGTCTGGGTCCCCGCCTTCGCGGGGACGACCGGCGGAAGGTCTTCGATCCGCCCCCACGCGAAAGGCCACCGATGAAACTCACCCTCGTCGTCGCCTGCGCGCTGATCGATATCGACAACCGCGTGCTGATCGCGCAGCGCCCGGAAGGCAAGCAGCTTGCGGGCCTGTGGGAATTTCCCGGCGGCAAGCTGGAGCCGGGCGAACGCCCTGAACCGGCTTTGATCCGCGAACTGCGCGAGGAGCTCGGCATCGAGGTGAAGGAAGCCTGCCTCGCGCCGCTGACCTTCGCCAGCCACGCCTACGAGACGTTTCATCTCCTGATGCCGCTCTACATCTGCCGGCGCTGGGAGGGCACGGTGAGTTCGAAAGAAGGGCAGGCATTGGCCTGGGTCCGTGCCAACAAACTGCGCGACTACCCGATGCCGCCCGCCGACATTCCGTTGATCCCGCCGCTGATCGATCTGTTGATGTAACGCCGCAGAACCTCTCGGTCGTCATGGCCGGGCACAGCCGTTCGAAGAACGGCGTCGCTTCGCTCGCCTATGTCCCGGCCATCCACGTCTTCTTTGCTGATGTGCCGCTAAGACGTGGATGCCCGCAACAAGTGCGGGCATCACGGCGGATAGACGTCGCCTTCCGCCCTACTTCTTCTCACCGACCTTCTTCACCGCATCCTCAAGGCTGAACTTCGCCGAACCCGGCCGCAGCGGTTTTGGCTGGCTCGCATCCGGCGCCCAACCGAGCAGCCAGACGATATCGAACGTCGCGCGGATGCGGCCGTCGGGATCGGCAAAACGCTCGTTGTAGATTTGCGCCATGCGTAGCAACGTCGCACGCCGCGACGGCGCCTTGCGCCGCTCCACTAGCACGTTGGTCGCGCCCATCCGCCGCAGGTCCTGCATCAGCGCGAAGGCGTTGTCATAGCGCACCGTCAGCCGTTCGAAGTCGGTCACCGGCAGCGCGAACCCGCCACGCTGCAACAGCCCGCCGGCATCCCGCAGGTCGGCGAACGGCGAAACATGCGGCGACGCGCCGCCCTCCACCTCGGCTTCCGCCGCTGCAAAGGCTTGCCGCAACTCGGTGAGCGTATCGCCGCCGACCATCGCCGCCAGCAGCAGACCGTCCGGCTTCAGCGCGCGCCGCACCTGCGTCAGCACACCCGGCAGGTCATTGACGAATTGCAGCGCCAGCAGCGACATCGCGAGATCGATCGATCCCGACGCGAGCGGCAGCGCCGCGCTGTCGTCCGCGGCAACCTCGACCGGCCGCAGCGACACGCCCTGCTTCTCCAGGGCCACGCGCAGGACATCGCCGGGCGTCGCCAGATCGATCCCCGACGTAAAACTGCGATTGACCGCAGCCAGCCGCTCCGCCGCATCGTTCGCCACATGATCGAGCAGGAACGCCGCCGCCCCCAGCCGCGCGGCCCGTTCCTGCCGCGCCTTCAGAAGGACGCGATCGAACAGAACCGGGGCTTTGGATTTCTCAGGTGATACTTTCTCGGGCGACATGGCGGCGTGTTACGCTCCTCGCCCGCGAGTGGCAATCCGCCTTGAGACGCGGGACCGGCAAGGCTAGGCTCGCCCCATGACGGCGGCGGACATCCCCTCAACGCGACCGAGCGGCCGGCTTCGCAGCGCCTGGCGCGCCTGCCACGGTTTCGCCGCAAGAATCCCGAGCGTCATTCTCGATGTCGCTTTGCCGACCTTGTGCGCCGCCTGCCGCGAGCCGGTCGCCGGCGACGGCCTCTGCGCCACATGCTGGGGCCAACTGTCGTTCATAGAGCCGCCTTACTGCCCGCGCCTCGGCATTCCCTTCGTCTATGACCCCGGCCCCGACATGCTGTCGATGCAGGCGATCGCCGATCCGCCGGCATTTCACCGCGCCCGCGCCGCGGTTCGCTACGACGACATCGCCAAGACGCTGGTGCACGCACTGAAATATCAGGACCGCACCGACTTAGCGCCGACCATGGGCCGCTGGATGGCGCGCGCGGGCGGCGAACTGCTTAACGATGCCGATCTTCTGATCCCGGTGCCGCTGCATTGGCGCCGTGCCTGGAGCCGACGCTACAATCAGTCCGGCGCGCTGGCGAAAATCATCGCGAAGCACGGCCACGCCAAAGTCGCCGGCGATATGCTGCGCCGGGTGCGGCCGACCCAGCAACAGATCGGCCTGTCGAAAGCCGAACGCGCCGCCAACGTCCAAGGCGCCTTCGCCGTCGCGCCGGACAAGACCGCTGACGTGCACGGCCGCCACATCATCCTGATCGACGACGTGCTCACTTCCGGCGCGACCGCCGACGCCTGCGCCCGCGCTCTGCTCCGGGCCAAGGCCAAGCAGGTCGACGTGCTGGTGTTTGCCCGGGTTGTGGACACGGCGCAAAGCCCCATATAATCCGCAACTTGACCCTTGAGAGCTGACCCGATGACCGCTGCGGTTGAAATCTACACGCGCCCCGGCTGTGGCTATTGCAGCGCCGCGCTGGCGCTCTTGACGCGCAAGAACATCGCCTTCACGCACTACGATGCGGGAACGGACCCTTCGGTGCGCGAACAGATGTACGACCGCGTCGGCATGGGCGCGACGTTCCCGCAGATTTTCATCAACGGCACGCATATCGGCGGCTGCGACGACCTTTACGCGCTCGACCGCGCACGCAAGCTCGACGCGATGCTGGCCGGCGAAGGCGAAGGAGTAGCATCATGAGCACCGGTTCGCCGTTCGTCGCCGCCATGGTGCAGATGCGCACCGGTTTGCTGCCGGGGCCGAGTTTCGAGCAGGCCGCGGAATTGATCCGCGAGGCCGCGCTGCAAGGCGCCGACTACGTGCAGACGCCCGAAGTCAGCAACATGATGCAGGTGAATCGCGCCGCGCTGTTCGAGCATCTCGCCGATCAGAACGACGACGTTTCGCTCAAGCGCTATCGCGATCTGGCGCGCGAACTGAAAATCCATCTGCACATCGGCTCGTTGGCGCTGCGCGCGACGCCGGAGCGCGCGGTCAACCGCTCGTTCCTGCTCGGGCCGAACGGCGATATTCTCGCCAGCTACGACAAGATCCATATGTTCGATATCGATCTCGGCAACGGCGAGAGCTATCGCGAGTCCGCCAACTATCAGCCCGGCGATACCGCGGTGATCACCGATCTGCCGTGGGGCCGCCTCGGCATGACGATCTGCTACGACGTACGTTTCCCTTCGCTCTATCGCGCGCTCGCGGAAGCCGGTGCGACGTTCCTCGCGGTTCCTTCTGCCTTTACCAAGAAGACCGGCGAAGCACATTGGCATACGCTGCTGCGCGCCCGCGCCATTGAAAACGGCTGCTTCGTGTTCGCCGCCGCGCAGACCGGACAGCATGAGAACAAGCGCGAGACCTTCGGTCATTCGCTGATCGTCGATCCGTGGGGCGTGGTGCTCGCCGACGGCGGCCTTGAACCCGGCGTGGTGCTGGCAACGATCGATCCTGCCAAGGTGGAGACCGCGCGCAAGAGCATTCCATCGCTGCAACACGGCCGCCGCTTCAGCGTTCTTGATACCCGGGGTGCCCCGGATCGGCTGCAAGTGGTGCGAGGCTCGGCATGATCAAGTACGATCTGCGCTGCGAACAGGGCCACGCTTTCGAAAGCTGGTTCCAGAGTTCGTCGGCCTACGATTCCCAGCGCAAGCGCAAGCTGATCGCCTGTCCCTCCTGCGGCTCATCGAAGGTCGACAAGGCGATTATGGCGCCGCGATTGTCCGGCACCAGAAAGCGTGGCCGCGTCGAGGCGCCGAGCGAGGTAACGCCCGTGGAAACGCCGGCGCCCTCGCTGGTGATGACGCAAGAGCTTGAGTTGCGTGCCAAGCTCAAGGAACTACGCGACCACGTGGTGAAGAACGCCGACAATGTCGGCGAACGCTTCCCCAACGAAGCGCGCAAGATGCACTACGGCGACATCGAGCATCGGCCGATCTACGGCGAGGCCTCGGCGGATGAAGCCAAATCGCTGATCGACGAAGGCATCGAGGTGATGCCTTTGCCGACACTGCCGGAAGACCGCAACTAGACTCTTTATTGGAGCACGACCTTGTCCGAAAACCGGCTGCCATTTTTCGGGATCGTGCGCCAGCGATGAGCAACAGTGCCCTTTCAAGCTGGCAGTTCTGGGCGCTGCTCTCCGCGATGTTCGCTGCACTCACGGCGATCTTTGCCAAGGTCGGCGTCGAAGACATCAATCCGGATCTCGCGACTTTCATCCGGACCATCATCGTCCTGATGAGTCTGACGTTCATTCTGTACGCAACGGGTCAATTCAGCCATCCCGGATCGATCTCGACGCGAAGCTGGATATTCCTGATCCTGTCGGGGCTCGGCACCGGCGCGTCGTGGCTGTGTTACTTCCGGGCGTTGAAACTCGGCCCGGCGACCCTGGTCGCGCCGATCGACAAGCTCAGTGTGGTGCTGGTCGCACTGTTCGGCGTGGTATTTCTGGGCGAACGTCCGTCAGGGACCGGCTGGCTCGGCATCGCCTTGATCGCCGCCGGGGCGGTGTTGATCGCCGTCAAAAGCTGAACGCGATCACGCCGCGACCAACAGCGCGACGCCGATCACGATGAGCACGATGCCCCCTAGTTCACGCAACGACAGCGGCTGTTTGAACGAATAGTACGACACCGCCTGCGCGAACAGCACCTCAACCAGCGCCAGCGTGCGGACATTGGCTGCGGCGGTCAGCGCGAAGGCGAGAAACCAGAACTGCGAGGCGAACGCGCCGGTGAACCCGGCCGCCATCGACGGACGCCACATCCTCAAAATGTCGGCCAGTACCTTTGGCGCACGCGTGAGCAGATAAATCGTCAGCACCAGCGTCTGCACGAACAGCCCGAGTACCAGCGTGTAACTCGCTGCCGTCACGAACGACACGTCCGGCACCGCGATGATGGCGCCGCGAAAACCGACCGCCGACAGCGCAAAACATGCCGCCGCGACCAGTCCCTGCACCGTCGGCTTGAGACTGCCGAAACTCTTGACGAAGCCTTTCGCCCCGGGCCGCAGCGCCGTGATGACGACGCCGGCAGTGGCGATCAGGATCGCCAGCACTTTCAGCCCGGTGAGGTGATCGCTGAGGAAGATGAAGCCGAAGATCGCGGTCTGGATCGCTTCAGTCTTCAGATAGGCCGTCGTGACGACGAAAGATTGATCGTTCATCGCCGCCAGCATCAGGCCGGTCGCAGCGATCTGCGCCAGCGCACCGAGCAGCAGCCACGGCCAGAACGAACCGCCGGGCGACGGCAGCGAATCGCCGGTGAAGATCAGCACGATCGCCAGAAACAGCACCGAGAACGGAAAGCCGAACAGGAAGCGGATGTTGGTCGCGCCCCAGGTGCCGAGCGGCCCCGTCAGCGAGCGCTGCATGGCGTTGCGCGCGACCTGCCCGAGCGCGGCGACGATGGTGAACGGAACCCAGAGCGATGCGATGGTGAACATGAGGATGCGATCAGATCAAACGGAGACGGCACTTAAACGGCGCGGCAACCTGACCGCTATAGGCCAAAGGGTCAACCTGTCCCGCATCATGACTGGATTGCACCCGATATCAGACTGTGTGTCGCCCCTGCAAAAGGACGAAGGCCTCGCTCACTCCACGCTTTCCGCCACCACCATGTAGTTGACTTCCATGTCCGACGACGTGCTCCAGCGGTCGGCAAACGGGCTGTAGACCACGCCGGCCTGCTCGGTGATGCCGAGTCGGCTGTTCTCCAGATGCTGCGCGAGTTCTTCCGGGGTAACGAACTTTTCCCACTGATGGGTGCCGCGCGGCAGCCAGCGCAGCACGTATTCCGCGCCGACGATCGCCAGCGCGAAACTCTTCCAGGTGCGGTTGAGCGTCGACACCACCATCAGCCCGCCGGGCTTGAGCACGCTGGCGCAGCGGGCGAGGAACGCACCGACGTCGACCACATGCTCGACCACTTCCATCGCCAGCACGATGTCGAAGCGCTCGCGTGGGTCCATCTCTTCCAGAGTCGTGCAGCGATAGTCGATCGCGACATGTGATTTATCGGCGTGCAGCTTCGCGGCCGCGATGTTGCTTTCCGACGGATCGACGCCGATGACCTGCGCGCCGAGTCGCGCCAACGGTTCGCACAATAAGCCGGCGCCGCAGCCGATATCGAGCACGCGCAGGCCTTCGAGGCAGGTCAGGCTACGCGCGTTGCGGTCGAACTTGCGGCAGGCGGCGTCGCGGATGAAGGCGAGCCGCAGCGGATTGATCTTGTGCAGCGGCGCCATCTTGCCGCGCGGATCCCACCACT
>Ga0209952_1003358_pt1 | contig 11182 bp, 6 predicted proteins | sample ThiBiot_750_biof_2_FD_183951 | JGI IMG/M metagenome (GOLD analysis project Ga0209952, IMG submission 183951) | Wastewater bioreactor microbial communities from Cape Town, South Africa - Thiocy_cont_750_biof (SPAdes) | ecosystem: Engineered > Bioreactor > Thiocyanate-remediating >...
TGCATGATAATAATCTAACAAAATTTCACAGTTTCATAAATTCCTATGCCAAAACTCAACAACAACAAACACCGACAATCGTTCGTGATCAAGTCGAACTATTCGATCAGTAGGATTCTCTTTTTGTTTGAATCTATTCATTCGATTGATTTGATTCGATCAGACGTTATGCAACTCTTCTCTCCAATATGCAAGAATATCTTCGTTTATTTCTCAAAAATTCAAATCAAGTAAAACGCGATTTTCAAAGTGCAAAACACTTCGACATGTTGCCGTTCGTTCGTTTTTTGTCTAGACAATTCATCTTCCGATCGACTCAGCATCATCAATAGTTCATCTCTATCGAAGTTCAATCGCATCAAGATACAATCTCATTTTAGATAAATCCAATGAACAAATCGTTTCATCTTCAACAGGTCAACGAGATTATGATATAACTAAAGGTAATGAACCATGTATATATACTACATTTATCTTCGGAGATCAATCGCATACACGTGCGAAGAAGAAGAAGAATAATTATCATATATGTGTAGAAAAGATAAGAAGATACTCTCCTTTTGAACAAGGTCAATCTCGATGAATACATTTGCATCTTTCTTTTATGATCAACTGAACTTGAAGAAGGTCAGATTGTATTAAATACGGATAGAACGAAAGAGGGTTAGACGAAATTAAATCTGTCCTTGTTCATTGGCAGTTTCGATTGGATGAACTTTCGTTCTATCATTGATTTAATCCATGTGTGGTTGGAGATGTTGATTTATCTTTTGGTATCAAGTTAAGCAAAAGCAAGAAAAAGATAAATAAATGTAAATTTATATCTTTCGTTGTCTTGTCGGACATGAATATTTGTTTGTAAAAGATTGATGCAACAGCTGATGATGATTTTCGACTGCAAACAATAACACATCGCGTCTACTTAGTCTGGTTTACTATCTCTATTTTTCTATCAATGACATTTTCAAGGAATTTCTTCTCTATTTACCGCATAGACTTTGTATCGAGATAGTTTCAGTACATATTGAATATGGCAATTAGAAGTTCTATTATTATCGATAATTGTTTTAGGAAGAAGGAAAGTACGATGTACCCGATTGTTTGACTGTCATCTGTGTTAGTTATAAACAAACAAAACAGTTCTAATCTCTAGTTACATATTTGTTGCTGAAACTAAGTGTTAGTTCAATAATTTGGTAACGGACGTATCAATCTATGATGAATGTGTCTACATGGAATGAATAAGTGGGTGAGGGTTAAAAGCAGTAAAAAAAGTATATATGCGCATGCTCTTTTTTGTTCTCTCACAGCTTCCTATGTTGTCCGTTCGACCGTTGTTGTGGACGCTGCTGATTTAGTACATTCATCATATATGTATATACGTATATATATATTCCTTTTTACGTCATCAAGCTCGTTTTGAAAAAAAAATGAGACGTATATGTCTACAAAGCAATAAACATCTAGTTCTCCTCCTCTCTCTCTCTCTGACCGCTCTCTCTCTCTGATAAAATGAAAGATTTCTGATGATGTCATACAATATGTTCTATTTCTCTTAGATTTTATTGACTTGTCAAATGGAAAGGTCGCTGCTGATCATCCATTAGCATCTCAAGATACTTCGGTTTCACTTGAAACAACATATGTTATTCCATCGACAGTCAATAATCGCACACATGAACCCACTCGATTTATTATTAAATCGACTCAACAATATCCATCATCAACATTAATTACAAATTCGAAATCAAATGATATGATACAACGAAAAAATCTCTCGTTTATTGATGCGGTCAATAGCAAATATCTCGATTTGTCAACGGGTCTCTTTTCTTCCTCTCCTTCTTCATTCTTTCTTTCTTCTTCTTCTTCTTCTTCGTCTTATTCTTCTCCTCTTTTTTCTTCCTCTATATCGACGCCCGACCAACATCGCCATTCTCACAACCATTTCTCTTCGTCGGCACATACAACTACAACCAACAACAAAAATCTTCTCTCTACGTCGCCGTTGTCGGTGAATAATCATCCTCGTTCTCCCGTTGGTGTAGACTCTACAATAACCACAACTAGTGCAACAGCGGCCATTACATTAAAAGAGGCGATCGATAGAAATATTCTTGACGCGCGTAGCGCCTACGTCGTCGATACGGTCGAACAACGGTATGTTAAAACACAAGATGAAACAAAAAAAAACAATAACAAAATATCGAGAACTTTTTCTATTCGGGATATTCGAAAATATTTGTTTTGTTTACTTCGAAGTCTACCGTGAAAAGCAATCAACGATGTAATATAGGCACTTATTCTTATTCTTATATGAAATTCAAGAAGAGCTTCGTGTGTTTTTTTTGTATTCGACGAAATCACGTTCATTCGTAGTTAGCATACGAATAAGAAACTGATACATGTATGTGTATCGATATAAATTATACATATATCAGACACAAAAAAGAAAGAAGTCTGTTCTTTATCTTAAGTTTCTAATAGAATCTTTATAATGTATATACATATAAAATTGAGTTTGACACATTAACAGTAAAAAAAAGAGTCGAAGCCGCAAGAAAATGTTTTTCTTTTGACTGTATGAATCGACGAACGAAAAAGAAGAAGAGAAGAAAAAAAATAAATCATTACATTTATGATTATGATTGTTTTTTTTGTGTTGTCCTTTTATATTTATTCACCTATTCAATGCTTTTCTTTTTTTCAGTTATTATAATCTACGTGATAGTTATAATCGTGGTCTAATCAATTCACAAAATCATCATATAATCGATCGACGAACATCGAGACAATATAATCTTAGTGAAGCTTTAAAAATGGGCATACTTAAAGTTGGTGATGGTCAATCGTATAATGTCATTTCAAAAACTGAATCACTTATTATTTCAAGTGTCTTTGATCATCGTGCGAATACATTCATTGATCCGAATGTTGGCATACGAACGAAAATTCTTGATCCCTATCATGGGATATATATTAATAATTTAACACAAGAAACATATTCGATCGATGATGCAATGAGTAAAGGTTTCGTGCTCGTTGAACAACAACAACCATCATCATCATCGACGAATCAAACACATCCGAATGACAAATATGTTATTTCGACTTCATTGATACGCGAAACACGTTCGTATCATTTATTGGGTGTTAAAGATTATGTGAATAATAAAGAATTAACCGTTCAAGAAGCGATTCGTTCAGGAATATTGGATAAACAAAATGGACAATATATTAATCGAAAAACAAACGAGATTTTTTCGATTTCAGAAGCGATTGCTCGAGGACATATTCGTGCACAACCATTACCTGTTGAATCAACAACGAGCACATCAGCCGCTGGCGCATCAACAACAACAACAACAACGAGTACTCATCAAGAAAGTTCGACAGTTAAACGTGGAACAGTCAAAGAAACGAAAACATACACATTGAAAAGTGCTATTCATCCTCGAACACACCAAGAAATTCCGATACGAGTCGCTATCGATGAAGGAATTATTGATCATGCACGAGGCTTTTATGTAAATAGTTTGACAGGTGAAAATCTGCCGATAAGTGTTGCAATTGAACGAGGTTTAATATTTACGGAGCTGATTGATTTAAATCCTCGACGATTTGTTAAAACGATCATCATCGAACAAGTTGTCGATCCTGTAACCAATCGTCGTTTAGGTGTAACTGAAGCTATAAAAGCTGGCCTTTTAAATCCAAGTATCTCATCGTATTATCATTCAGTTCGACAGCAAAAATTAACGATACTCGAAGCGTACGAACAAGGTCTCATTATTGGACGTTTTCGGGACGCACCACCATCGACATTTTATGGTGATCAACGTGAACAAGTTTTCTATTTAATCACGGGTATAAATGACATACGTTCGGATAAAATTTACAATCTACAAGAAGGTATTCAACAGAAATTATTCGATCATAAAAAAGGTGTCTATATACATCCGATAACGAACGATGAAATCAATATTGGCGAAGCTGTTAAACGTGGTTTTATTCAAGTACAAGCGGTTTCATCGCAGATTGTCTTCAATCAAAGTGAACACACGTCGATTGACAAACGTCGAACGATCATCAGTCAAGAACCACATGGAAATACGAATGAATCTCGTTCGAAACTCTCGATTCGAATCGAAAATCAAGATCAAACACGACGACCCTACGAAATCAACGAGTCCGAAATATTACAACGAGAAAAAGACGTGATCGAAATCGAGTCGATTCAACGTTTGCCTCGACATCGAAAACAATTCAACACACGTGAAGAAGAAATCATCGAACATCACACGACAAATATCGTCGATCGAGATGTTTTCATACATCGAAACAACGCCAATAATCGACCGAAATCAACCGATCGACAACGACAACAATTCATCGAAGAAGTCGTTATCGATGATAGTAATTCGAACAGACATCGAGCGAAATTCGACATTAAAGAAGATCGACATACGTCACATCGAGAGATTGTCATCGAGCCTGATCGATATATTCCACCGCCACCCAAAGATCATCTAGTGATTCATGATACTCGTCGTGAACACGAAGTTCGTGTTGTTCCAACAACACGTCCACAAGCACCGATTGTGCCACCACGACCGATTCATATCGATGATCGTCAACGTGAAAGTCAACGAATTCGAGATGGTGAACTTATCATCGACGATTATCCATCGACAGGTCGAACAACCGCAACAACCACGACAACAACAACAAGAGAATATATCGATCTTACGGATAGTCACGTCAAACAACCTCAACCAACAACAAACGAATATCAAGTCGATGAACAACAATCGTGGACTGAAGAAGAATGGGAACAATGGCATTGCATTCTCATGATCAAAGACGAACCATATCGAGTTGTTTGGGTTTTGAATACAGCGACAGGCGATCGTTTGCCATTGCAAGTTGCCTTTCAACGGAATCTCGTTGATACAAAACAACGTTTGTTCTACGATGAAAAACTCGATCGGCAAACGTATTCTTTCGAAAAAGCTGTCGAATTAGGTTACATGGGCATCGAACCTGATACCGCATCGTTACCAATTCGTGTCGATGGCATCGATTATATGATCCATTGGGTATTAGATCCATCGACCAAACGTCGAATCTTTCCTCGACAAGCCGTACGTAAACAGATTCTCGATGCCATTCACGGCCGATATATAAATCCATTCAATAATTCTCAAGTATCTCTACACGAAGCTATCTATTTGAAATTTATTGGTGCTACGGAATATAATTCAACGACGGATTCAATTACCGTGACGATCAATGGACAAACCTATACGATTAAATGGGTTTATGATACTCGAAGTATGAAGAAAATCTTGCCGCGTGATGCGTTAAAACAAGGAATTATCGATTTGCAATTAAATGAATATCGTAAATTCGATACCAATGATGTTATGACGATATTTGATGCCATACAAATTGGTTTAATACGTTGCAATGATGATGATACATCGTCAGAGAATAGTGCACGTTCAGCGTCAGTCGCCTCCAACGATGAAGATGAGCTAACTATTGCAACAAAAACAGCAACTTATGTTATTACATCGATTATTCATCCGTTGACACAAAAAGAAATCAAAGTATCCGAAGCGATTGATCTCGGTATACTCGATAAAGATCTTGGTAGTTATCGAGATTTAGTGACTAATGTTCAATATGAATTAGCTGAAGCGATCAATGAAGGTTTAGTTTATGCAACTATAATTGAAACCAAAGAGGATACTGAAATGTTGACATCATCCGTTCAAGAAATCGTACGAAAATTTCTTGTTAAAAGCGTTTGTGTTGACAGTGAATCTCAAGAGAAAATCGGCGGATTAGAAGCACAAGCTATTGGCATACTGAATTATGCTCAAGGTATTTACTATGATCGAAAACATGATGTGAAAATTCCACTTGATAAGGCTATCGAACGGAAATTACTCGAAGTTGAATTGCTCAGTCAAAAACGTTTCGAAGAATACGATTTAGAACTAATTACAGATACGATTACAGAACGACGAATCACATTGTATCGAATTCATGGCGTGAAAAATAATGTTCTCGGTCGAATGGAATCAGGTGCTGATGCAGTGAAAAACCAAACGATTGATACCGAAGCGAAAACGTACACGGATTTTTCCGCTGGCGAAACGATGACGATTCAAGAGGCTATCAACAAGAATTTAATCGAAGCCGAGATCATCGAACATGTCGAACGAAAACCGTTGGGTTTGTCGATGCAAAACGCCATTCGTTTGGGCTTTTATGTTGCTGAAACGGGCACATTCCGTGATCCGGCTACTGAGCATTATATGACGTTAATGGAGGCCATTGAACGTGGACATATTCATGTGAATGGCATTGCTTTTGCTGATAGTGAACAAGGACCGATCACACTCTACGATGCATTTGCACTTGGTTTGATTAATCGTCGTGACGGAGGCAAACTAAATCCACCGAAAATCAATCTCTATCGAGCGCGATTAGTCGAATCGAAATTGCATCGAATGAATGTTGAAGATGCTATTCGATGTGGCCTATTGAATCTCCGAACGGGCCTCTATAAACATCCGCATAGTGGCGAACAATTGAATCTCAAAGCTGCGATTCAACGAGGTTTAATCGATGGGCAAAGTACGATCATTGAACATCCAGCAGGCGGACGTTTTATGACGTTGAAAGACGCGCTTGATATCGACGGATTGATCATCGATTATAATTCAACGAAATCTCCAACAACATTAGAAATATTATTCAATCATCGAAAACTATTCTCACAGTTCGATGTCAATGCCGGCGAAGTTTTTCTCCCGTCGACAAACGAATCAGTTGGCTTCGAAAAAGCCGTACGAAAAAATCTGCTCGACAACAATCGAATGAAACTATTCGACCCGAAAACTAGTCGCGAATACACAATTCAAGATGCCATCGAACGAGGACTCGTCGATCAAGAATCAGGCTTAATCTACGACACACATTCGCACACACAATACTCAATTCGAGAGGCCATTCGACATGGTATCGTGGCCATTGTTGGCGCACCACTCGTGCCAATCAAAGCCAATTACGATACAGTCGCGGCTAAGATCACATCGAGAAGACATCGACGACATTCACTAGCCAAAAGTTCGTTACATTTCGATTATAATAGTGCGCCTGACTCGGCCGATGAGGATTCACATGGCAGTGGTTCAGGCTGGCGTCGAATTAAGTCTCGAACACGAGCCATGAGTCCTGTGAGTATCGAAGGGACAAGTGATTTCAAACGAAGTCTAAGACGACGAACAGGCTCGAGTCCATCAAGAAAAACATGGACGAATATTTTACCTCATGACGATCCATTTAAACAAGAAGGAATCAAACGTTCGACAGGAGGAAATGCATCCTACTCAACAACAACAACGACTACGATTACTACTGAACGAACAGCTTCGAATTCTCAACAAAATCGTAAAGTTTAATTTTTATTTCGAAATCGAACGAAAATTTTGATCTTCTTTTCTAGAAGAGGTAAATCAATGAACTTATCTCTTTTGCATGTTGTTTCTTCGTATGAAAATTCTTCTCATGTGAGTATCATTGATTCATCTCGAAACGAAAATTCATTTCTCTATTTTCCCATATCTAGATGAGTTCGGTGGTATCCATCGTCCGTCCTTCTTCTCTTTGGATCTAAACTTCTAACATTATAATTTATTTAAAAATCCAAACCAACTATCCTCGTCTTCTTCTATTTTCGTATGCTAAAATCAAAGGCAAAACTTCGACATATATCTCTCTTTAGGAATCTCTTCATATTGTTGTTTTTTTTTCTTTCTTTTTTTGTTATGATTACTATTATTACTATTATTACTACTATTACTATTATTATTACATTGATCTACTATTCTATGTGTATAAAAAAAAACTAAAACAAACTCTCTTTTTTTTTCTCTCCTTATGTGTAAACATTTATTTTGTTGTTTTGTGCTAGTATTAGGATCAAAATTGAACTCGCTCCCCACCTAGACAGCCTTGCGTTTCGCTTTGTTTTTTCTTCTTTTCTTTTAGTAACCGCTGCACTCTTTTATTACGATTGTACACTGTGTTGTTGTTGTTGTTGTTGTTTTTTTTTCTGTCTTGAAAAACAAAATAATTAGAGACAAGAAGATAGAGAAATTGAATATAAAATCTATATGTGAAAATGCAAGATTTTTTGTTCTTTTGTTTGCAGGAAAAAAACGGGATTTGTTTTGCTGCATGCATGTCGAATACTAACAAAAATCTCGAAAAAACGAAATGAATTCATGATTGACAATTGAAAATTTTGTTTAGGATGATGATTTGATTGTTGAGATATGGCAAAATGCGGAACGATTGAAATCGATCGATGAAAAAGTAGTTGAAACGCCGAGAGAAACACAAGGAAATTGTTTTTTTAGGATTTAATCTATGGATTTGATTTTGAAAATGTTGTCAAACGTGAATTTATTGTTTTAATTAAAGATTTAATCGAATGTTCAACGTTCATAACCGGTGATGAGTCATCACCGTCGTCGTTTCTCCTATCGTTAGCAGGAAAACATGTGAGCAAACTCAAAACTCGTCCTTCATCAAAAACAGAATGAGAAAGAGAAAAAACTCCGTTGTTTTTCCTCAACATATATTTACCTCCGTTCTTTTTTTTCAGCTTTGTTTACAAACCGAAGCTTGTGATAATGAAGAACAGTGCCTAATGCATCATCTAAAATACTTTCAACAAATTGAACATGAAAAACGATCGTTAAGACAACGTATCAATGAATTTTCTCAATGGATTCGTCAACATGATGTTTTACATAAGAAATTCTCGTTGAATCAATCGAAATTCGATCAACAAATTCTCGATTATCGACAATTGTATTCCGATTTTCGAACTAAATACGATCGATTGAAATCGACAATTCTTTTCGATGATCACGACAAACAATATCTCAAATCTCTCGACGAATATTTCCATTGTCTAACTCAACAAACCGATCGAATCAATTCACTGACAATTTCATTCAATGATTTTCTTCATGAACATGCAAATTTAATCAACACATACGCAAAATTGATAAGATTCTACAGTAAAGAAATCGATTGGAATTTGAGTTCATTCGAACCAATCGATCATTCGAAATACAATCAAGTTCGAAGTCAATTAATTGAAAACGATTTAATCGAAGATTCAACCGAGATCTTCGAATATGATCAACAAATTGATGAATATCGAAAACAATATCAAATATTCATCGATGATTTACAAATTCTTATCGAACGAAGAAGATCGATTTTCATTCGATACGAAACCATTCGAACACAAATCGAACTTTGGTGTCAATCGATCGACCACGAAGATCCACCGTCGATCGATCCATTAATAAATGCAACTAGAGACTTAGTAGAATTTCTACGATCGATTGAAAATCTCGGTCTATCGAATGATAAACATTCGTTTTGCGAAAAGCAAACAAAAGATTTAATTGAACGATATTATCTCATCAGACAATATCAACAAATGAAATCTTTAGCTGAAAAATTACTTTTATTAGCAAAGAATTCAGTCAATCGAAATGAAAATCTTCTTCTTCCATTAGACAAGCATTCCGCCGAGATTCTCCTCGATAAATTTCAAGTAAAATATTCTCAAATAATTTCAAAAATAAACATTTTTGTTTTGTGTTCAAATAGAATCTCGCTGAACAACTTAAATCTCATTCTTCGACAATTGCTGAATACAAATCCAGTGGGTTAATCTTGATCAATCATTGTCGAGAACATCTCGATACGGATCTTATTGAAAATGAAATTAATTCCATCAGTAAATCGTGGTCGGAATATACCGCATATCTATTCGATACAATCGATTATCTTCAATTACATTTAAATGATCTCGAAGAATTCTATCGATTGGTTGAAGATATCGGGAAAAATCAAGATAATCTCAAAGAAAAACTGTGCATTTGCAATCGAAAAGGCGAATATTTGACTCGAATAAATCCAAATGATCGTTCGATCGAGTTGATCTTAGAAAAACTCAATCGATTGCCGATTGATGAATTCGAAATTTCCATGAATAATCTCGCTCAATTATTAATCTCGTCGATAACAGATCCAATTTCTTGTCAATTAGATAAACTAAACGAACAATTAATCGATAATAAAGTCGTAGAAAATCAACTTGATCAACAAAAATTTCTTCTCGAACAACTTCAACAAACATTTGATGATCAAAGACTTCGTCAATTCAATGAACATTGGACAATTATGAAACAAACAAATGATCTACGTCAAGAGAATCTTCTTCTCACACATATACATGCAGCTCAATTCTGGTCTCAATATGAAATTCTTCGTCAATTGCTCGAACAAATCGATGACCAAGATTTGATTACGAACAACAAACCGTTATTCGAACAATTTACTAACGAACTGACAAATAAATTAATTGAGTTAATCAAAGATAATCAACAAGAGGTCCAACGAATTGAATTCTATCGAAAGAAAATCGAAGATAAATGGAATGAAATCGATGAGATTCAGCGAACAAGAGAAAGTCATATCGAGAAAATTGAAGAACAGTAAAATTCATTTATTTTTTCGAATTAATTTCTTGTTTTTTCTCTAGAAAAACGTTGATCTATCATCCAGATCGTCAACAAAATCGTATCATTGAATCATTAGACATCTGTTCATCGAAGTTCTCTCAATTGACTTTTGATTCTCAGTTGACAATTGATGAAATGCTTTCGAAATATCGTTGTTTATTGAATGAAATTGAATTGATTTCATACGATCTCGAGCAATTCAAACAGAATGATCTCAGTAATCGAGAAATCGAACAACGTTGGAAAGATTTATTCGATCAGACAAACATGAAAATAATTTCTCTTGAAAAACAATTCGAAAGTATGAAATCAAGAGAGAATTTCATCGAACAAACAACTCATGAACTTGATTTAATTGATCAACAAATTGTCGAATGTAAGACCTACGGTAATTGTCAGTTGATTATCGAACGATTAGAACAAATCGAACGAGATTTACCTGAAGAATTAAAACGTAAACGAAAACAAAAACGATTATTAAAAAGAATTTTCGTTTTATTTAGCTTTGTTTTTCGATATTCAACATCGAATACTGACTAAACAAAATGATCTTTATG
>Ga0209952_1003369_pt1 | contig 11158 bp, 13 predicted proteins | sample ThiBiot_750_biof_2_FD_183951 | JGI IMG/M metagenome (GOLD analysis project Ga0209952, IMG submission 183951) | Wastewater bioreactor microbial communities from Cape Town, South Africa - Thiocy_cont_750_biof (SPAdes) | ecosystem: Engineered > Bioreactor > Thiocyanate-remediating >...
CGATCACCTGACGGCCGTCGGTGGTGATGTAGTGCATGTCCTTGGCGCCGGCGAGCAGCCGAGGAGCCTTCTTGAACGCGCGGTTTGCGGTGAACGGCATCCAGAATGCGGCGAGATCGTTGGGGACATTCACGCTGCGCTGGTTTGGGCTCTTGTCTAACATGGGGTCCCTCTGCTGCTTGTCGGCGGGTTGTTGACTGCGCCCAACCTAGATCGTTTTGACCGCGAGTGGAAACGTAGCAACGCCGCAGAGCAGGTATTTTTGTCGCGGTGAACACGGCTCTGCGAGGTGCCACGCGGTAGGGAGAACTTACGCAGTTCTCCTGATGCGTGGATAGGGATTTACAATCTTAAATTGAGGATATTGGATATAAATACAATTAACGGTTGTATGATTGAGTGGGTCCATGACATGGCTCACTTATCTGTTCCTTCGTTTCACCCGCTGTCGCAATGCGGCATCCGCGGTCGAATTCGCCATCCTCGTGCCGGTGTTTCTGGTGCTGGTGTTCGGCATCATCGTGTTCGGTTCGTACCTGGCGATGGTGCATGGCGTTCAGCAACTAGCGGCGGAGGCGGCGCGGCGCTCGATTGCCGGCCTGAACAACACCGAACGCGCAAGCCTCGCCGCCGGCTATGTCGGCGCCAATGCCGGTTCCTACCCGTTGCTCGCCGCGGATCGCTTGACAGTGGCCAGCGCCACGTCCGGCAGCAATGTCTTCGTGGTCACCGTCGACTACGACGCCTCGCAAAGCTTCATCTACGCGCTGCCGGCATTCGTGCCGATGCCGCCGTCGCGGATCGAGCGTTCGGCGGCAATCCCCTTCGGCGGATTTTAACGGAGGAGACTGGCAATGCCGAACCTGCTGCACCGCTTCTGTGCCGACCGCCAAGGCAACATCGCCATCATGGGAGCGGGTTGCATGATGCTGGTGGTAGGTTGCGCCGCGCTCGGTGTCGATGTCGGCAGCATTTTCACCGATCGACGGAAGACCCAAAGCGCCGCCGATCTTGCTGCGATTGTCGCCGCCAGCAATTTGTCGAAGGCAGAGAGCGCGGCGCGAGCAACCGTGGTGGACAATGCCTACCCGGCAGACGCGCTGCTGTCGGTCGAACTCGGCTCCTATACGCCATCGGCGGCGCTGGCTCCACAGGCGCGCTTCGTGACACCGGCGAACGGCATCGCCAATGCCGCGCGGGTGACGGTGCGCACACAGACGCCGCTATTCTTCGCGCGGGTGTTTACGGGCGCGGATCAATACACCATCACCACCACAGCGACGGCGGCGAGCACGGCGGTGGCGTCGTTCGCTATCGGATCGCGGCTCTTGGCGCTTGATGGCGGATTGCTCAACGGCGTGCTCGGCAGTCTTTTGGGGACGTCGCTGTCGCTCTCGGTGATGGATTATCGGGCGTTGGCCGACGCAAAGATCGACGCGCTGGATTTCCTGTCGGCGTTGGCGACCAAGGCGAACCTGACGGCGGCAACTTACGCCGATGTGCTCGATAGCAACGTGAAAATCGGCGACGTAATCAGCGCTTTGCTGACGGCGCAGCAGGCGGCGGGCGGCGTCAATGCCGCGACCAGCGCGTTGCAGCAGGTCTCGCTGGCGCTGGCGGGTATCACCACGAAGATCGCACCGGGCAAGCTGATCGATCTCGGTCCGTACCGCGATCTCTCGACCGGGCAGAAGCCGCAAGCCGGCGTGAGCCTCTCCGCGCTCGATGTCCTGAATGCGGCCGCCAATGTCGCCAACGGCGCGCATCAGGTCGCGGCAGGTGCGAATCTCAATCTGCCCGGCATCGCCAGCGTGTCGCTGACGGCGACGGTCGGAGAGCAGCCGCAAGGATCGAGCTGGATCACCGTCGGCACGCAAGGCGCCAGCGTGCATACCGCGCAGACGCGGGTGTTGCTGCTGGTGAAATTGCTCGGCACCGGCAGCGTATCGGCCGTGAATCTGCCGATCTACGTCGAGGTGGCGTCCGGCACCGCGACTCTCGACGCGGTGAGTTGTGGCTATCCCGATGTCAGCAGTTCGACGGTGCAGCTCGGCGTGACGCCGGGCATCGTCGATGCATGGATCGGCAATGTCTCGGTTGCGGACCTGAACAATTTCACCAGCAAGCCCAACCCCGGGCCGGCGACGCTGGTGGACCTCGGTGCGATCAAGGTCAGCGGCAAGGCCCATGCCGGCATCGGCAATACCTCGCCCACGCCGGTGACATTCAGTTATTCCGATATCCAGGCGATGACCAAGAAAACGGTCACCACTACCAATTTCACGCAATCCTTGACCGGCAGCCTGCTCGGCGATCTGTCGCTCAACGTGCAAGTCGGGCCGCTTGGCCTGCCGATTCCCGGCCTCGGCGGGCTGGTTAGAGGCATCATCGGAGGTGCTACCGGCTCGATCGACCAGTTGCTGGCACAGGTGCTGGCGACGCTCGGCGTCGGGATCGGACAGGCCGACGTCTGGGTCACCGGCGTGCGCTGCGACCGCGCCGTGCTGGTGAATTGACGTTTTTCTCCGGTACGTCATGGCCGGGCTCGACCCGGCCATCCATCCGCTTTGAAAAGCACTTGCGAGAATAATGGATGCGCGGGTCGAGCCCGCGTATGTCGCCAAACCAGCTTGCCGCCCCGTGCTTGCACTGGTACCACCCGCGCCATGGCTGACAAACCGAAAAAACTGCAAAAACTCCGCGCCCGCCTGCCGCGTGGGCTGGTGGATCGCACCGCCTCCGAGATCGCCGCGACCCGGCGTATGACCGAGGTGATCCGCGAGGTCTATGAACGCTACGGCTTCGAGCCGGTCGAGACGCCGGCGATGGAATACACCGACGCGCTCGGCAAGTTCCTGCCGGATCAGGACAGGCCCAACGAGGGCGTGTTCTCGTTTCAGGACGACGACGAGCAGTGGATCTCGCTGCGCTACGATCTCACCGCGCCGCTTGCTCGCTATGTCGCAGAGAATTTCGACGCGCTGCCGAAGCCGTATCGCAGCTATCGCGCTGGCTACGTCTATCGCAACGAGAAGCCCGGTCCCGGCCGTTTCCGCCAGTTCATGCAATTCGATGCCGACACGGTCGGCTCAGCCTCGCCCGCCGCCGATGCCGAGATGTGCATGATGGCCGCCGACGCCATGGAAGCGCTCGGCATTCCGCGCGGCAGCTATGTGGTGAAGGTCAACAACCGCAAGGTGCTCGACGGCGTGCTCGAAAGCATCGACCTCGGTGGCGACGAGAACGCGGGCCGCAGGCTCACGGTGCTGCGCGCGATCGACAAGCTGGATAAGTTTGGGCCGGAAGGCGTGCGCTTGTTACTTGGCGAGGGTCGCAAGGACGAGAGCGGCGATTTCACTAAGGGCGCTGGACTTGCATCCGATGCAATCGAGCAAGTAATTGCCTTCACCGATGGCAAGCCGGCGGGCGAATCCAAGCTTCTCGCCGATGGACGCGACGAGCTTGAACAGATTCGTTCGCTTGTAACCGCTGGCGGCTACGACGAGAGCCGTATCAAGATCGACCCCTCCGTCGTGCGCGGCCTCGAATATTACACTGGCCCTGTCTACGAGGTTGAACTGCTGCTCGAGACGAAGGACGAGAAGGGCCGTCCGGTGCGCTTCGGCTCGGTCGGTGGTGGTGGGCGATATGACGGCCTCGTCTCGCGCTTTCGCGGCGAGCCGGTGCCGGCGACCGGGTTCTCCATCGGCGTGTCGCGTTTGCAGGCGGCGCTCACCATGCTCGGCAAGATCGACACCAAGCCGGATTTCGGCCCCGTCGTGGTGACGGTGTTCGATCGCGAGCGCGTCGCCGATTACCAAAAGATGGTTGCGACGTTGCGCAACGCGAATATCCGTGCCGAACTTTACCTCGGCAATCCGAAGAACATGGGCAATCAGCTCAAATACGCCGACAAGCGCAATTCCCCCTGCGTTATCATTCAGGGCTCGGATGAGAAGGCGCGCGGCGAAGTGCAGATCAAGGATCTGATCGAAGGTGCGAAGGCTGCTGCCGCGATCGCCTCCAACGCCGAATGGCGCGAGACGCGGCCGGCGCAGTTCTCGTGCGCGGAGAGCGATCTCGTCGCCAAGGTGCGCGAAGTGCTCACGCGTCATGATGTGATGTGGGGTTGATTGCCTTTCTCTGCCGTCATGCCCGGCTTGTGCCCAGGCATCCACGTTTTGTTTGATCTTCAGATGAAAGAAAGACGTGGATGGCCGGGACGAGCCCGGCCATGACCATCGGCTACAATGGTGGTAAGAAAATAGGCGCAAAAGCGAGGAAGCAAAAATGCCCGAGATCACCATCAGCATGGCCGCAGGCCGCACCGATGAACAGAAGGCCGGCATGATGCGCGACATCACGCAGGCCTTGGTGAAGAACCTCGGCGTCGATGCCGAGGCCGTCGTCATCCAGATCAACGAAGCGCCGCTTCATCATAAAATGAAGGGCGGGAAGACCTACGCCGAGCGCAGCCCTGCAGCGAAGAGCAAATAGTAAGAAGCGCGCCTCAGCCGAACACCGCCACGTTCTGCCGGCTGGTCATCACCGCTTGTCCGGCGGCGTTCCAGACTGTCATGACCTGACTGGTGTAGCCGTTCGCCGCGGCGTCGGCTTCGGTGCGGATCAGCCACCAACCGTCGGCGGTGTCGATGGTGTCGGTCAACAGATCGATCGACCACGTCATGGTGCTGATCAGGCCGGGCGCGGTCAGCATCGCAACGATCGCAGGCGGCGGCGCATCGGCCAACGCCAACAGCGGCACCAGCGAAGGTTTAAGCGATGCATCGCGGTGCCGCAGCCACAGCGTCATCGTCGGGTCTTTCGCGCCGCTGAACGGAAACGCGCCGCCGGCATTCTTTCCTTCGATATGTTGCAGGAAGCGCAAGTGTGGCGGTGCACGGTCGAAGAACGTCGGACAGGACTCCGGCTTGCCGGTTGGCGCGGCGGCTGTCGCGGCGAACGCGACCTTGGACGCGCGGCCCGCGCCGAAGCAGAACGTCGCGCGCGTGGCGAGGCCGCTCTCGCCGAACAGATCGACGCCGACGAACACGGTGGACTTTCCGCGGCGCAGTTCGACTGGCGTCAGTTTCAACTCGCCGGATGCCGGACCGATGAAGGATATTTGCGCCGAGCGCAGCGGCGGCAGTTCGCCGAACTGACGTTGCGCGGCCTGGAGGCAAAGCGCGGCGCCGAGGCCGCCATAGACCGTTCTGCCTTGCAGCCAGTCCTCACTGACGGTGATGGCCCAGCCGTCGGCGGTTTGCGTCATACTGCCCATCAAGGCGCTGAACTCGGTCATCCTGATATCCTGTTCGTCTTCAATCGCTACCTAATTAGATGATTATCATCATATATAAACGGCGTTGGGAAGCCCCGGCGACTATCGATTGAAGGGGTGGGGATGCGTGAGAAGGATGGGCGTGTGAGAGGGGGCCGGGGGCTCGACGCGCATCCCATCCGGTTCTAAGAATGACGTATGGATGCACGCGATTTTATCAAGATCGGCATGAGCGCCGAGCGGTTGCTGACGGTGACGCATGACCTCACCGTTCAGCACTTCGTACCGGCGATGCCGGCGGTTTACGGCACGCCGATGATGATCCTCGAAATGGAAATGACCTCGGGCGACGCCATCGTGCCGCATCTGCCGGCGGGATGGGTTACGGTCGGCACCGAGGTCAATATCCGGCATCTCGCGGCGACGCCGGTCGGGCGCGTGGTGCGTACCACCGCGCGCGTCATCGAGGTGGAGCGCCGCGTCGTGCGTTTCGAGGTCGAGGCGTTCGACGGCGACCGCAAGATCGGCGACGGCCGGCACGGCCGCGGCCTCGTCAACACCGCCGACTTCAGTGCGCGCTTCGGGGTGATCTGAAGCTTGAGTTGAGGTTCGATTCCGTCATTGCGAGGAGCGATAGCGACGAAGCAATCCAGAGCTAAGCGGCAAAGAGCTGGATTGCTTCGCTCAAAATGACTGTGTTTAGAGCGTTTTCGATTTTCACGGCAATGCCACTAGGCGTCATTGCCGGGCTTGACCCGGCAATCCATCATCTTTGAAGAAGATGGATGCGCGGATCAAGTCCGCGCATGACGACAGATGATTCCGTCAAAAGCGGAAAGCCTCTAGCGCCGTCACTTCGGCAGCAGGCCCTTCAGCTTCTGCATATCCGTGATGTTGATCTTGAAGCCGCCCGGCATCACGATGTCGCCGGGCTTCTGATCCGGTTTGCAGGGACCGAGCCATTTGGCTTCGACGGTCATCGTCGTTTCGCGCGGACCGCCGGCGGACGTGCCGCTCACCTTCGACGTCACCTGCACGGTATATGCGGAATTGAAATCGCCCGTGACGTCGGAATGGGACGTCATCGACATGCCGTTCACGGTGCAGACGGCGTCGGTCATGTACCCGGCGGCGGTCTTCTTCACGTCGTTCTTGGAGCAGGTCTGTTTCGCCATCGGCGAAAGATTCGATGTCAGGTCCTTGTCGGTCGCAGCGTCGGTGCATTGCTGCATGGTCATGCCGGCTGCTTTTGTCGCGGCGTCAAGCATACGGATTTCCCACAGGCCCGGCTTGCGCGTCGGCATTTCGTCGGCGCGGGCAACGGCCATCCCGGCGACGCCGGCCACCATGGCCCCGGCGATCAGCCATGCGGTGCGCGATCGAATCATTGAAGGCACCCTCTTGATCATCGGTGACGCCTCCTGTCAGTTCGCGGATGCCCGGGTGAATCGGTCAGTAGCGGACGCGCAGCGGGCGCTCATAGCTGCCATGGCGGGTCCAGCGGCAGGCAAACGAGCTATAGCTGCCGTAAGTCTTCTGGATTGACAGCCATTTGACGACCTTACCGTATTGCGCGCAATGATTGATCGCCAACGCCCGGATATCGGTCTGGCCGATCAGATTCGCGGAAATGATGCCGCCGGTATCGTTGCCTTGGAAAGGTGCCACATAGTCGGCCCGGGCGCTGCCGCAGGCCAGGATTGCCGTCACCGCCGCTATGGCAGCCATACCGATCGTTCGCATGGTCATCTCCGATTCACTGCGCCTAATTTATGCGGCCAAGGCCGCCAAGGAAAGCGCCGCAGGGCCGGAATCGCCGGGATGTCCGCCGGTGTGGCCGCGGCGCACTTGACCTCACGCGGCGATCGCGGCACCGTCCCCGTCACAATTTCAGGATGGATGAAGCGATGATCGGCCTTGTCATGCCTTTCGGGAAACGTGGTGTCGGCGCCGTGCTGGGCGCAGTGTTGGGTGTATTGACGCTTTCGCCGGCGGCAAATGCCGCCAGCCTGCTGGAAATGAACTTCGGGTTGTTCGGCCCGCGTTACGACGGCGCGCTGCCGTCCTGCGAATCGGCGCTCGGCACCATCTCTTCGCAATTCGCCGAGAAGGAAAGCACCTTTTGGAATTCGGCGTTGCAAATCACCGGTTACGACCGGGTGCGCGAGACGGCTTTCCGGCCCTGGACCTCGGATAACATTCCGCGCCGCTATTGCAGTGCTCGCGCCATGCTCAACGACGGCAAAGCGCGCACGGTGGATTATTCGATCATCGAGGACGGCGGCCTGGCCGGTTATGGTCCCGGCGTCGAATGGTGCGTGAGCGGGCTCGACCGCAACTGGGCCTACAACCCGCGCTGCAAGGCGGCGCGCCGCTGACACGCATCGCCATGGCTCAGGTTTCGCTTTTGTCGCGCTTCCGCCGATTGCTGATCTTGCCGGTCGTCGCGGCCGCGCTTTCGCTCGCCGTGATGCCGTCGTCGGCGCAGGATCGACGCCAGAATGCGCCCGGCCAGTTTGACTTTTACGTACTGTCGCTGTCGTGGTCGCCGTCGTTCTGCGAGGCGGCGCGCGAACGCGGCAATACCGGTCGCTCTCAGCAGGTGCAGTGTGGTGGCAGGCCGTTTTCGTTCGTGGTGCATGGCCTGTGGCCGCAATATGAGCGCGGCTTTCCGGACTATTGCCAGCGGCCATCGCCACGCTTGCCGCGCAACATCATGACGTCGATGCTCGACCTCATGCCGGCGCCGGGATTGATCTACAACGAATGGGACAAACACGGCACCTGTTCCGGGCTGGGCCCGCGCGGTTACTTCGAAGCCATCCGCAAGGCGCGCGCGGCGGTGAAGATTCCGGCGGAATATCTCGAGCTGATGCAGACCAGAACAGTGGCGCCTGCTGCTGTCGAGGCTGCGTTCATCAAGGCGAATCCCGGCCTCAGCGAAGCGGCTATCGCTGTGACCTGCGACCGCACCCGGTTGAGCGAGGTGCGGATCTGTATGACCAAGGATCTGCAATTCCGCGCTTGTGACGAGATCGATCGTCGCGCCTGCCGTCGCGGTACGGTGACGATGCCGCCGGTGCGCGGCGGCTGATTTCAGCGCCGCCTTATTGCCTTCCGGTTATTCGACCTGTCGGAAGTGTGGCAGACCGGAACTGTCGGCGCATCCAGACGTTGCGACTTCATCCGCAACAATATGGACGACGATCATGCCTCGCGGTGACAAATCGACTTACACCGACAAGCAGAAGCGCAAGGCCGAACATATCGAAGAAGGCTACGAAGACCGCGGCGTCAGAAAGAAGGAAGCCGAGCGGCGTGCCTGGGCCACCGTCAACAAGGAGAGCGGCGGCGGCAACAAGAGCGGCTCCGGCCGCGGCGTGCGTGACACCAAGGTTGCTGCGAAGAAAGGCGGACGGATCGGCGCTCCGCGCGGCGGCAAGGCGGCCGCACGGCGTCCGGCGAAGGCGCGTTCCGCCTCGGCCAAGAAGGCCGCGACAACACGAAAGCGCCATTCGGCTACGCGCTCGGCTGCGGCAAAGAAAGCCGCAGCTACCCGAAAGCGCCACGCTGCGGCGCGCGCCAGGACGGCGACCAAACGATCCGCGAAGAAGACGGTCAAGCGGACGAAGAAGCGTTGACCAGCTGTTCTTCTCGGCCTCTGGCTTGCTTCGTCGCTATCGCTCCTCGCAACGACGAGAAAATCGGGCATCAGACCTGACTTCGTTCGACGCTGGATGGAGGATGCGACGATCGGACTTGGCTCAAGCTCCACATCCAAAGCGACGGGTGACGGAGATGGTTGAAGCCATGTCCGTCGCCCGCACGTCGTGGCGATGACGCCTTGAAGAGAGGCGCCTCCACTATTGCTTAGCGGCGAGCCTTCTTGCCGCGCTTGGCCTTGGTCGCCTTCTTGGCTTTCGGCGCCTTCTTGGCTTTCACTTTCTTCTTCGATTTCGGCGCGGCAGTGGCTGCCTTGGCGCTCGAGATATCATCGACGGCAGCGGCGGAGACGTGCTTGACGATCGACTTGATGGTGCTCTTGGCCGACGCTTTGCTGACGTAGCCTTCCGACGCGAACATCTTCTCGCCGTTCGGCGCGACAAAGCGAAAACGAAATTCGTTTTTCTTGTCGCGATAAATCTCGAATTTGTAAGGCATCATGCCCTCCTGGATTGGCTGTGCGACTGAATTGATTCGCAATCGTTGCAACCTCGATGTGCACGGCGAGGATGTCAAGTCGCAGGAGGAAGGCCAAACATACTGAACGCGGCACGCATGATGCGCGCCGCGTTTCGCTTTGATTGTCGATGTCGGAACGTTTGGTACGTGCTGTCTATTTGATCAGCGGGCAGCCGCCGTCCTTCATCGGGCGGAAGACCTGATCGCCGGGGACCTCGGCGAGAATCTTGTAGTAGTCCCACGGATACTTCGACTCTTCCGGTTTCTTCACTTCGAGCAGCAACATGCTGTGCACCATGCGGCCGTCCTCGCGCAGATAGCCGTTGTCGGTGAAGGCATCGCGAACCGGCATTTCACGCATCTTGGCGAGCACCGCTTTGGTATCGCGTGTGCCTGCGGCCTTCACGGCTTTCAGATAGTGCAAGGTTCCGCTGTAGGTCGCCGCCTGATTCATCGACGGCATCCGCTTCATCCGCTCAAAGAACTTCTTGCCGAAAGCGCGGGTGCGTTCATTCTGGTCCCAATAATAGGCTTCGGTGATGATCAGGCCCTGCGACATCTTCAAGCCGAGGCTGTGGATGTCGGAAATGAACATCACGATGCCTGCGAGCTTCTGGCCGCCGGCAACGATGCCGAATTCGGCAGCTTGCTTGATGGCGTTGATGGTGTCGCCGCCGGCGTTGGCGAGGCCGATGATTTTGGCCTTCGAGGCTTGCGCCTGGAGCAGGAACGAGGAGAAGTCCGAGGTGTTGAGCGGATGCCGCGCGCTGCCGAGGATCTTGCCGCCGGCTGCCTTCACCACCTCGCTGACGTCGCGTTCGATCGAATGGCCGAACAGATAGTCGGCGGTGATGAAGAACCAGCTATCGCCGCCCTGCTTGACCACGGCGCTGCCGACGGTATGGGCGTTGGAATAGGTGTCATAGGTCCAGTGCGCGGTATAGGGCGAACACGACTTGCCGGTGATATCCGAACTCGCCGCATCGGTGATAATCATGATCTTTTCGTAGCGCTTCGACATCTCCATCGCGGCGAGCGCGGTGGCCGACGTCGGCAGGTCGATGATCATGTCGACGTTTTCGGCCTCGTACCATTTGCGCGCGATATTGGCGGCAATGTCGGCCTTCATCTGCGGATCGGCGGTGACCAGTTCGATCGGCTTGCCGAACATGGTGCCGCCGAATTCCTCGATGGCCATCTTGGCGCCTTCGACATTGCCGGCGCCGCCGATGTCGGAATAGACCGAGCCGAAGTCGGTCATCACGCCGATTTTCAACGGTTGGTCCGACTGTTGCGCCAGTGCGACTCCGCCCGCCAGCAATGAAACGGATAAAGTGGCCGCGGCGACCGCGCGGTGCGAGAATCTCATGGGTGCCTCCCAGTTCGTTTTTGCTTCGAACGAACAGCTTGGATGAGTTCCCCGGAGCAGGCAAGGTTAAGCGTAACGGTGCAATGCCGTTGTGCAGACAAACGCGTTACATTTGGTCGCAGGTGAAGAAGGGCGGATCACCGTCGCGCAGCGGGCGCGAAGAGAAGCGTCAGCCATCGACCTTGAGCGCGGCGATGAAGGCTTCCTGCGGGATGTCGACCTTGCCGAACTGCCGCATCTTCTTCTTGCCTTCCTTCTGCTTCTCCAGAAGCTTGCGCTTGCGGGTGATGTCGCCGCCGTAGCACTTCGCGGTGACGTCCTTGCGC
>Ga0209952_1003371_pt1 | contig 11157 bp, 9 predicted proteins | sample ThiBiot_750_biof_2_FD_183951 | JGI IMG/M metagenome (GOLD analysis project Ga0209952, IMG submission 183951) | Wastewater bioreactor microbial communities from Cape Town, South Africa - Thiocy_cont_750_biof (SPAdes) | ecosystem: Engineered > Bioreactor > Thiocyanate-remediating >...
AGCCTTCCAGTCGGTGATGTAGACGTCGTGGCCCGGCAGGAAGGCTTCAACCGTGCCGCGCAACAGCGTCGCATAGTGGCCGGACATCGGCGCGACGATCAGCACGCGCGGCTGCGGCTTGCTCAACGGCGCGACGATCGCGCGCTCGAAATGCAACAGACGACAGAACGGCTTCTCCCAGACCGACCGAACCGTCACCGGCACGCGATGGCCTTCCACCTCGGTGAAATCGAGGCCCCATTCCGGCTTGCCGTAGCGGCGCGTGATGCGTTCGAACAACTCGCAACCCGCAGCGATGGATTTGCCGAACGTGGTGTGCGACCAGGGATTGACCGGATTTTCAAACAGGATCTTGGTGGCATCCGTGACCGCGCGCGCCGGATTGAGAGAGGCCTGGCCCATCTCATACATCCAGTACAACGGCGTCATCATCGCGGAGCCACCCTGAACGGGCAGGGTCGGCGCACCGCCAAATTCACCAATCGCCATCAGTTAATCCCCGAATTTCATTTTGCATTGCAATAGTGTGACGAGTGCGCTGCGGAGCGTCAATCCATCTATTTTGCTATACCCCGTGGATCGGCAACTTCATTCTGCTAGAGGCGGGTTAACAGAGGGATTCCGTCCCCTGGCGGGCCATCGTGCCCATGGAGCCGGCCGCGAATGGATCCGATTCTCGCCGTGTGTGGTTCTGTCACCACACCTTTCGAGCCGCGACGGATAGTCCATACCCACACGGATCGACGATGCGATAGAATCAACGCCATGACCGACACCGCGTTTCCCGATTTCGACCATCCGCGACGGTATATCCGTCTGGATACCATCCTGAGGTTGCGCTGGCTCGCGGCCCTCGGCCAACTCGCGGCCATCTTCTTCGTGGTGCAGAGCCTCGACTTCGATGTTCCGATCATCCCTTGCGTCGCCATCATCGCGGCTTCGGCTGTGGTCACGCTGGCGTTGCAGATCGCGGTCAATCCGATGCAACGATTGGCGCCACGCCACGCGGCGGCGCTGCTCGCGCTGAATATCGCCGAACTCGCCGGACTGCTCTACCTCACCGGCGGCCTGGAAAATCCTTTCTCGTTCCTGTTCCTCGGCCCGGTGCTGATTTCGGCGACCGCACTGCCGACGCGGATCACCATCGCACTTGGTGTCTTTGCCGCGGTCTGCGCCACGGCGCTCGGCTTCTTCCATCTGCCGTTGCCATGGAACAGAGAGGGGCCGCTGGTGCTGCCGCCGGTCTACATGGCCGGCATCTGGCTCTCGATCCTGCTGGCGATCGGCGTAACCAGCCTCTACACGTTTCAGGTCACCGAAGAGGCGCGTAAGCTGGCCGACGCACTCGCCGCCACCGAATTGGTGCTGACCCGCGAACAGCATCTGACTCAACTCGACGGCCTCGCGGCCGCGGCCGCCCACGAACTCGGCACGCCGCTGTCGACCATCTTCCTGATCTCGCGCGAACTCGAACAGACCACGCCACACGACAGCCCGCTCGCGAGCGACGTCAAAACCCTGCGCGAACAGGCGCAACGCTGCCGCGACATACTCGCCAAGATCGCGCAACTGTCATCGTCAGGCGCGCCGTTCGACCGGATGCCGCTCTCGACGTTGATCGAGGAATCGGTCGCGCCGCATCGCGATTTCGGCATCGCCATCAAGATCCATATCGCCGCGTCCGACGGTGCCGAGCCCGCCAGTATGCGCAACCCGGCGATCCTCTACGGCGTCGGCAACATTCTCGAGAACGCGGTGGATTTTGCCCGCACCACGGTCGAAGTCGACGCTCGCTGGAATGACGACATCGTCGAGATTATCATTTCCGATGACGGCCCCGGTATCGCCCCCGACCTCTTGAAGCGGATCGGCGAACCTTATCTCACGCGCCGCCGCGGCGTGGATCAGACCCATCGCGAGCGCCGCGGCCTCGGCCTCGGCATCTTCATCGCGCGGACCCTTCTGGAACGCTCGGACGCTGAGGTGGCCTTTTCCAATCGAACCTTCCCGGAGCACGGTGCGGTGGTGCGGATCGCCTGGCCGCGCTCCAGTTTCGAAACCTCGCAAACGACAAGCGACGCCTAGAGCCTTTCCCGTTCCGATAGAATCGGAACGAGGCTCTAGGTTCTTGTTTGGACGCGCTTCTTCGCAAACCGGTATCCACTCCGCTCGAAAACGCTCTAGCGGGACCTATCCCGTTGTTCGCGCTTAGTTGTTTGGGAGCGAGGCCTACCCTCACCCGAAGGGAACTCACAGCGTGCCACTCGCGACGATATGTGCCCTTGGAATTGCATGGCAGCACCCCATATTCTGATGATCGACAATCAGGAAAACCCCCGTGACCGCCATTGCCGAACTTGCCGCTGAGACCGACCGCTCGCTGATGATCGTGGAAGACGACAAACCGTTTCTGGAACGGCTGTCGCGCGCGATGGAAACACGCGGCTTCACCGTCACTTCATGCGAGAGCGTGTCGGACGGCCTGAATCACATCGGCAAGTCTGCACCGGCTTTCGCCGTGGTGGACCTGCGGCTCGGCGACGGCAACGGCCTTGATGTGGTCGCGGCGCTGAAGCGCCAGCGGCCGGATGCGCGCGCCATCGTGCTGACCGGTTATGGCAACATCGCCACCGCGGTGACCGCCGTGAAGATGGGCGCGGTTGATTACCTGTCGAAGCCCGCAGATGCCGATGACGTCGTCGCGGCGCTGCTCGCGAGCGGCACCGAGAAGTCGGAACTGCCGAGCAACCCAATGTCGGCGGATCGCGTGCGCTGGGAACACATCCAGCGCATCTATGAGCTTTGCAACCGCAATGTCTCCGAGACGGCGCGGCGGCTCAACATGCATCGCCGCACCTTGCAGCGCATCCTCGCCAAGCGCGCGCCGCGCTGACGCGGAGCCTTAGGCCAAATCGTCGAAAGTGTATCCCTGCGGATCGATCAGCCGATTGATCCGCAGCGCCGCCGCCATCCCGAACCGCACCGTCATCAGCTTGCGCGTCGGGGCCGGCAACCGATGTTCAGGCGCCTCGCAATGCAGATGCGCGCCGTAAGCGTCGGCGACAATCAGCCCGGTCTCGGCCGGGAAAATCTCGCACGGCAAATCCTGCGGGAACGCAAAGAACAGCCGGTCGCAATGCGCACGGTAGTCCTGCCATTTGTGGTCGGCGCGTAAATCCTCCACGGACGATTTGATCTCGATGATCCAGAGATCGCCGCGACCGTTGAGCGCCACCAGATCGGCGCGCCGCCCTGACGGCAGCGGTAATTCGCTGATGCAGGAAAAGCCGAGCGACCCGAGCCAGCGCGACGTGCCGCGCGCCACCGCCAGCGCCGTCTGCGATTGGCGGCCATCCGGTGGCGGCATGAGATTCACTGCAATCGATTCCATGATCTTCGAACCCTAACAGATTTCATCACCACACAGCAGCATGAGATCGACTTCGGCGCGGCCGGCTGGCCCGTCGCGGAACGCCGCTTTGTGCGCCGAAATCGCCTCTCTGGGCACGGGGGTTCGTGCAACTGCGCCTGCCGCAGTTAGTCCTGGAGGCAAGATGACGTTCACCACCACCGTTCGTGGCTTCGCGCTGGCGATTGCGGCCCTGCCCCTCATCGCCATCACCACTCCGGCCATGGCTAAACCCACCATCGAAGTCGGGTTCGTGCTCGACACCACGGGTTCGATGGGTGGCCTGATCGAAGGCGCCAAGCGCAAGATCTGGGCGATCGCCACCGCCATCGCCGACGGCAATGCCGATGCGGATATCCGCATGGGCCTCGTCACCTATCGCGACATCGGTGACGACTACGTCACCAAGACCTATGACCTCACCACCGATATTCAGGACCTCTACGCCAACCTGCTGGCGGTAAAGGCGCGCGGCGGCGGCGACTGGCCGGAAAGCGTCAACGAAGCGCTCGACGTCGCCATCAACAAACTGAAATGGACGCCGGGGAACGAGGCACGGCGCATCGTCTTCTTGGTCGGAGACGCGCCGCCACACATGGATTATGCCCAGGACACGAAATATCCGGTCACACTGTCGGTCGCCAAACAAAAGGATATCGTCGTCAACGCGGTGCTGGCCGGCAGCGCTCGCGACACCGAGCGGGTGTGGCGCGACATCGCACAAAACGGCAACGGTCGCTTCATTCCGATCCCGCAAGATGGCGGTCAGGTCGTCGTCATCGAGACGCCGTTCGACGACGAGATCATCATCTTGCAAAACGAAATCAACGGAACCGTGATCCCCTACGGTCCGCGCGCGCTGCAAAAGCGTACCGAGGAGAAGGCCCGGCAACTCTCTGAAGTCGCGGCCGCCGCGCCCGCTGCTGCGTCCGACATGGCGAGCTATCTCAACAAGCGCTCCGCCGCCTCGTCGGAGGCCATCACCGGTGGCGGAGATCTGGTCAGCGACGTTGGCACGGGACGCCGCCAACTCGACACCGTCAAAGATGAGGAACTTCCTGAATCGCTACGCAAACTGCCACCGGCACAACGTTCCGCGATGCTGGAGGAGAAGCTGAAAGCCCGCGCCGCGCTCAATGGCAAACTGGCCGGACTGGTGGCCAAACGTGACGCCTTCGTTGCCGAACACCGGGCCAAGGCGCCACCTAAGCAATCGTCATTCGATCGCGTCGTGGAAGAAACGTTGAAGAAGCAGATCGCACGATAGGACCGCATTTCGCGTTCAGCCTGTCCGAACTTCACTCTCGGACAGGTGACGCGAACGAGGCATTTATTACCCTCTCCAATTTCACGGGGAGGAATGCGACGCTTCATGGTCCACGCGAGATCTTTCGTACTTTCGCCATAACGTTTACCGGCGATTCATCCAAATCTACCTGTTCATCGCGAAGTTTAATTCGCATTAAGTGACCATCGGCAAAACTGCCTGTTTGAGAGGGGCGGTAGTCGATCTTCAATGCGCTCCGCAAGGTTCAAGTTTTTTCAAGTCATTGCATGATTCTGAGTGGGACGATGATGACCAAACTGATCTTCTCCGGTGTTTGATGAAATCCGGTCCTGCATCGACAAATTCCGGACTATGGCGGCTTGTCTGGCCATTCGCGGCATTGGTCGTTGCGCAAGTGTCGCTCGCAGTCATCAGCCTCGACACGCTGTCATCGGTTCGCGCCTATGTCGCCGGCGAAGCGCTTTGGTCCAAGGGCCAGAAGGAAGCCATCTACTATCTCAATCGCTATGCCGAAACCGGCGATACGCTTGCTTACCGCAGCTATCAGAATGCGGTTGCCATCCCGGTCGGCGATCGTGATGCGCGCTTCGCGCTCGAGAAAAAGCTGCCCGATCTGGCGGCGGCGCGCGACGGCTTCCTTCACAATCATCCCGACGATATTTCCGGCCTGATCTGGCTCTATCAGAATTTTCGCCACGTCAGCTATCTGGAACGCGCCATCAATCACTGGAAAGCGACCGACCCCGCGCTGCAGACCATCATCGATCTGGCTTCGGTGATCCATACCGACATCGGAAACGGGACGCTGACGCCGAAGGCCGTCGAAATCTACAAGACGCAGATCGACGCCATCAACCGGCATATCACGCCGCTTGCGGTCGCCTTCTCCGAAAGTTTGGGCGAAGGCTCGCGCGCCATCAAGAATATTCTCACGATCGTCAATATCTTCGCGGCGGCGCTGCTGATCGTCCTGATGCTGTGGCACACCCGAAAACTGGTGATGCAGCGCCGGACATTTGAAACGGCCCTGAAGGCGGAGAAGGAGCGCGCCCAGATCACGCTTGCATCGATCGGCGATGCCGTGATGTCCACCGATACCACCGGCAAACTCGACTACATGAACGCAGCCGCCGAGCGACTGATTGGACAGCAGGCGTCCGATGCAACCGGGATGCCGCTGACGAGCCTGTTCCACCTCGTCGACGAAGCCAGCGAGCAGGACAACGATGCCCTCATCGATCAGGCTTCACCCGATTTCGGGCTCAAGCCCAGTACGCAAGTTCAACTGCTGGCTCGCCACGACGGAAGCGGCATTCCGGTGTCGCTGGCCGCCTCGCCCCTGACGATCGACGGCAATCCCGCCGGCGCGGTCTTCGTGTTCCACGACATGACCGACGAACAGGCCCTGATCGGCCGCCTGTCATGGCAGGCCACGCACGATGCCCTGACCGGTCTCGCCAACCGCCGCGCGTTCGAACACCGGCTCGAAGCGTCGCTCGACCGGCTCGAGCAATCGGGCACACAACATATCCTGATGCTGCTGGATATCGATCAGTTCAAGATCGTCAACGATACCTGCGGCCATGCCGCCGGCGACGCGCTTCTGCGCCAGGCGACAGCCATTCTGCAAATTCCCTTGCGCCGCGGCGATCTCCTCGCACGCCTTGGCGGCGACGAGTTCGCAGTCCTGATCGAGGATTGCAACATCGATTCCGTCACGACCGTCGCGGAACGCCTGCGGCAATCGGTGCAGGATGCGCAATTCGAATGGAACGGGCGGGTCTTCAACATCACCGTGAGCATCGGCATGGTGCCGATCACCACTGCCGGCACAAGCCTGGAAGAAACGCTGCGCGCCGCCGACATCGCCTGTTACATGGCCAAGGAGAAAGGCCGCAACCGCATCCAGATCCACCACGCCAGCGATACTGAGCTGCAAGAGCGCTTCGGAGAAATGAACTGGGTGCTGCGCATCCACACCGCGCTCGAACAGAACCGCTTCCGCCTTTATGCACAACAGATCCTCGGGCTGTCCGACGACGCCGAGCCCGGCCTCCACGTCGAAATGCTGCTGCGCCTGCAAGACGAAGACGGCCACATCGTCACGCCGGACAAGTTTATTCCGCCGGCAGAGCGTTATGGCCTGATGCCGTTGATCGACCGCTGGGTGATCCGCGCGACCTTCGCGGCCATCAAACACCGGGCTGCGGACCCGGAGGCCGAGCCGCTCGAAATCTGCTCAATCAATCTCTCGGGCGCCTCGTTCGGCGACGAAGACTTCGCGGACTACGTGCGGGAGCAGTTCAGGACCCACGACATCCGTCCATCCATGATCTGCTTCGAGATCACCGAGACCAGCGCCATCGCCAATCTGGCCAGTGCCCGCAAGTTCATCGGCATGTTGCAGCAGATGGGCTGCCGTTTCGCACTCGACGACTTCGGCAGCGGCATGTCGTCCTTCGCCTATCTCAAGCACCTGCCGGTCGATTACCTGAAGATCGACGGCGGCTTCGTGAAGGACATGCTGACCGACCGGATCGACCGGGCCATGGTCGAGATGATCGCCCGCATCGGCAAGCTGATGGGCATCCTCACCATCGCCGAATTCGTCGAAAACGACGAAACCCTCGACGCCTTGCGCGAAATCGGTGTCGACTTCGCCCAGGGCTATGGCATCGGCAAGCCGCAACCGTTCGACGGCCTGAAGACGCATCAACGCCCACCGCTTGACACACGACGCAAGGTGGCCTGAACGCCTCGACGTAAACGGAGCCGCATCAGCCGGAGCGGCATAAACCCCACACTCCCTTCCGATTTTGCAACGCCCCCTTAACGCCCCCCTTGGCGACGTCATAAAAATCGGCATTGTGCAGGGCATGACAAATGACCCTCAAGACACACCCGACAACAAGCCCAAGGCCGGCGCCGCCGTCGTCCCCGTCACCCCGTTTCAGCAGAATTGCCTGCTGCTATGGTGTGAAAACTCCCGGCGTGCGGTGGTGTTCGATCCGGGCGGAGACGTTCCCGCCATCGTCGATGCCATCAAGCAAGTCGGGGTGACCGTCGAACAGATCTGGCTGACCCACGGCCACATCGACCACGTTGGCGGCGCGGCGGAGTTACGTGACCTGCTCAATGTTCCGATCGTCGGTCCGCATATCGATGACAAATTCCTGCTCGACCATGTCGTCGAGAGCGGCGCCAGTTTCGGCATGACGGGGGTGCGGAATTTCACGCCCGACCGCTGGCTGAACGAAGGCGACAAGGTCGCGCTCGGTGAGATGACCTTCGATATCCTGCATTGCCCCGGCCACTCGCCGGGCAGCGTGGTGTTCTTCAACCGAGAGATGCGTTTCGCCCATGTCGGCGACGTGCTGTTCAACGGCTCGGTCGGCCGTACCGACCTACCCGGCGGCAGCCACGCGACGCTGATCCGGTCCATCACCGACAAACTATTGCCGCTGGGTGACGACGTGCAATTCATCTGCGGTCATGGACCGGGCTCCACCTTCGGCCATGAGCGGCAGACCAATCCGTTTCTCAACGACACGATGTAATGGCAAGGTCGCGCAACGCCATGACGGTGGCTTCGGCTAGCGCAAATGGGGAGCGGCCCAATCCTCGATCTGCGATGCGCCGATCACCTGCTTGGGCTGATGGGGGTTGAGCGTACCCGCCGTCGCCGACCACCCCCTGGCCACGACTTCCAAGGCAAACGCCTTGGCGTCCGCCTCGGTCTTGAAAGTCCGCGTCGAGCGAATCGCACCGGTGGCGCGATCGTCGGATTTCAGAGTCTTGTCGGGGCCGAACGCCACGTACCAAATATCAGGGCTCATCATCAGCACGTAACGTCGATTGCGGTGAAAAGTTTCATCGCCGCAATTTTGCCGACGGGCTGTGGCGAAAACGTGCCGATCATGTGAGGTTGCCGGAAAGACCGCCCAAGCAATCCTCCCGGCAGTAACCACCTACTCGACAACCTCGACGATGCGCCGTGTGCGCGGATCGACCAGCACGGTACGATCGTTCACCACGGTATAACGGTAGCCACGTACGCCGTATTCCTGCGGCACCTCGTAGTAAGTCACACCGTGCTCAGGCAGCACCGCGCCAACGCGAACGTCTTCCCTGTAGCGATAGGACGGGCGATGCTGCTCCACCACATAGCGATGGAAGCGCGGACGTTCATCGACACCCAAAATGCCCGCCACACCACCCACGACACCACCGATGGTGCCGCCGACGATCGCGCCAACCGGTCCGGCGGCGCGTTCACCTTCCCGCGCACCGCGCTCAATTCCGCCCGGTACACCCTGCGCCTGCGCCATCATCGGCATTGCGATGACAGCAAGGAGCGCGGCGGTTCCGATCAAACGACGATTCATGAATGTCTCCTCTGTAACGACCGGAGCATTCAAGCGATGACGAAGCCATTCGTTCCGACGCGACAGCAATCGCGACGGTCCCATGCGCGATGAAAATTTCGGGAACAAAATCACATCATGGCGTAGGTGCGTGATCGGGTTGCAGTTCACGCGGCCAATGTCTCGGCCTACTCAATTCAGTTTGACAACTTCGACGCGACGATTCTTGGCGCGACCGTCCTCGGCATCGTTTGATGCCGCTGGCGCGAGCATTCCGACGCCGGCGGCGCGCAACCGCTTCGGATCGACCTGGAAGCTCGTGGTCAACGCCTTCACCACCGCTTCAGCGCGACGACGCGACAGATCCAGATTATAATCGTAGGCGCCCTGATTGTCAGTGTGGCCGACGATCAGCACCGCGAGTTTCGGATCGACCTTCAACAGCCCCGCGATTTCCATCAGCGTCGGATTGGATTCCGGCTTGAGGTCGGCCTTATTGGTGTCGAAGAAGATGCCGTACAGCGCGACACGGCCGGTGGTTGCAATGTTGCGCGCCATCTCGTCGGCTTTCACCACCACCATCTTCTGCTCGCGCGGCTTCGGCTCGACGACATGAACCAGCGCGACGGTATGCTCGTTGAACGCCTTGCAGTACAGCGTGTCATTGACCTGGAAGGTCTGCACCGTGACGTAAGCGTCGCCACCGGCCTGTGGAATCTTCGCCGAAAAAAAGCGCTGATCGTCGAGGCTCGAGGTCAGCGCGCATTTGCCGTTGGAGAAATCCTTGTCCTTCAACTGCCCGGCATGAAAGAAATACATCATCAGGCTCATATCGCCGCCGCCACCATCGCTGGAGCGATCCGGAGCGCCACCGCACTCCTCGCCTTTGCAGGTGAAAAGCACCTCGCCGCCTGCCGCCTTCACCACGTCCTGATAGTTGCGTAGCACTTCCAGCGGCGAACGCTCGGCCGGTAACAGATAGGCGATGCGGGTGCGCGCGCCCTCAACCTCCAACTCCTGCTTCGGCTTGTAGACCTGATTGTTCATACGATCGCGCTGATCGTCGCCGCCCTTTTCGAGCTTCGACAGCGGCACCTTGAAATCGGTAAAGGCGAGGCGCTCGTAACTGACGATGAATGAGCCGTCGTAGCGCTTCAGCAGCGCATTGTCCTTGGCTCCGGCAATATCCTTGGTTGGAATGGTAGCGTCGGCATGAGCGGTGGCGACACTGAGCACCATCATCGCACCAACGAGTATCGCAATCGATTTGAGCATTTCGTGGAACCTCTCTGACAAGGATCTCCACGAAACCGATTTCAGAATGCTGGACAAGACGACGCCGCCACGGCGATTAGCCGCACCGGAAATCGCCGTCTTGCATTGAACCTTTTGAGCCGCCCGACGACTTCTTAAGTTGGCGTCAGCCCCACGGGCCGCGACGCGCGCCACCACCGCCCCATGGACCACCCGGCGTAACAGGTGATGCCGGCCGCGGCGGCGACGCATAGCCCCCGCCGAACTGCGTGGAGAGCTGCTGCAAAGCAGCAACACGATTCGCGGTCGAGGGGTGGGTGGCGAACAAGTTGTCCATGCCCTGCCCCGACAGCGGATTGATGATGAACATATGCGCGGTCGCAGGCGCACGCTCGGCGTCCTCGTTCGGCACTTGATGCGCGAAGCTCTCGATCTTCGACAGCGCGGAGGCGAGCCACATCGGCTGACCGCAGATGCGCGCGCCCATCTCGTCGGCGGCGTATTCGCGGGTACGGCTGATCGCCATCTGCACCAGCATGGCGCCGAGCGGCGCCAGGATCATCATCGCCAGCGAGCCGATGATGCCAAGTCCACCACCCTGGCCGTTGTTGTTGCGGTTGCCGCCGAAGAACATGCCGAACTGCGCCAGCATCGAGATCGCGCCGGCGATCGTCGCGGTGACGGTCATCAACAGCGTATCGTGATGCTTGATGTGAGCGAGTTCGTGCGCCACCACGCCGGCGAGTTCCTCGCGGCTCAGCGATTGCATCAGCCCGGTGGTTACCGCAACAGCCGCGTTCTGCGGATTGCGACCGGTAGCGAAAGCATTCGGCTGCGGATTG
>Ga0209952_1003378_pt1 | contig 11142 bp, 15 predicted proteins | sample ThiBiot_750_biof_2_FD_183951 | JGI IMG/M metagenome (GOLD analysis project Ga0209952, IMG submission 183951) | Wastewater bioreactor microbial communities from Cape Town, South Africa - Thiocy_cont_750_biof (SPAdes) | ecosystem: Engineered > Bioreactor > Thiocyanate-remediating >...
ATTAATTGATCGTCATTTTCGAGAGCGAGAAAAGAAAATATTTTTGATGTTATTATTAATTTAAATCAAAACATCGACAACAGGAAAAAAAACAGAAACAAACATGCAAAGACAATTTAATCGAAGTACACTTTTTGGTTATTTTCGGTAAATATATATATATATATATATGTCGTTGTGTTTTGTTTTTCTATTCGTACTTGAATACGATCTTTCTTATGTTTTAATTGAACGTTGAAAGATTACATTTATTTCTATCAACAAGAAGAACTAGGCTAATCGATCAATTAGATTGACAATTTAATAAAGACGGAAAACACTATTAACATATTAAGATATAAGACTTGTTGAAAAATATCAGCACAAATAAAAAAAGAAAAGACGATGATGGGAGAAAATGAAACAAAAGAAAATAGGTTAGTTTTTTTGCTTTATTTTTGTTGTTGTTGCTGTTGTTCTTCGTAATGAGTTCTATTACTTGTTGATCTCCATTCATCCTCACAATTTCCGTCAGTTACTTTTATTAAAAAACAAATCGATGAACACAGCAAGAGATAACAGCCAGGTCATACACTCGACTACACATCTAATCGAGATAAAGGAAATTTTTTTATGTCTTTGTGACCAGAGAAAAAGAAAAACTAAGAACAAAGTTTTAAATAGGATTTGTCCTTAGACTGTTCGTCCTTCTTTGTACACGTCATTTCAATATAAGAAATTGAATCTATATTTATAAACATTTGTTTATGATGAAAAAAAAGAGAATACAAACAACAGTGTATTTCGATCTATTGTCAAACAATAGTATCTCCAATATAATAGCCGTTTCCGGTTGTTTCGAACAGTCTTGTGTATCAGCATATAAAATGCAGAAAAAACAGAAAGAAAGAACGAAAGAGTGGAAAAAGAAAAAAGAAGTCAAGCCATGAAATGAATAGATAATATCTTTTTTTTGTTTCTGCCAAAGAGACATACTTATATATATATATATTTTTCTTGTGTTTCATTCATACCGATTGATTCTTTTTTTAGTATGTCTGGTTGTACAGGATTGAATCGTTCTCGTGAAGATTTCTATTATTTACAAAAAATACACCCAGATAATAAAAGTTGGGCATGGTGGCTGAATAATCTCGGTTCGATTGAATTGTTTTTTTTATTCAGAACAAGAAAAAACTATATATTCATGTATTTTCACCTTTTTAGGTACATTATTCGTTTTTATTATTGGTTTCTGTGGAAACATTCTATGTCTACTTGTTCTTTGCCGTCGACGTTAGTTTCAAAGACAAAAAAAAACGAACATATACGCATAGACATCATGTGTTTTTTCGTTTTATTTAGGTCTCAGACGAAATTCCTATACACAATATCTAATTGCATTAGCTATTGTCGATACCGGAGCAATTTTCAGCGAAGGTATAGTAGATTCAAATAAACGACAAGATAAACGTTGCTTATTCGTTGTAATTTCAGCTATCTCCGCAATTGATGATATTCATAGTGTTAAATATAAATCCTCCCTCGTCGAACACACAGATATTACATGTAAATTTTATTACTATATAAGATATATATTCTACTCAATGAGTTCATGGTAAGAGGAATAATCTTACCATTATTTCTAGTGAAAATTCTTATACTAATTCTTTCTGTCATTTTCCAAAAAAAACAGGATTATCGTGGCTTTAGCTGTTGAGCGTTTAGTCGCAATCAAATTTCCTCTATGGTCGAAATATATTTGTACTGTGGTTAATGCACGTCGAATCATTATTTTAATACTACTATTTACAATGACAATTCAATCCTATCATTTATTAACAAAAGGTCTCGATTGCTCAACATCAAATGTTACCAATCAAACAATTTGTCGATGTAAAACTGTACCACGTAAAAATTATTCGAAAATAGATTTTGTTTTAACTGTCTACGTCTGGCGAATTATTCTCATGACACTTTTACCACTAACTATTATCATAACAGCTAATATTCTTATTATGAATAAATTATTTCACGAAGGCTCATTAGTTGATTATACACATACGTCATGTAATGCTCACCGTAAAATGAAATTAGTCTACAAGATTTCTCGTATGTTAGTTATTGTCACATCAATCTATTTACTTTTACATGTACCCGGTTCAATTCTTGAAATTATTAAATATATGTCAGCTACATTTCTACATATATGTAATATTAAATGGCTTTATTATTTACAATTAAGTCATAATATATTCGATTTAGTAACAAATTTTAATTATTGTATTAATTTTTATCTCTATATCATTAGTGGTAAACACATACGAAATGAACTAATACGAGCGTTTAAACATGTATCATTATGTTCAAAATCGAGTGTACATAATGGTAAAAGTCGTCGATCAAGTTACTACGTGTCATCATATATGCATTTATCAAGATATAATCAACCGAGATATTCCAATACGGCCTTGTCGAGACGTGCAACAGGCTCGTCGATTCAACGTCTTTCGTCTTGTTAAACAAACGAAAGGCAACTTCTTGTATTCAATGTATATACGTATGACGTTTGTTTTTCTTTTCTTTTTATAAAATAAATAAATAAACAAACAAACTTAAAAATTACATTTTTAATGATTGATTCACAAAATAAAAAGCGTCATATGTGTGCGAATCAAAGAGAAACTAGACATACATATTTACATTAAATTATATCTCGAACAATCTGTGTACTTTTAGTCTAGTTTTCATTTAAAATAGGGGACATGTACCCGATTATTTTTTAGCGTCACTGCAATTATCTTGACAAATGTAATAGACTCTTTGAATATTTCTTCATGATAGTCGATTTATTTTAACAAACGAGACTATTGAGAGAACATTTCTTAATGAATGACAAGAATATCCTTGTTTCCAGCTCAGAAGAAGAAGATTCATGTGATGAACGTGTGATGTAATTCTTTAGACATAAGACATTTTAATGTTAATTATATTGAAGAAAGAGAGATAATTATTAATCGAATAGACATATAATGTACTTCGCATTGACAGGAAATGGTATTTGAGATAAATTCAATTTGATTATAGATCTATTTTGTATAAAAGCTTATACAAAAAAACGAACTATGAATACATGTTTATTTTTATTATAAAGACGGAATAGAAGAGTATGTTTAAATTCAAACTCATCATAACAGAAAAAGAAAATATATCAATTATTTTGTTTTTTCCTTCTAATGTGGAGTGGGCTTATGACCATCGACATAGTAATTTCTTGTTGCTTGAGGTAATGTAAATTCTGCACCATCGAGATCTTTTTTTAGTATAATTTGACAGCCTAATCGACACAGAAATAAAAAAAAACGAATGAAAAGTTCAACAGCAAAGAATCTAATTATACCTAATCGCGAATTACTTTTCAAAAACGGTGCTAAATCTAGTTGATCTTCTTCTCTAAAGATTAATCCATGTTTTAAAAACAAGGCAAAGTTTTTTTTTGAATTAAATTCTTCATTACTCTTCTTTTGGTGCTGATAGTTTATCAAGATAATCTTCTGCTACATAAACATGACAAGTCGAACAAGCTAACGATGCTTCACAAGCACCTGCAAAAAAGAAACAGACAAATGTTCGAATTGAGATACGAAAATATTTTCTCTCATTATTTCTAACCTTCGATTTCTACACCATATCGATGTCCTAGATAGAGAAGATTATCTCCGATTTTGCCTCGAATTGGCACACGTTTGCCATCTTTGGTTATAAATGTAATATTTACAATTTCATCAACAGATTTCGGATCTTGCCATTCATATTCTCCATGATAGATTTTAGCTAATTTTTCGAAATGAAATTAATTTTTTTATTATTCGATTTATTCAATCTACCTGTTAATGAAAAGTTTCTATTTATTGTCCGGAAAGAAGAAAGAAGAGTTCGAGAAATGAAATTCATAAATATATATATATGTGTGTTAATTTTTACTAAAAAAAAAGAAAAACAAAACAATGTTCATCTACTTGAAAATTTTCTATGTTTAACTGGCGAATGAAAGAAAGAAAACAAGAGAACAATCATTATACAAGATCTACATAAGAAAATGTTGGAGAATTTCAACATTTTAGTATTTAGTTATGTTAATATGTAATAGAAAGCAGAAAACAAACAAAAATTCACAGCATTATCGAACTTGAAATCAAAAGATACATGTTCTTGATTTGTTTTTTTAATGTAGAAAAACACAAACAAAACAGGTTTGCTTAAATCAATTGGAAAACGAAAGAAAGAAAGAAAGAAAGATTTGATATTAAACAGGCTATTGTTTAATATCAACTGTTGTGGATTCATTGGACGTTTCAGTTTTGGTCGACGGTGTTGCCGATGTATTCGTGTTCTTTTGTGAAGCACTTAGAATTTGTTGTAATTGAGCAGCAGTAATTGTGATCTAAAGTTAAACATTGATTTCATAGATCGAAAATAGAAGAGTTTTTTTTTATTACATGAGCTGATGTGGCTGACCGTTGTTGTGCTTGAAGAACACTGGATGTATTTGAAACCTGAAGATTTTTTGTTGATGCATTTGTTTGCTGTTGTTGTTGTTGTTGTTGTGAATTGTCTCGGACTACATCGGATACTTGAGGCGGTGCTATTTGAATATATTGTGGTTGTGTTTGAACTTGATTCGATTGAGATAAAATCGCATACTGTTGGCCGGAATTCTGTAGAAATAAATAGGAATAATATTTACAAAAAAAAAGACAGATGAAATCGAGATTGTTTACTCCAATGGTAACTAATGACGATGGAATCGACGGTGATAACTGAATCACTTGACCATCTAAATCGTTGATCATAGGATGAAAAATGAAAGCAAACGAATGATTGTTTGTTTTTCATTACTTGGTAACTGAATAGCACTTGTTTGGTTCGCTTGTGGAAGTGTAACAATGTATTGAACTTCGCCCATGTTATTATCCTAAAATCATTCTCAAATCTAGATTCAATTGACGAACAAATAAATCATTTTTACATGTTTTTTATGTGGTTTCGATTCTTCTCGTGGTACAATATCGATTAAAAAGTCAAATTGTTCATATTTAGTGATTGCCATTGCAACATCATTTCTCTGCGTAAGTGAAAGAAAAGAAGCAACTACTCATTCGAAATCATTGACAATTACTTGTAACGTTCGTCGTTTACTTTCTTCGGTATGAAGCCACGCTCTCAATGTTAATTCATGAATAAAAATTTCAGCTGCTTTAGCAAATAGAACCGGCACTTCAGCACTGATCATTTTCACATCATCATCTAATTTCATGATTTTTTTAATACGTGCTAATGGTAATTCACTTGCATGGAAATCCGTCTAGTTTTCAAAAGATGATTTATGAGATTTTTTTTGATTTTTTTTTATTGTAATAAACAAAACAACAACAACATACGATATTAACCGAATCGACTCCACTTCGAATGTCAGACCAAAATCTATCCAACATTTCTGTACCCTCAGTCGTTTGTAATGATTCAGTTTTTTCGTTTGTTGACGTTTGAGTCATGATGAATATTTATCTACAATATGACTGACATGAATAAGACAATGTGTTACCAATGATACACAATATACACAACAAAGAAAGAGACAACAACAACAAAAAAACACAATGAACAAATAGTAGAGAGAAAGATAAAGATAAACAATTATCTGAACATTGCACATAAACAACAAACAAACATCTAAGGTCCAAGTGTATATTGTTGTTGAGTTCCTTGTGGACTCTAATCAAAGAGAAATAGTTAATGAAATGTTTAAGGAGACAACTCACAGCCATTGTAACGATATTTGAAGTTAAATTTTGAGGTAATTGAATAATTTGACCATCTAAAATGAAGAACAAATGTTATATCTCTCATATTCAGATTGAAGAATGTTCTGTACTTGGCAATTGAATTGTATTTCCCATTCCATTTGATGTTGGTAATGTAACAATATATTGAACTTCATTGACTGATTCTTTTTTCTTATGCGTTTTCGTTGCTTCTTCACGTGGTACAATATCAATCAAAAAATCGAATAATTCATTTTTTGATATCGCAGCAGCAACATCGTTTCTCTGCAACGAGAAATGTCAAAGATTCATTTCTGTTTTCTATGTTTCTCTTTTTTCATACTTGTAATGTTCGTCGACGACTTTCCTCAGTTTGTATCCACGAATGAATTGTTAATTCTTGAATAAATAATTCAGCTGCTTTAGCAAATAGAATTGGCACTTCAGCACTAATCATTTTCACATCATCATCTAATTTCATAATCTTTTTAATACGTGCCAATGGAAGATCAGTTGTTCGAAATTCGACCTATGATTAAGAAAAAATTCTCAATTTAAAATCATCAAAACAAAATCATCGATTTTACAATATTAATATCGTCGATTTCATGTTTAACTTCAGACCAATATTTATCCAACATTTCTTTGCCAGCCGATGGTTCGATATTTTCCGCTTCAGCTTTGGATGAATTCATTTCGAAAGATTCTCTTTTTTTTTAAATCTAGAATACGAACCAAATAAACATATCTTCTTTTCTACAACTATTTTTTCATATTGATTGTTTTCTCTCTCGCGCAACACACACTGTTCGTATTTACACAAACCAAAAAAAAAAGAAAACGAAACCCGAAACTACAACGAATGATTACTCTTAATTTCATCGATGTCATTGATTTGACCGGGTAATAAATCCGGACGAATCGAACCGAGTGGACTCGTACTCAATAAAAGATCATCGTGACTACGTGCCAATGGGCAACACAAGGGATCAGAATTCATCGAACCCATCGATGAGGAATAAACATCGGAGATCATTAATAAATTATCTTGTTTGTCTTTTGATGATGATGATTGCTGTTGTTGTTGTTCATGATGAGGATGATTGTAATGTCGAAGAATATTCGCAAATGCTCGCATTTCTTTTGGATAGGGTGTTGGATTGCGAACTAATTGTCTCTGAAAAACAAAACAAAAAACATTTGAGAGAAAAATACAATCGAATTTTGTCGTACAGGTTCATCAATTGTATCATTAGCAAAACGAAGAATCGTTGGTCGATTCGAATAATCTTCGATTTGTTCGCTAATAAATCGATTTTCTATTCAAAACGAGAAAATGAAAAAATCAAATCAAAAACATTATTTTTCATTGATTTACTTGATACATATCGATTCATATTCGAATCCGTTTGTGGCAGAAGTATACAAGTCAATACTCGTTGACCTGTTTGACTATGTCGATCTTGTTCGAAAGCAATCAATGGTTTTGCCTAAAACACGTCGAGAAAGAACGTGTAACGGTTTTGAATTGTCCATTCATCATACTTGATTTTCATTCATCCATAAAGCTTGAAGATTTTTCAATTTTAACAGAGTATATGGTAAATATTGAAGAAAATTGCCTGACAAAAAGAAAAGAAATCAAATGATGATAATAGTGCTTTCGTTTTGTTACCACTGATATTCAAAACTTTTAAATTCGATAATCGACCGATTTCATCGGGTAATTCCGTTAGACAATTGCCTCTCATCGAGAAAATACTCAAACACGAACAACTACCGATCTAATTTTAAAACGACCAAAATACTTCATTTTCAACTTTTTTCTGTTTTATATCCTACAGTCAGTGGAATTGCTTGAATTTGATTGTGATCTAATGTTAAAAATTGTAGTCGATGTAATAAACCAATACTAGCTGGTAGATTTGTTAGATTATTAAACGACAAATGTAATTCAATTAATGAAGTTAAACTAAATCAATCGATAAAATTTCAAAAGAAAGAGAAAGAAAAAATGATTTACTCTCCGATATTGTGCGGTAAACGTTCGATTTGATTGTTATTCGCTGTAAGAATTTTGAGATTTTTTAAATTAACAATTGTATCCGGTAGATGTGTGAGAAAATTATCAGACAAATGAAGATCCGTGATTTGACAGAAACCAATTGAATTTGGTAATTGAGTTAATTGATTTTGTGAAAGATCGAGGTATGTTAAATTCGTTAATTTATCAATAGACTAAAACAACAACAACGTATTAAAAATTCAAATTACAAAACGAAAGCAAAAGCAAAAGCAAAGACAACAGTGAGAGAGAGAACTACCTGATCTTTGACTAGAACAGAATCGAAGAGTAGATTTTAAAGGAATTTTTCAATTTCAACTCTACGTACTTCATCAATCGATATCAATCGATTCGAATCCAACCAAAGTTCTTCAAGTGATGGCAGATTTGTGAGAACATTAGGCTAGAAGAAGAAAAAAAAGGTCATACACATCGAACGTATTCGCATAAAACTACGTACAAATTCAATGAACGAATTAGCACCTAAATCTAACCGTTCGAGTTTAGTCAATTTGGGCAATGTCACTGGTAATAAACGTAAACGCGTTGCACGCATTTCTAAGATTTGTAATTCAGTTAAACTAGAAACAATTGATTTTTATTATCGACAACAAACAAAGAACAAATCTACCGTCCGAAATTGCCCGGAAGAAATTCTAATAATGTATCATTGAGATACAATTCTTTTAAATTGATTAACATTGTTAAACCTTCGCATAATCTAAATACGAAATATTATAAACTCGTTTGTTTTTTTTATTATTTTTGTTTGCACTCGAACCTCTCTAATCGATTGGAACTACAATCGACAGATGTTAATTGTTTACAATAACGAATATTATCTGGCAAAGCGATTAAATCTAGACAAAGAAAGACAATGACGAAGAAAAACATATTCGAATTTTACCATTTCGACTTAGATCTAAACGTTCGAGACTAGTTAAACTTGAAATCGATGGTGGAAGACAGTCGAGTTCATTATCTGACAAAATCAACTGACGTAAAGCATGACATTGAAAAAGCCACTGAATAAACCGATGATTGACATTTTGTTTAGAATTTAAAAAAAAAATCTTTTACTTTAGGTAATTCTTGAAGACAATTGGCTTCTAAATGAAGTTCTTCTAGTGTATTTTCATAAAGAAGTATATCTTCAGGGACAGAAGATAAATTTCCGTGGCTATAATCGACTATTGTGATGTCATCACGTCGTTTTCGACTGCTATTACATTTGTGTAATAGAGCTAAACTAGAAAAAAAAGAATTCAATTGAAAATAAGATCATTATGAATAAAAAAAATATTTTACCGGACTTTTTTGGCAACTGAAGATGGAAACGTAAGTGGCATTGATATGATGAAAAGAAAAATTGAATCGAAAAATTGTATATGTATGTTCTTTCTTTCTTTCTCTTTATTGTTAGTGGACATCGGCGTAGAGGAATAGCGAAAAGAAATGTTTTCATGCAGTGACATCTTTCTTTGCGAATGTTCGAACGAAAGAGCAATGTGTTATGGCCTCAGATATTCGACAGTGCATAACTAATAAATGCTCTACCTTGATTCCTGCAGGTCATTTCTATTGTACTCGTTGAGTTGAAAATAAAAATCGCGGAAAATTTTGTTGTCTCGATTGATTTTCTATCAAATGTGACTGTGTTTCAGTTTTATTAACTATTTCATTACTTCATTAACAAAAACTAAAATGTCTCGAATGTTTGACTGTAAATGGTATGACATTATGTATAATGATGAGAAAATTCTCCATGAAAAAACGAACTTTTTAAAACTAATTAATAGCCGATATAAATATAAGTTAACAATATCGTGAAAACAAATATAATGTCAAAGGAAGTTGTTGTAGAGTAAGACGAGAAAAAGATTGCATAAATTGTTCAATTATTTACTTTTTGGTATAGAAATGTTTTCGATAAACAAAGTTCTGAGAAACGATCTCAATCAAATGAAAAAGAAGAAGCTCAACTAGTCAGCATTTTCAGTTTGGTAATTTAATATTCGAAAATATTATTTTCTTGAGAAAAAACAATATGAAAAGAGAGATAAATGTCATAGCTCACACTTTAACAATAAGAATAAAGACAAGTATTTTTTCACTGTTCATAAGGTAATTGTCTTAATTCGCCGCTTGGTCTCGCTTTCTGCTACTTCGTGTTATCCAATCGTCTGCCGCAATCTCGAACAATTGCTTCGTAAAGCAATGATGCAAAATAATGACAATTGCTTCTGGTGACGTGATAAGGTCTACCGAGTGCATTTCTGTTAATAATCCATTGACTAATATTATAAACGTTTTCTCCGTGCATTACACTATTATTAAAGCGCCCTTCTGGCCAAATTCGAGCGCTTCGGCTCTTTCCATAAACTGGTTCTTCACATCCGCTTCGTTTTTCGAACGTTGCACATAAATACCATCCATTTGCTTCTCAAAAGACCAGTACCAATTGGTGGACTTTACGACAGTGTATTCATGCCAGTCCCCGAAAATACCAGGTAAATACGAGAGAGGATGCTTCCAAATTTTCGCCTCACGTATTTCTTCTTCCTTGGTTTCCAATTCCTCGAAAAATTTCAACAGCTGTTCCTTCTCTACTGAGATTTTAGACGGCACATTGTCGCCTACGTAATCTATGAAGAACAAAGTTCCGGTCCACGCTCCGCCTTTACTACCACTATTGGAGCTAAAAGAAAATATTGATAATTACTTTAACAATCAGTACCAGTGTTTTCATATTAATAAATACTTACGAGCCCATCTTGAGACCAATGATCAGAGACAGAACAGAGCCACCAGTAATATAGAGGCGGAAGTAAAAGCGCTTTCGATCCATTCTGAAAAAAATTAAGGAGTTTTTTAAAAACCCATTGAAAAGGTTCTAGTTTTTATCAACTTCTAAAACTCTCTCTTACAAAATCTCAGCACCATATCGTATAATAATTAACAAAATAATCAATCAAGAGGCTCAAGCACAATTTTAGGTTTCGAAACAAATGGTTTTCTCTGATTCATCGAACACTCTCAACGATACAACATATGTAAATATGATGGTTTATAAATTATACATGCAAATGAATGAATAATAAGACTTACACCAAGTTAAAAAAACAGATAATTCGTATTCGTTCACTAGAGAAGAAATGCGAATATGCAGAAGAGAATCTTTCAATGAAAAGAAAAACAAGAGTCAGGTGCGCGGAACAAGTGACCATATATAAGAAAATGCACAACAAACAAAGAAACTATCATCTTTCTGGA
>Ga0209952_1003379_pt1 | contig 11137 bp, 6 predicted proteins | sample ThiBiot_750_biof_2_FD_183951 | JGI IMG/M metagenome (GOLD analysis project Ga0209952, IMG submission 183951) | Wastewater bioreactor microbial communities from Cape Town, South Africa - Thiocy_cont_750_biof (SPAdes) | ecosystem: Engineered > Bioreactor > Thiocyanate-remediating >...
CCTGCTTCTGCAGCACGGGATCCGTCACGAACAAGCCGGTCGATTTCACGTCGACGACGAACTGCGCATTCTTGTGGATTGCCGACATGTCGCGCGCGAGCATCACGCCGACCTTGTCCGCGAAAATTTCCTCGCCGGTGTCATCGACGACGCCACAGCGGTCACCGTCACCGTCGAAACCCAAGCCGACGTCCGCCTTGTTGGCGAGCACGGCATCGCGGATCGCGTGCAGCATCTCCATGTCTTCGGGATTGGGATTGTATTTCGGGAAGGTGTGATCGAGTTCGACGTCGAGCGGAATGACATCGACGCCGAGCTTTTCCAGCACCTGCGGCGCGAATGCACCCGCGGTGCCGTTTCCGCAGGCGACCACCGCGCGGATGCGGCGCGAGAACGGCTTGCGGTTGGTGAGATCGGCGATATAGCGCGCCGGGAAGTTTTCATGAAATTGGTAGCCGCCCGCCGGCTTCGGTTTGAACGCGGCGTTGAGCACGATCTCCTTCAGCCGCGTCATCTCATCGGGACCGAAAGTGAGCGGACGGTTCGCGCCCATCTTCACACCGGTCCAGCCATTGTCGTTGTGAGAGGCCGTGACCATCGCCACACAAGGCACGTCGAGATCGAACTGCGCGAAATACGCCATCGGCGTCACCGCGAGCCCGATGTCATGCACCTTGCAACCCGCCGCCAGCAACCCCGAGATCAGCGCGTATTTGATCGAGGCCGAATAGCCGCGGAAGTCGTGCCCGACCACAATCTCCTGCTTCACACCCATCTCGCCGATCATGGTCCCGAGCCCCATGCCGAGCGCCTGAATGCCCATCAGGTTGATCTCTTTGCCGAACAGCCAGCGCGCGTCGTATTCGCGGAAGCCGGTGGCCTTCACCATCGGCTCGGACTCGTAGGCATAGGTGTTGGGCTTCAGCTCAGCTTTCGGCTTCGGAAACATGAAACGGCCTCGTGGAAAGAACGGTGGCAAGCCATAGCGAGTGCGACGGCCTGAGAAAAGGCGGGACGTAGCTTTTAGGAATGAATTGCGGCAGTTTGACAGCCATACTCCGAACAGATGTCTAACGCATTTTTCTCCTATGACCAGCCATCGACTGCAATACCCCGCCACCCAGCGCAACCGAGACGCCATCCTTGAGGTGCTGCGCAGCGTGTTGCCGCCTTCGGGACTGGTGCTGGAAATCGCGAGCGGCTCGGGCGAGCATGTCGTGCATTTTGCGAGCGCCCTGCCCGCCCTGACGTTCCAGCCCTCCGATCCGGAAGACGCTGCGCGTCTCAGCATTGCCGCATGGACGGCGGAGATGAAGCTTTCCAATATCCGCCCGCCGCTCGCAATCGACGTGCTGCGCGAACCATGGCCGATTGCACGGGCCGACGCGATCCTGTGCATCAACATGATCCACATCTCGCCGTGGGAAGCGACGCAGGCGCTGATGCGCAATGCCGGACGCATTTTACCGCACGGCGCGCCGCTCTATCTCTATGGGCCTTACCGGCAGAAGGATGTCGTCACCGCCGAGAGCAACGAGGCGTTCGATGCCGATCTGAAATCACGCAACCCGAAATGGGGACTTCGCCATCTGGACGAGGTCGCAGCACTCGCGCGCGAGGCAGGATTTTCAGGGCCGGAGGTGACGCCGATGCCGGCAAACAATCTCAGTGTGGTGTTTCGACGAACATAAACCGTCGCGCGGTTACTGCTCCAGCACGAGGCTGCCGCTGCTGTATTCGAACCGCTTGAGCTTCGACAGATAAGTCATGCCGAGCAGGTTCTGCTGCAGTGCGCCTTCCGGCATCACCAGCGCATCGACATCGCGCACCACCACCCCGCCGATATCGATGCGACCGATGCGGGTACGAGCGGCCTTTGCCGGACCATTCGCCGTATTCACGTTGGTGGTGTATTCGCTAAGGAACGGACGGATACCGATCCGCTCGGCATCCTTCTGCGTCAGCGCGATCACGGTTGCGCCGGTATCGACAAGAAAATCGAGATCACGGCCATCGACCCGCGCTTCGGTGCGGAAATGCCCGCTGCGGTCGGAGCGCAGCGACACCCGGCGCACGCCCGCCTGCGCATCAGGCATCGCGGCATAGGCGTTCATCGTCTGCGACTGGGCGTCGGCTTTCGCGGGCAGCGGAAAATCCAGCCGCTCGGCGACCTTGGCCAGGTAACTGCCGGAAGCGGCCATGATGACCGCAACGATCAGGACGGTACGCATTCGCCAACGCCTTTCAACGACATTGCCCGCCAAATCCGCTTCACGCCGATTCGGGCTGGCCGACTCCCTGCCAGAAGGGGTTAACGAAAGCGTCCCCTCGCGGCAGGCTCCCGTCCTGTTTCGACGAATAGGGTAAGCAAAGTCTTAATTTTCGAAGCCGGTACCGCGCTGTTCAGGTTCCACGCGGCTTCACCCGGCGCGTCGGTTCCGCCGCAGCCGGGTCCTCCGGCCAGGGATGGCGTGGATAGCGCCCGCGCAGGTCGGCACGCACGGCGGCGTAGGAGCCGCGCCAGAAACCCGGCAGGTCGCGCGTCACTTGTACCGGCCGGTGCGCGGGCGACAATAACTCCACTACCAGCGGCAGCCTTCCATTCGCGATCGCAGGGTGGACATTCAAGCCGAACAATTCCTGCAGCCGGACGGCAATAGTGGGTCCCTGCTCCGCTTCATAGTCGATCGGCAGCGACGTGCCGGTCGGCGCGGTGAAATGGGTCGGGGCCTCGCGCTCGAGCTGCGCGCGCTTGTCCCACGGCAGCAGCGCCATCACCGCGTCCGACAGATCGCCCGCGGAGAAATCGGACAGCGAGGTCTTGTCCATCGATGCAGGCACGAGCCATTCGGCGCGGCTTGCCGCCAGCGCGTCATCGGACAGATCGGGCCACGCATCGGGCGCAGTCGCACGCAGGAACATGACGCGGTCGCGCCATTGCTTCAGCGGCTTCGACCACGGCAGGCGGTCGAGACCTGCCGCGGCGAGACCATCAGCAAGGATTTGCGCGGTCTGCATCGATGGCGCGACCTGCAAATTCTGCTCCGACAGCGTGATCGCATGCAGCCGCTTGCGCCGGCGCGCACGCAGCGCCATCGCGGATTTGTCGAAGCTCGTTTCGTCTTCGACAATAATATGATCGGCAAAGCGCGACTCGATCTCGCCTTGCGTGATCGGTGCGGCGAGCAGGATGCGCCCGCTGGCGGCGGTGCCAGTCAATTCCGCGACCGCGATATAGGGCGCCTTCGCCAGCGCCGAGGCAGCATCGACCGATGCGCCACGCCCGTTCGCCAGCGTGAAACTCGCCTTGCCACGATTGCGCGCGACGCGATCGGGGAAGGCGAGCGCAAGGATTGCGCCGGTCGAAAGCCCGTTCGCAGCACCGTCAATCTTCGCGGCGCGCTCTTTCACCTGCGCGACCCACCGCTGAGCGAGTTGCCTTGCGCTTTGCCCACGCGGCGAGCGGTCGCGGGCAAAATTCTCCAGCCGCGCGTCGAGATCGACGCCGTCGCCGCCAAGCCCGCGCTCGGTGAGGATCGCGGCGATCTGCGCGGCCTCTTCGCCCGCACCCATTCGACTGGCATCGACGATCATGCGCGCAAGCCGCGGCGGCAATGCCAACGCACGTAGCGCCTTGCCTTCCGCAGTAATGCGCCCATCGGCATCGAGCGCATCGAGTTCGCGCAACAATGCGGACGCCTCCTTGAGCGCGACCGGCGGCGGGGGATCGAGAAACGCCAGCGTCGCCGGATCGGTTACACCCCAATGCGCAAGATCGAGCACCAGCGGTGACAGATCGGCGGACAAAATTTCCGGCCGCGTGAACGCCTCGAACGACGCCGTCTGCGGCTCATCCCATAGCCGGTAACAGACACCCGGCTCGGTGCGTCCGGCACGGCCGCGGCGCTGATCGACTGCGGCACGCGAGGCACGCACGGTCTCCAGCCGCGTCAGGGCGATGTCCGGCTCGTAGCGTGGTACGCGCGCGAGGCCGGAATCGACCACGATCCGTACACCCTCGATGGTGAGCGAGGTTTCCGCGATCGAGGTCGCCAGCACCACCTTGCGCATGCCCTTGGGCGCAGGCGAGATGGCGCGGTCCTGCACGGCGGCATCGAGCGCGCCGAACAGCGGCACAATCTCGATATTAGGGTCGCTGACGCGCTCGGCCAGAAAAGTCTGCGTGCGGCGGATTTCAGCAGCGCCCGGCAGAAACGCCAGCACCGAACCGGAATCCGCGCGCAATGCGGACGCAATCGCATCCGCCATCTGCCGCTCGACAGGCGCATCGACCTTGCGGCCGAGGTAACGCGTTTCGACCGGAAAAGCACGTCCCTCGCTTTCCACCACCGGCGCATCGCCAAGCAGATTCGCGACCCGCGCGCCGTCGAGCGTCGCCGACATCACCAGAATGCGCAGGTCTTCGCGCAAACCGCCTTGCGCATCGCGCGCAAGCGCCAGCCCGAGATCGGCATCGAGCGAACGCTCGTGGAATTCGTCGAACAGGACGGCCGCGACGCCTTTGAGTTCAGGATCGTCGAGAATCTGGCGGGTGAAGATGCCTTCGGTCACCACTTCGATCTTGGTCCTGCGCGAAATCTTCGAGCCGAAGCGAACCCGATAGCCGACGCGCTCGCCGACCTTTTCGCCGAGCGTATGCGCCATGCGCTCAGCGGCGGCGCGCGCTGCGATCCGGCGCGGCTCCAGCACGATGATCTTACCCTCGCCGATCCACGGCGCATCGAGCAGCGCCAAAGGCACGCGCGTGGTCTTGCCTGCACCGGGTGGCGCGACCAGCACGGCGGTGTTGTGGCGCGCGAGCGTCGCCGCGAGGTCCGCGAGAACAGCATCGATGGGAAGAGACGTGGTGAAGATCATATCGACTACAATACATAGCCGTCATTGCGAGCGAAGCGAAGCAATCCGGAACAGCAAGACAGGCTGGATTGCTTCATCGCAAGAGGTTCTCGCATGACCCGAAGCGAATTACGGGCCCCGCCCCACGCTCTCATAGATGAAGCCGAGCTCTTTCATCTCGTCGCGACGGTAGATGTTGCGCAGGTCGACGATCACCGGCCGCGCCATCTCCTGCTTCAAGCGCACCAGATCGAGCGCGCGGAATTGCACCCATTCGGTGACGATCACCAGTGCGTCGGCGCCCTTGGCGCAATCGTAAGGATCTGTGGCGTAGCCGATGTCCGGCAGTTCGTGCTTTGCTAGCTCCATGCCGATCGGATCATAGGCGCGGACGCGCGCGCCGAGATCAAGCAGGCCCGTCACCAGCGGGATCGACGGTGCCTCGCGCATGTCGTCGGTCTCCGGCTTGAAGGTGAGGCCGAGTACCGCCACGGTCTTGCCGCGCAGGCTGCCGCCCACTGCGGCGGCGACCTTGCGCGCCATCGCACGCTTGCGGTTGTCATTCACCGCGAGCACGGCCTCGACGATACGCAGCGGCACGTCATGATCGAGCGCGGTCTTCACCAGCGCGCGGGTATCCTTCGGGAAACAGGAGCCGCCGAAGCCCGGCCCGGCGTTGAGAAACTTCGAGCCGATGCGGTTGTCGAGACCGATACCGCGCGCGACTTCCTGCACGTCGGCACCGACCTTCTCCGATAGGTCCGCGATCTCATTGATGAAGGTGATCTTGGTCGCGAGAAACGCATTTGCCGCGTACTTGATGAGCTCGGCCGTGCGCCGCGCCGTGTACATGATCGGCGCCTGGTTGAGGTAGAGCGGCCGGTAGACCTCACCCATCGCCTTGCGCGCACGCTCGTCTTCCGCGCCAACCACAATGCGGTCGGGATGCTTGAAGTCGCGGATCGCCGCGCCTTCGCGCAGAAATTCCGGGTTCGAGGCAACCGCCACGTCCGCGTTCGGATTGGTTTCGCGGATAATGCGCTCGACCTCGTCGCCGGTACCCACAGGCACCGTCGACTTGGTGACGACAACAGTGAAACCCTTCAACGCGCCCGCGATCTCGCGCGCCGCCGCGTAGACGTAGCTGAGATCGGCGTGCCCGTCGCCGCGCCGCGAGGGCGTCCCGACCGCGATGAAGACTGCATCCGCCTCGCCGACGGGGCCTGCAAGATCGGTCTGGAAATCGAGGCGGCCCGCTTTCACGGAAGCTTCGACAAGCTGATCGAGGCCGGGTTCGAAGATCGGCATCTCGCCGCGATGAAGTGCCGCGATCTTGGCGGCGTCAGTGTCAACGCAGGTCACGCGATGGCCGAAATCTGCGAAACAGGCTCCGGAAACAAGCCCGACATAGCCAGTCCCGATCATCGTTATCCGCATTGCTCAACCCGCCTCATGGTTAACGGCCGCCTGCCAAATTCCTTCGCCTCTTAGCGGTTTTGGCAAGGAGAGAAAACCCATGCCGCAAACCTAAAGAGCAATCCGGCATGACATTTGAATGAATACACCGGAATGAAAGCTGGGGCCCGCGAATGTGCCGCCAGCATAGCGGATATGGGACGATGGTGGCTAAAAACGAGACAGCCGCGACACCTCGTTTGAGCGCAGAGCGCGTCGACTGGGTCGATTACGCCAAGGGCATCTGCATCGTCATGGTGGTGATGATGCACTCGACGCTCGGCGTAGAGGCCGCGGCGGGCGAGACCGGTTTCATGCATCTGGTCGTGGCTTTCGCGAAACCCTTTCGCATGCCGGATTTCTTCCTGATCTCGGGCCTGTTCCTTCCGCTCGTCATCAATCGCGACTGGCGCACCTACCTCGACCGCAAGGTGGTGCATTTCTTCTATTTCTATCTGCTCTGGACCGCGATCCAGTTCGGCTTCAAGGCGCCGCATTTCGCAGCCGAAGGTGGAGGCTGGTCGCATGTCGGCCTGATGTATCTGGAGACGTTCATCGATCCGTTCGGCACGCTGTGGTTCATCTATCTGCTGCCGGTGTTCTTCGTCGTCACCAAGGCGACGCTGCGCGTCCCAGCATGGGCGATCTGGATCACCGCCGCATTGCTGGAATCCTCGCACCTCAATACCGGCTGGACCACGATCGACGAATTCGCATCGCGCTTCGTCTATTTCTATTCAGGCTATTTGTTCTCGAAACACGTGTTCGCGCTGGCGGAAACCGTACGTCGCAATCCGGGATTCGCACTCGCGGGCCTCGGCGCATGGGCGTTGATGAACGCCACACTGGTCTATGTCGGCATGAGCGAATGGCCGGCGATCTCGCTGGCGCTCGGCATCGCGGGCGCATGCGCCGTCATCACCATCGCCACGCTGCTCGCCCGCATGAAATGGATCGACGCAATCCGCTACTGCGGCGAGCATTCGATCGTGATCTATCTCGCCTTCTTCCTGCCGATGGCTTCGACCCGTACGCTGCTGCTGAAGACTCATCTCGTCACCGACATCGGATGGATCTCGCTGATCGTCACCACTGTCGGGGTGATCGGCTCGCTGCTGATCTGGTGGGCACTGCGCGATACCCGCCTCGGCTTCCTGTTCAAGCGGCCCGCGATGTTCTGGATCGCGCCGCCTAAACAGCGGGCTGCGCTGCAGCCGGCGGAATAGTCCGCTCTATCGCAACATCTCAGGCGTCACGCCATTTTTCATGTCAGCGACCCGCTCGCGATAGGCATTGGCGTCACCGAAATCGGCAAAACCCGCGTAGTGCGGATGCGGGCCGAGCACGCGACGGGCATGTTTGATCGGGCACCAGTAGATCTCAGTGCGTGAAGCCACTTCACGAATGAATGCGACCGCTTGATTGAAATAGGAGCAGTAGGCGCAATTTATCTTCTCGATAATGTTGAGATAGGCGAGATGGTGACGGTCGAACACCAGATAGTCGCGGCGGCGCACCTTCGGAATCCCATAGATCGGAAAACAGATTGCCTGATACGCCATCACGAAGACATCCAGGATAACGACCGGGACGATCAACGAATAGATCACCGGTGCGGTAAGCATCACCAGCAGATTGGCTTGAAAGACATAGTGCAATGCATGGGTCCTCATCGCGCGATGAAGACGACGAACTTCTTCCTCAAAAGCAATGCTACGGTTGTGTATCTCATAGCGGAAGGCTTCGCGCCGTCGCGTCAATTCCGCTTCGATATCCGCCTCCGCGGCCCGCAACTTCTCGAACAACTCACTTAGCTGCGCATCCATCGCAGGCTCCTTCGCTACCGGGACCACGAAATGCCGACCCTGGAAAACGCTTATCAAGCCCTTTTCCATAGCATTTCCGGGTAGCTTCCCTCCGGTTCAGGGTGATATTGCCTAGGTTCTCTCCTATATGAGCGCCATGGCAAAGTCCCCCGCAAAATCCGCCGCTCCGCAGGCTCGCACACCCGCTGGCGTGAAACCTCCCGGCAAGGGCGACCATGTCTTTCTGGTCGACGGCTCGGGCTACATCTTCCGCGCCTATCACGCGCTGCCGCCGCTGAACCGCAAGTCGGACGGCCTGCAGGTCAACGCCGTCCTCGGCTTCTGCAACATGCTGTGGAAGCTGATGCGCGATATGCCGCCCGACAACCGGCCGACGCACCTCGCCATCGTGTTCGACAAGTCCGAGGTCACCTTCCGCAACAAGATCTATCCCGAATACAAGGCGCACCGTCCGCCCGCGCCTGACGATCTCATTCCTCAATTCTCCCTGATCCGCGAAGCGGTGCGCGCTTTCGACCTGCCTTGCCTCGAACAGGGCGGATATGAGGCCGACGATCTGATCGCGACCTATGTGCGGCAGGCTTGCGAGCGCGGCGCCACCGCCACCATCGTCTCCTCCGACAAGGACCTGATGCAACTCGTGACCGATTGCGTCACGATGTACGACACCATGAAGGATCGCCGCCTCGGCATTCCCGAGGTGATCGAGAAATTCGGCGTGCCGCCGGAGAAGGTCGTCGAAGTTCAGGCGCTGGCGGGCGATTCCGTCGACAACGTGCCGGGCGTGCCGGGCATCGGCATCAAGACCGCCGCACAGCTCATCACCGAATATGGCGATCTCGAAACGCTCCTGCAGCGTGCCGGCGAAATCAAGCAGCCAAAACGGCGCGAGTCGCTGATCGAACACGCCGAGAAGGCACGCATCTCCCGAGAACTCGTGCTGCTCGACAACGACGTGAAGCTCGACGTGCCGCTCGACGAGCTCGCGGTGCATGAGCCGGATTCACGCAAGCTGGTCGCTTTCCTCAAGGCGATGGAATTTACCACGCTGACGCGGCGCGTCGCCGAATACGCGCAAATCGATCCGGCCGATGTCAGCCCCGACGAACATTTGAAAAGCCCGCTGGCAGGAGGGGGCGGCCAGGATTCGCCGCAGACGCCATCGCTCGGCGGCGAGCCGGATTCGCGGGCGAAAGGCACGGCGGCGTCCGGCGGCGCCACCACTGCGGCGGCCTCCGTCCATTCACCGCAGACCCTGGCTGAAACACGCACCGCACAGGCCGCCACAACCAAGATCGACCGCAGCAAATATCAAACCATCCGCACGCTCGACGAGCTCAACCGCTGGATCACCCGCGCTCACGATCTCGGCCATGTCGCGATCGACATCAAGGCGACGTCGATTGATCCGATGCAGGCCGACATCTGCGGCATCGCGCTGGCGCTAACGCCGAACGAGGCATGCTACATTCCGCTCGGCCACAAAAAGTCCGGCGGAGGCGAGGATCTTTTCGCCAGTGGACTTGCCGAAGGACAGATCGAAGCGGCGGAAGCGTTCGAGGCGCTTCGTAAGCTCATGGAATCCGAAGCCGTGCTGAAATCCGGCTTCGACATCAAGTTTACTTCCGTGATGCTGGCACAGCACAAGATCACGTTGCGCACGGTCGACGACGTGCAACTGATGTCCTACGCGCTCGATGCCGGGCGTGGCTCGCACGACATCGAGAATCTCGCGGAGCGCTGGCTTGGCCACGCAGCCATCAAGCATGGCGATGTGATTGGTAGCGGCCGCAATAAGCTGTCGCTCGATCAGGTGACCATCGAGCGGGCTACTGAATACGGCGCGGAAACGGCCGACATCATCATCCGGCTGTGGCTTTTGATGAAGGCTCGGCTGATTTCCGAGCGCATGAACAACGTCTATGAATCGCTGGAGCGACCGCTGGTCGGCGTGCTGGCGCGGATGGAACGGCGCGGCATCATGATCGACCGTCAGGTGCTGTCGCGCCTGTCCGGCGATTTCGCTCAAACTGCATCGCGGCTGGAAAGCGAAATCCGCGAGATCGCGGGCGAGGACATCAATCCCGGCAGTCCGAAGCAGCTTGGCGACGTGATCTTCGGCAAGATGGGCCTGCCCGGCGGGCAGAAAACCAAGACCGGCGCATGGTCGACCTCCGCCTCGATCCTCGAAGACCTCGCGGAGGAAGGCCATGTCTTCCCGCGCAAGATCCTCGACTGGCGGCAGGTGTCGAAGCTGAAATCGACCTACACCGACGCGCTGCCGAATTATCTCAATCCGCAGACGCAGCGTGTTCACACCACCTATGCGCTCGCGGCAACCACGACGGGGCGGCTGTCGTCGAACGAACCGAACCTGCAGAACATTCCGGTGCGCACCGAGGATGGCCGCAAGATCCGCCGCGCCTTCATCGCCGAGAAGGGCCACAAGCTCGTCTCGGCCGACTATTCGCAGATCGAACTGCGGCTGCTCGCGGAGATCGCCGACATTCCAGTGCTGAAGAAGGCCTTCACCGACGGGCTCGACATTCACGCGATGACCGCGTCCGAGATGTTCGGCGTGCCGGTGAAGGACATGCCCGCCGAAGTGCGCCGCCGCGCCAAGGCGATCAATTTCGGCATCATCTACGGAATCTCGGCCTTCGGCCTCGCCAACCAGCTCGGTATTCCGCGCGAAGAGGCAGGCGCCTATATCAAAAAATACTTTGAGCGCTTTCCGGGCATCCGCGCCTACATGGATGCGACGCGCGATTTCTGCCGCGAGCACGGCTATGTCGAAACGCTGTTCGGGCGCAAGTGCCACTACCCGGACATCAAGGCCTCGAACGCTTCGATTCGCGCCTTCAACGAACGCGCCGCGATCAACGCACGCCTGCAGGGCACCGCCGCCGATATCATTCGCCGCGCCATGATCCGGATGGAGGATGCACTGGCGGAGAAAAAGCTCGCCGCGCGCATGCTGCTTCAGGTGCACGACGAAC
>Ga0209952_1003381_pt1 | contig 11131 bp, 13 predicted proteins | sample ThiBiot_750_biof_2_FD_183951 | JGI IMG/M metagenome (GOLD analysis project Ga0209952, IMG submission 183951) | Wastewater bioreactor microbial communities from Cape Town, South Africa - Thiocy_cont_750_biof (SPAdes) | ecosystem: Engineered > Bioreactor > Thiocyanate-remediating >...
TCGTCCGCATACCGTTGAACTACGTATTGCAATTCCAATGAAGAAATCGACTAATTCGGACATGAATATAGCTGAATCGATCATTGCTCAACCATTCGGCAAACGAACGTTATATCGATATTGGTTGAGTGCCGATTCGAAGGAAGATCGAAATGATTGGTGTAATATATTGAATCAAATTTTAGCTGATCTACGTGAATGGGAAGTTAATATTTAGGCAAAATCTCTCACTCGTTGTGTTTTGTTCTATGTGTATGATGCGTTGAAAGATATTTCTTTTTTTAAAATCGATCTGTAAAAAATCTTTTTCTTCTTCTTATAATCGGATGTAATTATGACAAACTTGTTGAAAAATAGTTCTTATTCATTTCTTTTCGAATCTTAAGATTAAATAAATAAATATTCATGTTTTTTTTTCTTTTGTCCCTATGAAAATATATTCGAGGAAAAATATCATATCTTTCTGGTCTTTCTCTCTCTCTCTCTCTCTCTCTCTTTCTCTCCCTTATCGAGATACATCATAGCTGTGCGTGTTTACAGATGAAATACATGAAAATTTTATCGATAGATACGGATGGTTAACTAAACAAGCCTAAAACCGATGTGTTTTTTCACCTTGAATAATTATTCTTTTGTATGTAAGAATAATTGATCGCATGATCGAGAGAGACGACACTAAAAAAACACATGCACACACATATATATATATACACATATACATACATCAAATAGGTGTATATATTTATTGTCTCGTTAATTTCGTCTAATTAACAACTGTCGAAAGCAAGCGAACACCAATGAATCCATATATGTTACAACATTTCCATCGTGTTGCACGAGACATGAACAACTATGTTGCTGCATCAGCATATAATTATTACAATCAACCGAGACGTGATCGTGGTCTAGTTATGTATCAAGCCTCGCCATCGACGAGCGGAGGCTTAGGCGGTCTTATTGCCTATGGTTTATATTCGATTGGTATGCCATCATCAATTGTTACCTATGGCTATCGTTTAGGTTATTTTTTTGATTCATTGTAAAGATGAAATAGATTTTTATGTGCAAGTGTGTTTCATTGGAAAAATAAAATTCATTTCGGTCTATTTTTTGATTTATTTATTAAAGAATATAAATCGTATATGTTTTCTTGTAATTGACTTCATGAAAATGAATACCATTTTCAGTTGATAAAGCTAAATTATTCGGTCCAAAACGTGTAACACAAAAAGGAATTGTATTATATTTTAAAATCGATTTGACTCGTCCCGATCGACTTATTTGTATTAAACGTCCGGTTTGATAATCAGCAACGAGCCAATCTTCACTAATAAACGGACAACAATGAAATGGTTTATCATATTTCCATTGAATATCCAAAACACATGTCCAAATCTGTTGTAGTTTGTCTTCAGTTCTCAATTCGAGTCGTATGGATTTGCTCGTTGAATTTCTTATAATCAGAGCTATTTTCGTTTTTTTACATGTTATCATATCGATATATTCATCGGCGTGACAAATCTGTGGCGATTGATATTGTTTACCTAATTGTGTCGTTCGATCGAAACTTATTTTGGTTATCGATGAACCCCATTGATTTGTTGATAGATAGAGAAATTCATCGGAACATGCACATGACATCCATTTCTGCTTGTCAAACGATGTTATTTTGTCAATTAACATTGTATTCGTATTCAATAAATAAATATATTTCGAATCGATAATTAAAAATCGATTTAATGTCGACGACCAACACATATCATGAATATCTCCATGTTTCCAGGAGACACTTTTGTATATAGTTAAATCTTGATTGACTAAACAAAGATGCGGTTGTTGATGAATGAGTAAATATTGATCGTTGGTTGCCATAGCTGCGTAACTCTCGTCGGGAAGATTTATAATTTGATAGACAGATGAGAGTTGTGAGAGATTGTACTCGTCTTCATTGATGCCACGTATTTGAATAAGATTTGATTCGAGATTTAATGGTTGAATTTGTAGATCGATGAAGTATTTTTCGAAATTATTTATTTGATTTTCGAGACATTCGATGGTTGATGTTAATTGAACGATATCTTGTCGTGTAACTTGTTGTTCACGAATGAGTTCATTGATTTTGGCTTGTGTTTGAACAAATTTATCTTGTTGTTCATTGATTTTATCTTGAATTAAATGATTTAATTCGTGATGTTTATTTTCATAGTATTGATCGATTTGTCGATGAGCATCAGTTCGCCATTGTTCGAGTTGTTTTCGAGTTGTTGCAAATGCTTCGTCGATATTAATCATTTGAATTCGATTGCCTAGTGTATGAAGAATCTCTGTCAATGGATTTAATTGATCGTTTAAAACATCATTATGTTCGTTCAAATGAACTAGACAAACATTTTGTCGACAACAATGACATTGAGCTCGTGCTGTACGATTGCATAGTGTTAGTGCGCACGTTTGAGACATTGATTTAAGATAAAGAAGGAGAAAAAAAAGAAAATTTGTTATTTTGTTAGAACATGAGGATTTTTTTCTTTCTTTTTTTTATATTTATGTATGTAGTAAAGATAAGAGAATTGAGATATGAATTCCTATTTTTGAAGGACAATCAAAGTAAATTCTACCAATTTTTTTTGTTGAGTAATTTACGAGCTTACGATTTATAATATTATCAGAACATGAAATGAGTTTCTCGTAAATATTGATCGTGTAAATCAATATGAGGATACATATCATCAGCTCATAAAATCTATGTCTATTTCTCTTTCGTTCTTTTTTTATTATTACGATGCTCATAGCAACGAAGGAAAAAAAATCGTATGATTCTCTTTTTAAAAAATTAATAATGTGTGACGAATTTTCACGGTCACATGTGTGTCTTTCTATTTTAAAAATTTTCTAACAAATAACACAAAATAAACGTCAAAGAATACTCAACAAATTTTATCAACAAAAAAAAACGATTAGATCAAATTTGACTAAAAAGATAGTTACAAAATAAGAACTGTTTTAAAACTCTTGTTCTTCTTCACTAGAAGCATCATAAAAAATCTCTATAGTCTCATCATCATCAATTTCAGATATTTTCCAAGAGTGTTCACGTCGCCATCGTGCTCGTACACAATGAGCAATAGTTTTCGTTCGAGCTTTCAATGTATAACAAGCTCCATTCGATGAGTAATAATAAAAAACAAATGACGAAAACGATCGAACAGATTGTTCGAATGATCGATTCCGAAGTGGTTCGAATAGAATTGCTAATAATTTACAAATACGATAGATATGCGATGAAAATAGCATAATACGTGTTGTTATTAAATGCAGAGCTGAAAGGATTGCACGAATCATTTGTATCCATCCGTAGACGACGCGAATAATTTGAATAAGTTTTTCAACGAAATTATAAACATTTCGACATAGAGTGTCGATGAATGCGAATAAACGAAAGATCAATATGATGGTAAACCATAGTGAACGATAGGTTTGATAGAAACTATGGAATATTTGTTGAAAACGAGAAGTTTTTCTATTGAATGCGGTGAAGTAACGTTTTCTAAACGAATTGAGGATTAGTTTTTTTTAAAAGCAGGTCGATTTATTTGTTGTCTTACGGTTTTGAACGGGCTAAAAGTGATTTACGTTGGAAGATTTTATAATCACATGCATTTTTCGTTTTTGATACAATCATAAGTGAGAAAACGTCACGAACTAATCGCCTAGGTCTTCATGTATGCAGGTTGTCTATATATTTTCTGTATGAAATGTAAAACGAAAGGTAAAATTGTTTGTAAACATGAATCAATGTTGTTCGAAGGTTTACCCTCTCCTCGTGTTACTCATTCGAACAGAAGTAGAACAGTAAGAGAGCGAAGGCGTTTATTGACGTATGTACTATTTCGTCGAAGATATTTGTATAGACTATCGTTAGTAAAATTTATTAAAAGATTAGAAGATTCCGTTTTGTTTTGCCTTCTCAAATTCTTTTTTTTCGTTCTTCGATTGACATGTAATCAAATATTTGAATCAAAGAGAAATACATGAGAAACAAACGAAAACGTCTTCAATCGAATAGATAAATCATGTAGGCGAAGTCAAAATACTCAAAACGAAAATATTAATCATTTTGACTTGCTTGACAGACCATGAATAGCAAAAACAGTTTAATCGATTCGATAATGCGCGCGCCAATTTGGACTTTTGCTTTTTAATAATCAAAAGAATTTTTTTTTCTGCTATTGAAATTCAATGAAATTTGTTTTATTATGACAAAGAAAAAGCAATCAGATGGTATTGAAATTTCATTCGAAACACTACGTCGAATAAATTGGCTCGATGAAATACAAAAATTACCGCATGATGTTGATAAAAGTTTGAGTGAATTCTTTGAGATATTGAAATCGAAATTGTTTAATTGAACTATTAGCAATACTTGATCAATGTTCGGATATAATCGAAGATTTTCGTGAGATATTATTATTGAAAAGTTTTTTTTTGCTTTCTTTCGAATCACAATTTTTTCTAATCAGTGGAAAATAATGATCTTTTATCAATCAAAGGTCGGCCAATGGCAGTCAAACAGCCAAATTTACCAACAAAAATACGAAAACCTAGATCAATTATCTCGAGTGAGCAATTAGCAATTCACTTGACGAAAAAATAAATGCTCTTGAAAACTAGAAGCCAAATCATTAAAAAAGAAAAAGCTTCAATCGCTTAATTGTAATAATCTTTTGTCCACAAGTGAATATCCTGGTTATCCATCGTGAGTGATTCGTGTTTGCATTGATATTGATGAATAGATTTATCCTAGAGCATTTCCTTGCTTTCGATCATGTGGTCCAATAAAATGTCCGAAAAATAAATTACCGATGCCACGAGATCTTTGGTATCGTATTGTTTATTCTCAAGCACTTGAACAACAATTTGGTAATGAAATCTTTTTGAAATGATTGTCATATGTTATTTCTCTAGCAAGTGGAGAAGCATTTTCTATTCAAAATCGATCCAGTATTGATTGCTATCCTTTGGCAACGTCATCAAAACGAAAATATGCAGACGGTAGATATAATACTTGAGGATGTTCATTCAGTTCGTCTCGATCTGTAAATCAGCTAGTACGAATTCACATCAAGAACAAACGATGAAGACAGTTAATTCGTTTACATCAAATAAACTTGTCCAATCGGAAGACAGTCAAAATAAGTTAAAGAAAAACGATGATTGTGAAGTATCTGAAAAAGCAATTGTATCTACTCAATCTGCTCATGCAGAAATGATCAGTCGATCCAGTAGATAAATTCATTTTAAATCTAACTTAGAAATTTATCATAGTCTATCAATAGATCTTGCACTCGAATATAAAACCGACAGAAATACGACAGAAAACGAACTCATCGAATCAAAAATAACAACTGAAAAATCTGATCTATCAATTCAACAATCAGTGAAAAAGAGTATCAGCACTGATGTTCCTGTTGAATTATCCGTTCTGTTTGGACATCCATTACTCAATCATTTATACGAATGTAATATAAATTTCTATTTCTGTTGCTCTTTCAAAAGTTAGCCATTGAGCAGATTATCATCTGGATGATATTCCACGTTTACAACTATTTAAACGATTAAGTCGTCGATTGACGCATATTCAACAAACATTGAAAACAATGTCATCGAACGATATCGAACTAAAATTAAAATATAAACGTGATGGTACACTCGATAACTATTGTTCTTCCAGATCACTAATAATTCGTTCGTTCTAATTTAGCATTAGTTAAAAAACGTCAAACATCTGTTCAATCATTGACTAAAGAAGAACGAATAGCAATAGTCGAACGTATGCTATCTTCTTTATTTTTCTACATTTAAATCAAATATTTCAGTTGAATTAAATGTTTACGAATACGTTCAAGGTACTACGAAATTAACCAAAAAAAACATAAAAATCGAACTTCATTTTTAGCACTCGATGAACCATCATCGAAAAGTTTTCATGTGACGAACGCTGAAGAATTAAATAATCAACAATTGTCACCTATTCATTCGGTTATTCCATCGTATGACATTGTTTTACCTGAAGTAACAGATACAATTGGTTCACAACGATCTGCTTCGACAATTAGTACTGGTAAGGAAATATTCCTAGTTCGACCATCGACAGTTACTCAACTTAGCGGCGAACAAATAGGTTATTCGATATTTTCATCTTTTCAAGAAATGATTTCTTTTTCTTATTCAGAAAAATTTTCATCATGGAATCATCCACTTGAAACAAATCTTATGAACAGTTTGTTCTGCCACCTTGTTGGAATTTCAAGTCTTTGATATTTTTATTTAGTGTTTGAACAATTGACAACAGTTCAGAGAAGTCAAATTCATAAGCAATGTAATTGCATATGATCTTGATCTTCATTGATCTAATTGAATTTTTCATTCAGTAGCTCGACGTTATGAACATATTCGTAAAAAAGCTCGACAATTAAATGAAATTCAATTACAAACACGTTAATAACAAAATTTAATTCATTAAAAAAATCTTACATTCTGATTTCTTTTTCATAGAAATCGATTCGAAATCCAAAGGTGTCTTGTTCAATCATTTTTATTGAATAGAAAAGTGAAAAAAACAATCAAGTATCTTCATTTCTAGCATTCGAACAAAATCGTGAAATTCCTCATCCGAACAAAGCCGAACTTTTACGTCTTGCTGAATGTTAGTAAATCTTCGATATTCTCTTCGAAATCTTCTCGAATTTCTTTTCAGTAGAACTCTCTCTCTTCGAACTTCGTCGCGGTATGTATCTCTCGATATTCAACATTTCATTTTCTTTTCTCTCTAGAACAAATCGAACGAAATCTTCTCGAAAATCCCAACTAAACAACGCATAATTTATTTTTACTTTTTATTTTTCAATGATGTTTTTTTTTCTTGTTATGAATCTTTTTCTTTCTTGTCAACAAAAACAAGCGAAAAAAAAGAAAGAGACACAGTGAGACAAATCTTTTCTTTTTTTCACGCACAATGTTCTTATGATGTTGCCAAAGCTGTCGATTGTTCGCCTGGTACTGTTCGAATGATATCTGAATCACCTGGATCAGTAATAGCGAGAATACCAACACGATAGTATTTACCGCAAGCTGTGCCTAATTCGATATTATTTCCACCATAATGATGTACACCAGTTTTAGCTAACATAGCATAGTATTCGATTTCACTTTTTCTAAATACGAAAAATCGATGAGTTGAAGTAGGTAAAAAGGAAAAAACGAACGAACCTGATTTGTGGTGTATTAGCGGAAACGAGGATTAATTTGGCTTGGCCATTTCGTAAAGCTTTTAAAGTTTGACGATAGCCAAGAACGTATTTACCAGATTTCATCACAAGTTGGAGACGTTGATTGATCGTCTCAGCTTGTTTTTTCTAACGAACGAAACATTTTTATTAAGAAAACAAACATCGATTGTTCACATACTCCTGCAGCTTTTTTTGGTCGGTCCATGATCTAAAAATTGAAACAAGAAAATAAATAGACAGTTGAAATGTATCTACAAAACGTAAAAGTAAAACGATGAAGAAGAAGAAAAAATTTCTGTTTGTATATAATAAACAAAAATCCATTGGAAATGGTATTTTCATGTCGCCATTATGATTCGATTCATCTTTCGAATAGGTTTCGTCCTCCATTTAAATAATTTGTCTCGAGCGCCACTATCGCTTGGCTAAGATTTCTGTCTATTGATCAACAACATTTATATTGTCTTATATATAAATATGTTTTTGTGTGTGCAGAAAGATAGTTTGACTTGTTATTAATTAGGCAATTTCGTCTTATTTTAGATGCGTTCGTCAAATGGACCATCGAAATTATTCGTCGGTGAAATTGGTGATAATCGAAAATCAGATATAAGTCGACTGTTTAGTAAATATGGAGAAATATCAACGATTTATGTTGATGAATATAAACATTTTGCTTTTGTGGAATTTACATCCGCAACTGATGCACGACGTGCTCTCAAACATGCGCATAATAAAACAGTTAATGGTGCAAAACTTCGTGTAGAATACGCTAAATCAGACAAATTACCTCGAGATAATCGACGGCCATCTTCTCGTGAACATTCACCCGTATCAGCTCTCTACAATCATTTACAGGTTTGAACACAAAATTCGACGACGATTTCTATTCGAATTTTTTCAGGTAACAGCAAATCGTTTGCCATCATTACAATCAGTTCGTCAAAGTTATTACCAACATCCACCGCCATCAACGATGTCTCGTGGCCGATCTTTGACACCGCCATCATTCAAACAAAATGCTCGTTTATCATCGATGAGCCATTTGCGAACATCGGACTTCTATCCGCCATATTATCCACCTCATCCAGCGATGTACAACGATTCAACGTTCTATCGAACCTACGGTGATCCATATCTAATGCAACGGCTACCGTCATCACATTTTCTACCGCCGACATCTCCGCCTCATGCCTATCGACATATGTATTCATCAGTTACATCTCATCGACGAAATCGACGAAGTCGAAGTCGTAGTCGACGCAGGTACGAATACTGGACGATTGTTAGGTCTTGATTTTTTGTCATCGATAAATTTCTTCGAACTATTCGCTTTCGTTGGGAAAACAGAGACATTTTCTTTCTTTTTCGATATTTCATGGAAAAATAATTCTATTCAGGTTGGTTTCCTATTCGAGCTCTCTCTTATGAACATTTTTTTTGTCTTAGAAAATGATTTTTTTGTATTCGATATTTTTTCATTTAGAAGTTCACCTTCACGAAAAAATCGATCGAGCCGAGAACGAAAACATAAACGTGGCCCACAAACACCACCGCTATCATCGAATCGAGCCAAACGACGGTATTCGATCTTTTCTCAATTATCTAAAATCATCACTATTTTTATCATTTCGACATAGATCTCGTTCAAATTCGGATGCAGTTGCTTCCGTAACTGAACAAAAGTCACTATTATCTTCATCGTCATCGTCGTCATCATCTGATCATGAAGATAAGAATGATAAACAATCAAGTTCGAAAAAGTAAACACTCCAATGAATTGATCATTTCTTTCGTAAAGACACACCTCTTTGTTTAGATCTCCAGAGAGTGATTCAAATCGAAATCATTCGAAAAGAAGGACAAAAGAATAGAACGAACGAAGAAAAAAACCTAGTTTTTTTTAAAAATAATAATTAAATAATTAATAATTGTTTATTAATGTATTTCTTTTTCTTTTCGAATGGATATGTGTGCTCTTTTTTTTATTTCATGGTGGTATTGAACCTTCTTCATTCTTTTGTTTTTAAATCTTCCTGATCAAAGTTTTGTTATACATTTTTTGTGTGAATTCCATTGCACAGCAAACATAATATAATTTTCATTTTTGTTACTGTTCTTGCTCAAAATAATAAACGAAACAGCAAACATGCCATTATGAATATGCACACAAAATACAGAAAGTGAATATCATTTATTTAATAATATTAATCAAAAAAATTAGGCTGAGCATCGCCAAGAAAATTATGAATACGATCAAAACAAAATGCTGCTATAGGAAAGTAATTGTACAATTCTGTTGAACATTCATTAATTTCGTCAATATGTAACATTTTCACGTTTGCACAAGTGTTTCTTGTTGTTTTTCTTGTAAAATTGTTTGTTGCGGCAACCAAAAAATTATAACCAACAGTCAATTTTTCTAGATGAGGTAAACGTATTTTTGCTTTAGTAAGAAATAATTGAACATAATAAGGATCAGAATAGTAGATCTGCAACGATGTTAAATAAGGAAATTCAATGGCACTATATGATTCTTGTTGATCATCATCAAATTCAAGTTCATTTCGTGACATCAATAATGGTTTCAAACTGCAAAAATGAAAAATCTTCAGAACCGGAAAACAACGAGCAATCCGAACGAAAACCTCAAATGTGAGTGAAGTACTATCACGTAATTCCAAAAATGTGACACGCTGGAAAGTAATAGATGGAAATGTACTATCGATACACCGAAGGCGATCAAACATAAATGGTAATGAGAAAACATGACATGTAACAAGCACATTGTTTTTTACTAAAATACAATCAGCATTTTCGTATTTGACATTTGTAAAAGTTCGTTGAACATCTTCCTTTGTTAAATTCTGAATTGCCTGACTTAATACACTCTCGGTAGTAACATGAAAATTGAATGTTTGAAGTTGTGACATATGAACGATAATATTATCATGAATTTGTTTACCATCGATAATCGAAGTTAGACGTTTACTATAAATATCTAATGTTAATTCCGTGAGATTTGGCATTCGACGAAGAAATGGTACAATCTTCATTTCATAGTCGAAAAAATCGCCGATCATTGATAATGATAAACTTTTCATATTAGGCAGATTATTCTAACAATATAGTAACTTTAGTTTAAAGAAAGAATATAAACTGTTTCTTACTTACCATATTATTAACGCATGAAAACGGCACAACACTGCCAGGTTTAACTATGATTTCAAGCATTGTTAAATTCTTGAGACGGCCATCAAGTAATCGAAAACAATCTTCAAAATGACATACAGTAACACATAATTTGTTCAAAGTCAAAGATGAACATTCAGCCAAAGAACAGCTATCAGCAAGTGATAAAGGAGTGCCGTGTCCAGTGATAGATAAACATTGTAACTTTTTGAAATATCGTAATATATACCCATGTATACCTTCTGGATATGTTTTTTCTTGTATTTTTTTCTCACATAAATCATTATCATTTTTGTATTTGAGAACAAAATCTTTAATTTGATTTTGAAATATATATCGATATGATGAGTTATCTAGTAACGAAAAAAAAAGAATCCATTATTTTGTTATTAATTTATTATAAAATCTATATTACCATCGCGATTTTTACGTTTGAAACAACGTAAAATCACTTCTTCATCGAAATTGTAGATTTTAAGTTGAGTTAGATTGGAATAATCACCAGCAATGAGAATACGTTCCATCGATTTTGATTCAACAGTAAGCGACACTACGCTATGACTGATTTTAGGTAATATGCAAGTACAAAATCGATCAATTTTTGAATTAACAAAAGGCACAATTTCGCCATGAAATGTTTCCGATGTAAA
>Ga0209952_1003382_pt1 | contig 11130 bp, 14 predicted proteins | sample ThiBiot_750_biof_2_FD_183951 | JGI IMG/M metagenome (GOLD analysis project Ga0209952, IMG submission 183951) | Wastewater bioreactor microbial communities from Cape Town, South Africa - Thiocy_cont_750_biof (SPAdes) | ecosystem: Engineered > Bioreactor > Thiocyanate-remediating >...
TATACAGCTGATGTCAATGATGGATAAGATGAATCCATTCGAAATGTTGTATTAAATCGACTTAATAATGTCAAAGTTCCCGAATCGAAAAAGATAAAGATTTTGACATTGATCAAATTCTACAATCAAATATAAAATCTTGTTTCGTTTTTTGTTTTCTTCAAATCTCACTTCAGCAATTAATGTCAAAGGAAATTGTAGAGGCAGAATAGTTGCAGCATTTGATATTGAATAAAAATTCAATAGACCGGTATTGTTTATTCTCGTTTGAAAAGATTTCGAGCCCAACGAACATGACGTCCAGTTACTTTCTAATCCGCTAAAAATAAAACTCAGAATTTATTTTCGATTAAAACCCTCCTCCGAAAAAAAACACAAAATACAGGTGAGCTATTATTTTCTCATTAATAAATTCAATTTCGATTTATTTTCTCAAAAGAGAACTCATCATCTAAGGATTCAACAATCGCAAATGCTTAATCACGTTCGCTTTTGTTCAAAAGACAGACATTCAATGAATAATAAGCATCCAAAAAAAAAGAAATCGCTTCGCATAACTTACTTATAAATGAAATCTAAACAAACGGTCGTAGAGATATTACACGATAATGTTGATGAACAATTGTCCAATAGATTATTCGAAGATTTAATTGTCAATTGAAGTAAATCAACAACGAGTGTACTGGGAGATTCTTGACAATTGATCTATATGAAGAAAAAAAATGAAGATTTTAAAATTGAATAAAGATCTTTTTTTTGATTAAATCGATAGTTTTCATATTTGATCATCATCAGTGAACTAATGAGGCAAATACACATTTAGAAATACAATAATGAGTTCTCGCTTTGAACAATCACAGCTGTGAACAGTATTACATAAGGAAAGAAAAGTGCTCGTATGAATCCATTTGAATGTATGTTAAGATTTAACTTTTACTCATTTACCTGTTGATTTGGTAATTGATAGAATAATAACACCAATATTAGATTTTGAATGAACAAACAAACATGATGCATGTTTTGTTTTATATCTAAAATTTACAAAGAAAATATCTCGTGTTCGTTATTCGATGATGAAAGTAGATGTTTAATAAATGAATAGGGCCCATCAGTCGAAATAGTAAGAATGAGAACAAGAGAGAAGGAGAACGAAGGAAAAGAGAAATCAAAGGTAGTAACGTGCTTGTCACATCATTATTGTATGAATAAGGTGGAATTTGATTATACATAAATGGTTTTCTCTGACTAACTTAAAAGACTTTTCTTTTCTTTTATTCTCTTATACTCAAAATCGACAAATTTGTTTATGTTACTCCGCCTTTTGTTACTCAGGTGAACTTCTATTCATTCATCCATCGATCTATTCTTTCTCTCGCTCTTTCTTCTACAATTCTAATGGCATATACATACATATACAGCTGTATTGAACACTATTTTGTTCTGTTCTATCATAGACAGTAGCATGTCACTTACTTACCTGTCTACCTATACAAGAATATTCGCGTATATTAAATAAATAGTTCGTTTAGCACGTCTTATCGTATATAACTACGTTTAATCATTGTTTAAGATTATTGATGTTATCGATCTTTGAAGGTGATATGTGTGTGTGTGTGTATATATATATATACGTATATAGGTGCGGGTACTTCTATATGACTGCAGAAAAAAAATCAATTTCGATAAATTGAGAAGAAAATTAACTTCAAATTAGTCGTTGATTTTCGGAAGAAAAAATCATGATATTTATCGACTAATCGATTCTTAAAGACACGATCAATGCACATTATTTTATTGTTTCTGTTTGTGTGCACGTAGGTGTTAATGAATTAATATCTGATCATATGTGACACAGCAGAATTTTCGAATGATTTCAAAAGAAATTAAATATTGTGTAGGCCATATAGTATTTCACATCGAATAAACGAAATTTTATAATTAAAAATATAAAGTAAAATGATTGTTGTGTTCGAAAATGTAATAGAATATATAATTATTTATTCTTAAAGGTAGTTAATGATACCCTACGAATATGTTACGAGTTGTTTTGTGTGTATTGAATGATGAAACAACAGATGTCGCTCTGTTTGATATTGTTACCGTTGAAAATAAAAAACAAGGTGTAAAGATATAATACGCTGTTATTCGTAGCTATTGTTTTCACAGTGACTCATTGTATTACGGACAAACCTTATCGGCTCCTGATATCGGTCAATTGGTATCAAATTTTCTTGACGATAAGAAACGAGAAAGAAAATTTTTAATATATATATACTTACCAATTTCATTGCTGTTTATGATATCTCTTTTCGTTCGAAGATTGTCCACAATGACATTTCAACAAGCAGCCCATCCTCTTTTGGTTATTCCAGGACCTATAGAAGTAGCTGATGATGTTCTCTATGCCAATGCAAGTCCATCTCAATCACATATGTCAAAAACATTTACAGATACATTTAGTTCAGCTATAAAAATGTTTCGACAAGTACTTGTTACTGAACATGGTCAACCGTTTATTGTTGCTGGTAGTGGAACATTAGGTTGGGATATGGTTGCATCGAATTTAACCGAACCAGGCGATGAAGTCTTAGTTTTACATTCGGGATATTTTGGTCAGAGTTTTGCTGATTGTTTCGAAGCTTACGGAGTCAAAGCAACGCAATTGAAAGCACCTGTTGGTCAATGTCCAACACGAGAACAGATTGCTGAAGCATTGAAAGAAAAGAATTATAAAATAGTTACAGTAACACATGTTGATACATCAACTGGCGTTTTAAGTAATCCTCAAATGGTCTCCGAAGTTGTACGTGAAGTAAGCCCAAATACAATGGTTGTACTTGACGGTGTATGTTCAGTTGGTAGTGAAGAGATTCGTATGGATGAATGGGCATTAGATGTAGTTATGTGTGCTAGCCAAAAAGGTTTAGGTGTACCGCCAGGACTTAGTCTTGTATGTGCCAGTGAAAGAGCTATTCGTCATGTTGAAACACGTAAAACAAAGATTAATTCATATTTTGCTTCTTGGCTCAATTGGTTGCCAGGTTTGATATAAAAGTCATCGAAAAAAAAAGATCATTGCAGACAATTTCTTTCTAGTTATGCGTGGATATGAACAATGCAAACCAGTTTATTTTGCTACACCACCTGTTCAACTTATTGGTGCTCTTCATGCTAGTTTAAAACAGATTACATCGAAACCTATCGAAGAACTATGGGCAAAACATAAAACTGCCAGTACGGATTTTAAACAATTTATAACAAACGATCTTGGATTAAAACAAGTTCGTTTTTTCTTTGTTTTTTGTTTTGGCTTTTTAATAAAAATGTTTCCAGGTACCCAATGATCCATCGATTGCTGCTAATGGTATGACAGCTATCTACTTTCCCGATGGTTTATCAGCACCTGACATCATTCCACGATTACTTGAACGTGGTGTTGTTGTTGCTGGTGGTCTGCATAAAGAAATTAAGGATAAATACTTTCGTATTGGACATATGGGCATCAGTGTTACGGATGCATCTCGTCAAGATCTTGACAAAGTTCGACAAACTCTCCAAGAAGTTTTGAAAGCAGCTGGACACACAAAGAAATGATGATATGCAATAGCTTTCTCGAATATTTGATTTCAATACTTTTCATCATTTTTTGTTGTTCTTCTTATTTTCTGATTTTTATAAACAAAAATAGTTAGCATAATGTCTGAATACATTTTTTCTGTCGATTTTCTTGTCGCAAAGAAATTATTTTGATTAATGATAGAAAGGATAACTCGTCAGCACAGAAACAAAAAATAAGAGAACAATAACGTAGAGATAAGCATGGACATGTGTTTTTTTTATGAGAGTCATACGCAAAATATAAATAAACGACGATATTCAGATGCTTTTGATTGACAGAAATAAATAAGAGTCGTACATTGTGTTTAGGTAGACGACGAGACTGTACTTTTTGTTAACAATTATGGATAAAGCGACAAGTAGATGATTTTCTTCATTTTTCTCCAAAAAAGTTTTGTTTTTAATGTTTAGATTCAAATGCTACTGGACCCATATTACCACCACTCGATGAGGCAAATTCCGCAAAATTAGCTGCACTCTACAAAACTATGACTCCACCGGGTTTTTCTTCAAATTCAAATGGTTCTACAGAAAATAATACTGAGGAATGTGTGAATTGTATTACTCGATAAATACGTAAATTATTTTATCTTGTTATTTTAATATTGTAATAAACATGCCTCACGTTTCCTTTCAAACTCGTCTAAGTCAATCTTTTTTGTTCGAATATGAAAACACGTTGATTTAGACTTGGATGTTTTTATTCTCTTTTCTTTACAAAAAAAGCAATAAGAAAAAAAAAATAAGCCAATGGATTAAAAATTTTCGGTCAAAGTCCATCTACGAAATTGGTTTGTGTAAATCGTTTCTCCACGCATTATTTACTCTCTAAAAACAAAAGAAAAACACAATGAATTGTTTGCTTTATTCTCCAAACAATCGAATAAATAAGTTATCTATGATAGAAAACACACTTATAAAATAGTGATAGATAATGTTTTATTAGTATTTCTATGCGATAAATAAATTTTGTTGTTGTTGTTGAATAATGTGCAGAAAGTTACTGTTCGGTTTCGGTTTGTGGATTTGTTTCTTTTTCTTTTTCTTCTTCGGTAGTTTCCACTTTGTTATTTTCTTTCTCCTCCTCTTTTTCTTCTTCAACATCATTTTCATCTGTAAATATGTTAATAAAATCAAAAAATAAAACAAATCATCAATGTCTGATTTCAAACTAATCTAAATTCTAGTCTTTTCGTCATTGTCTCGACAAACTTTTACCTTTCAATTGTCCAGGTTTCTTATCTGGTTCGAGATCTAATGAAATTCTCTTGTCACCTTCGCCAACATCCAACCAACGATCGACAGGAAATCTATTTGAATCAAACACGACATTTATTTACCAAAAAAAGATGATTGTTTTTTGTACTTATAAGTTTCGTTTTGTGCAATATCACGAATTTCAATTGAATCTAAATACCATCCGGCACCAATTCCACTTCCATCATGTTCAATTCGAATTGTTTTAATCTATGAAAAATCAAAACATTTGTGTTTCTTATAAATCTGACTTAAAAATGATTTATTTTTCGTACTTTTCCGACATCTTCAGTGTAAATTTGAAAACGGTTCAAAGCTCCTTTTTCGAACAAATTTCGAGATTTATCAAGTGATTCTTTTAATTGACGTCGTTCGAGCTTGTTTTTGTCACCATAAATACTTAGGTACACATTTGCATCTATTCAAAATCGAAATTATTTTGCAATCAATGAATTCATACATTCAACATACCTGTACCAGCTCCGGTCTTATCGCTTGTTTTAACAGCGATTTCATATTCAGTTGAATTTTCAGCATTTGAATCTCCTAAAATATATTTCATTGAAAAACAACGATGGACATTCAATAAGCATTTAAAACATTCCCATTCACAAGCAAAAGCAAATATATATTTGAAAGAGAAAGAGCGCAGACCGATGCATATACAATATTTTTTTTGTATGTACATAGCAGACGAACCCTCATGGTCATCATCGAAAAAGTCATCGTATTCTACGACTTTTTCATTCGAGAATTTTCTTTTAGGTTTTTCCTCGTTTGATGAACTCGATGACCTTCCTTCTTCTTTGTTATTTTCTACTTTTGTTAGATTATGTATCAAAATAAAAATTCAAAATCACAAATCGTTACCAAGCGATATTTTCGATGATGGTTTTTTGTTTGGTTCGAGTTCTAAGCTAATACGTTTGTCACCTTCATTGATATCGAGCCAACGATCAACAGGAAACCTAAATGATAAATTGAAAAAAACTCTTTTCATTCAACGATCGATTGTTTACATGACACTTTCGTTGTTATATTTAACTTCGACATAATCTAAAAACCATCCTGATCCGATACCTGTTCCATCGTGTTCAATGGTAATCGTTTTCAACTAAATCAAACTAAGAATTGAACGGAAAAAATGAAGAAAAATCAACACGAACTTTGCCAATATCATCACCATCGAAGAGAAATTCATCTTTGTGACCTTGTTCAAACGGATCCCAGCCGACAGTTCCAAGTTTAAGTTGTTTTCGAGCGATTTTATCCTTGTCACCAAAGAGCGAGATGTAAACATTGGCATCAGTGCCCGAACCAGTTGCTGATCCTGTTTGTGTGATGACAGTATAATTAGTTTCTACAAAAGAAGATAAATCGAACGAAGATCTTTGTGTTGTAATAAATCTACTTGAATCTGATGTTGGTTGTTTTGTTGGAGACGCTGCTTGAGATGTTTTACTTTTATCAGGTGATTCAGACTTTGATGTTGCTTTTGGTTCTTCAGCTTTGGTTGCTTTTGGTTCTTCAGCTTTAGTTGCTTTTGGTTCTTCAGCTTTGGCTGCTTTTGATTTTTGTTCATCGGTTTTCGTGGATTTTTTTGTGTCATTGGTACGAGCTGATGAAGGAGCATTGTCAGCACGTTTGTTTGCTGTTGGTGATTGACGAGATACAGTTGTAGCTTGAGATTTGCTCTCTAAAAAAGCAGAAAACGATATTATCAAAGTGTGAGTGAAGATTTTTTCGAAAGACGAACTAGTTTTATCGTCTTTGCTGGATGAAACTAATGAAGTTGGAACAATAGCTAAAATCAAATGAGGAAAACATTAATTTTTTTAATTACGAATCTTTCGTTATTCGAAAACATACATCCTTCAGGAAATAGATCAACTACTGTTGTCGCTGAATCAATCGGTTGAGCTAAGGCAAATTTATGTTTTGATTTTCGTTTTGTATCAGAAACTTCAATTGAATCTAATGACCATGCTTCAACATTCTGGCATGTCAATGCAATCTTCGTTATCTACAAAATCCGATACGTTGATTTTCAAACATTTTCGAAAATGAAATCTTCTACTTTTCCTGCATCGAATGCTTTCTTTTTAATTGTTGTCGATTGTCCATCGAATTTCTTCGTATCATTCTCGTCAGCTCTTAGATCAATCGATCCTGAACTTCCATTATCTCCGTAGATAGTTAATTGAACTGAACCTTGACCATCATCTCCATAAAGAATATGATCATTGCTTTTGACTTTAATTTCATAGGTTATTTCTACGAGAAAACAAATCCGAAAAATGAGTTCATTTTTTTTTGGATATGTTGATTTATTTACCAGTTCGATCAGGTGGAGCTAAAAGACAAAAGAATTGATAAGTATTTATTCGAGAAAAATTGACTTACAATCAGCAGCTCCTTTGTCGATTTGATCTCGAACGTCTTTCGCAGCACGTTCAATAGCTTTTTCAGCTGCGACATCGTCTAAAGAGACAAGAATTTTTAATATCACTCTCAAACACCATCAAAAACGAGACTTTGCCATGCAGATACAAAAAAGAGAGATAGAGACAGACGTCAAAAAGAAAAAAAATACTAGACAAAAAGACATGCGATATCTCACTTGGCGAATTTTTCACATCTAAATTAATTTCAATTATAAACAAAACGACGTGTCTTTTGATTGATTATGTTTGTTTTTTGTCAAAAATCTTTTCTCTATTTCTCATTGATTATAAAGTCAAACTTACGTTGATCTTTTGCTAAAACAAGAGCTTCGTCAAATGTTTGTTCAGCTTCTCGGTATTGTCGTAATTTGGCTTGACTATGTGCGACAAGAACTTTAGCATTCAATTGCCAAACTGGATCGCCAACATCAACAGCTTCATGAAACGATCGTTCACCATATCGTTTCGCTCTTTCATAATCACCTAACACAAACATGAAATAACTTTTAAAAACATTTTCCTCTCAAAACAAACCAAGTCCAAAATGACATTGACCGATTTCATGAAATAGCCAAGCTTTTTCCAATGGCGATGTTGCTAACGGTATCTTTCGTTCCCAAACTTGAATAGCCTGTGGAAATTGTCCACTACGAGCGTAAACACGACCCAAATTATCCAACGCTCGTGAGATACGTTCGTCCAATTGTTTCGATTCAGCCAATTTCAAATCTTTACTATGAAATTCAAGCGATTTATTGTAATCGCCTAATTCGAGATAAGCATTTCCTAGACGTGAATAAACATCGGAGAGAACCGATGGTTTCTGTGGACATTTTCGTTCGTCTAATCGATCACAATACTCAAGTAAACGTTGAGCTCGACGACGTGCATCACTAAATTGATCGACATTTTGATCTATAAAACAAAACAAACAAAAATCATTCATTTCTCGTTAAGATTTCATTTACGTTCATCGATCGCTTCGAGTTCACGACGAATATGTGTGAAATATTCATCATCGCCTTCAGTTTTTCGAGTAAACTTCGAACGAGCATAGAGTGGCTCTTGTTGACGCCAGAAGTCCGTTCGACTATCCAAATAATCTAAACCGTCGGATGCTAATTGATAAATCGCATCGCCTGTTTTCGTATTTGCTTTTGTTACAGCTTGAAATAAACAAAAATAGTTCGTCTCATTCAATTCGAATCAGAGAAATATGACGATCATTTACTTGGATTGTTGATTAATTTTTCGAGAAAAGCTCGATCTTCATAGAGATCTCCTAAAAGTTGTTTCGTTGTTTTTGGATTTGTTGTTGTTGTGTATTGTTTTCGTTGAACAGCTGTTTCTTTCTTTTGTGATGCACGGACATAGCCCATCGGTTGTTTCTTTTTCTATTTATAGATTTGTACAAAACAACATTAGAAAAAAAACAGACAAAATTGAAAAATTAGGAGGTTAATAGAGTTAGTCGAAGCCAGAATCAAAGTTAGACAAATCATCACCTTTTTTGCTTCGTCCTGTCGAATGAAATTTAGAGATTAAACTCAAAAGTTTTATTCGAATTCGAAAGATAATTACCTCTTCGTTCTTGTAGAAAATCGAAAGATCACCAGTTGCTTCGAGTTTGACACGATTTGGATCTAAACAAAAATGAAGATTAACAAATCATTGTTTTCTTTTTTCTTGTAAAATTTCAATCCATTGTACCTCCAACAGAATTGTCGATAGCTTCTTGAGCTTTGTTGATACCCAATTGAAATTCCCGAAGATCCGATCGAAGTTTTTTGCCTCGATGATAAAACATCAAAGCCAATTCAAATTCACCCATCGCATAGAGTGCTTCAGCTTTTTGATATAAACCCTAAACAACAAACAACATCAATCAGTAACAAACAAAAAAAATATGAAATACTTTAGTGAATTCTTTGTTTCGTTTCAATGATTCTTCAGCATCTTGCAATGCTAAATCATTCTTTCCGATTTTCAAGTAACAAGCCGATCGAGCAACTAATCCATTCAAACGATCATTTGTATCTTTTGGCGTTGATTTATCATCATCTTGCGGTAGAAGACTAAGTGCCTAATTGAAAATCGTTGCTTTTCAACACAAATCTTTCGTTGAAAAATTCATTTTTACTTCGGTATAACATTGAATTGCTTTTATATAAAGTTTATCTCGAGAGAATTTCTCTCCTTCGCCCATCAATGCTTGGAAGCTTTTCAACGGACCTTTGGTTTCCGATGAAATACTTATTTCATCATCTTTTTTTCCCATTGTGTTTTATGTTCGCTTGAATATGTATCGACCGAAAAAGAAAACTATTCTGTTAATTTGGTTACAATGCAACCGAGTCTTGTTGAGAATAACAACCATTTTTCAATTGTTGTTCACTGCTAGACAACAACGCCTTCGTTTTACGTTGCATTTTCTCTTCAATAGAGCTCGCTGATTGTCAACACAAACGACCGACTTCCTTTTTTTTCTTATCAACATTCGAATCATGATGTCAATCTTCTTATCGATTCGATTTTCTAGTTCAATTCTATCAATGATTGACATGTTGTAGTTGTATACCCTTTTCGTGATCATATTCGAATTCAATAGATATCGCGAGTTGTCAAAAAAAATGAAATATTTTAAATTTGATTCGTTTAAAACTCAATCGACATTGGCTAAAAGAACAGTAAAGAAAAAAAAAGGACAGAAAGAGGAAGAGATTGAAAAAAAAAACGAAAACGAAAGAGAAAAGCTTAAATTACTCACAAACGATTCCTACACGCGTTTGCGCGTGATGAATGCCATGATCTTCATAATTGTTATAAAACACGCTCGTGTCAACATTCGTTTACCATATTTTTTTCAATCTGGCGTCTTCTCACAATTCTCCACATATTTCCGATGAACTCTACTTTCCAAGTCGACAATTCGTCAAGCAATACATCAGTTTAGCAACACATGGCAATTCAAATACTCTCTCACCGACAATTATGACACCGCCAGCAGGTGATCATCTCACTTCGTACTTAGAACCTGTCTTCTCCTCGATCAATCCGCTCAATCAGCAAACACAAAATCACATCGATGATTGGCTTGCACTCGATACAAACAATGGTTTTATTCGTTTGTATGATCCACAAGATGCATCATCGAACTATTCACGTTCGAAATTAGTTCCATGTACAATGCGAACGACCATCGAACAGATCTGTTCGAGATTAAACAATGAAGTCAATCCATTAACATGGTACGTTCAGTATCATGGCGATCGAACACGTCATTTAAGACCCGATGAACGACCTTTATTTATTCAACAAGATTATTTGATATCAATTGGTTTCACAAATATTCAACGTTTGCAACAAGAAGGTGACAAACATGATCTCGGATATTTAATTCGATTTCTTTCCGGTAAGTTTCGTCGAATATTGAAGAATCTTGTCCAAATAAACTTGATTTTTTTTTATCAAATAGATCGATTAGTTCTTGATCCGAAAATTCAACCACGAAATTTATCGACTTTAGCTTGGATTCGTAAGGGTAAACTAATCAAAAAATGGATTAAACGTAAATGTATAATATCCACTAGTCGTTTAACTGTTTATCCTGGTTTGTTATCAGATGATCTTTCAAGATTTTATTCAAATATTTTCTTTAGATACCAATACAAATCCGTGTGTTATCGAATTACAACGAGCAAATGTCGAAGAAGTTCATCTTAAAGACAAACCATTCTGCTTAAAATTAATTGTCGATGATGGTAAAAGTGGAGTTTTGTTTCTTGCGTTGAACAACGATGAAGAATACAGT
>Ga0209952_1003389_pt1 | contig 11111 bp, 6 predicted proteins | sample ThiBiot_750_biof_2_FD_183951 | JGI IMG/M metagenome (GOLD analysis project Ga0209952, IMG submission 183951) | Wastewater bioreactor microbial communities from Cape Town, South Africa - Thiocy_cont_750_biof (SPAdes) | ecosystem: Engineered > Bioreactor > Thiocyanate-remediating >...
CGAGATAACCCCGGTGGACATGTCGAAGAACCGCCAGGAATCATAAGCGAGCTTGCCGGCCTGCCAGGCGAAATAGGCGATGAAGCCGGCCGCTATCGTCAGGGACAGCAGTTCCGCGATGCGGCGCGGGCGGCCGTGGAGACGTTCGAGCAGAAGCCCGACGCGGATCATCTCGCCCTTCCTGAAGGTGTGGGCGAGGCCGAGAAAGGCCATGGCGACCAGGGACCATGCCGTGAAATCGTCGCCGGAGGGCACGTTGAGATTGATCTCGCGGCCGACGGAGAGCAGCATCATCAGTACGAAGATGCCGATCAGAAACAGGCCTGCGACGTAGCCGGCCGCCAGGTAGAGCAGGTCGAGCGTCCGGCGCATCATCGCCTCGCCACTGCGCACGCGCCGGGGCACGCGCCCCCGATTGTCAGGACCGTTGGCATCGTCGCATCCTCCGCCTTCCGCTGGTGGGGCCCCTCAGCCTTCTTCCAGCCATAATCGCGATCGTAGCCGGCGAAACCGGCTTGTCAACACAACATCGACGATTTATCGATGAAATGTCGGCGTCGCAATCGCCGGATGAAATGGGGAAGGAGTTTTCGATGGCTGCTTGCTGGGACTTCTGGATCGACCGCGGCGGCACCTTCACCGACGTGATCGGCCGCGATCCGTCAGGCAATCTCCATGCCAGGAAGCTCCTTTCCGAGAATCCCGGCGCCTATCGCGATGCGGCGGTCCAGGGGATCCGCGACCATATCGGGCTGCGGACGGGGGAGCCGATCCCGGCGGGCGCCATCGGCGAGGTGCGCATGGGCACGACGGTCGCCACCAATGCGCTGCTCGAACGCAAGGGGGACCGCACCCTGCTGGTCACGACCAAGGGCTTCCGTGATGCGCTGCGCATCGGTTACCAGGCGCGACCGGACATCTTCGCCAAGCAGATCGTGCTACCCGAGGCGTTGTACGAAGCGGTCGAGGAGATCGAGGAGCGCGTGCTGGCCGACGGTACCGTCGAGCGCGCGCCCGACGAGGCGACGGTCCGGAACGCGCTCCAGGCGCAGTACGATGCCGGGTTCCGCGCCGTCGCGATCGTCTTCATGCACGGTTATCGCTATCCCGCCCATGAGCAGGTCACGGCCCGCATCGCTCGCGAGATCGGCTTCCCGCAGGTCTCGGTCAGCCACGAGGTTTCTCCGCTGATCAAGCTGGTCGGGCGCGGCGACACCGCCGTGGTCGATGCCTATCTCTCGCCCATCCTCAGCCGCTATGTGCAGCAGGTTTCCGAGGAGCTCGACGTCACCCGGACCGGCGCGCGGCTGATGTTCATGATGTCGTCGGGCGGTCTCACTGCCGCCGAACTGTTCCAGGGCAAGGATGCGATCCTGTCGGGTCCTGCCGGCGGCGTGGTCGGCCTTGCCGAGACCGGCCGCTCGGCCGGCTTCGACAAGGTGATCGGCTTCGACATGGGCGGCACCTCGACCGACGTTGCCCATTTCGACGGCGAGTACGAGCGCGCCTTCGAGACGGAGGTTGCGGGCGTGCGCATGCGTGCGCCGATGATGCTGATCCACACGGTCGCGGCCGGCGGCGGCTCGATCCTCCACTATGACGGCGCGCGCTTCCGGGTCGGCCCCGACTCCGCCGGCGCCAATCCCGGTCCGGCCGCCTATCGCCGCGGCGGGCCGCTCGCGGTGACCGATGCCAACGTCATGGTCGGCAAGCTGATCCCGTCCTATTTCCCCGCGATCTTCGGGCCGAAGCAGGACGAGCCGCTCGACGTCGAGATCGTCCGCAACAAATTCGCGGTGCTGGCGGCCGAAGTCGGCGACGGGCGCGCGCCCGAGGAGGTCGCCGACGGCTTCGTCCAGATCGCCGTCGCCAACATGGCCGAGGCGATCAAGAAGATCTCGGTGCAGCGCGGCTACGACATCACGCGCTATGCGCTGAACTCCTTCGGCGGGGCCGGAGGCCAGCACGCCTGCCTGGTCGCGGACGCGCTCGGCATCAAGACCGTGCTGCTGCATCCGTTCTCCGGGCTGCTCTCGGCCTATGGCATGGGGCTCGCCGAGATCCGCTCGACCCGGACCGCGGCGCTGGATGTCGCCCTCGACGGGGAGGCCAAGGCGGCGATCGAGGCGCTGGCCGGGAAGCTTGCAGCCGAGACGAAAGCCGAGGTTGCGGGCCAGGGCGTGGCCGAGGGCGATATCGCCATCCATGTGCGCGCCCATATCCGCTACGCCGGGACCGATACGGCCATCGCCGTGCCGGCCGGTGCGCGCGCGGCCATGCAGGAGGCCTTCCAGACCGCGCACAAGGCGCGCTTCGGCTTCATGGACGAGACCAAGGCTCTGGTCGTCGAGGCGGTGGAGGTCGAGGCGGTCGGCGGTGGCGCGAAGTTCGAGGAAGCCGCTGCGGCCGAGCAGGCGGGCGAGCCGGTGGCCGCGGAGCGCACGCGCTTCTTCTCGAAGGGCCAATGGCATGACGCCGCGATCGTCCGCCGCGAGGCGATGCAGCCCGGCCAGAGCGTCGCGGGACCTGCCATCATCATCGAGCCGAACCAGACCGTCGTCGTCGAGGAGGGCTGGAGCGCGAAGCTGACCGCGCGTGACCATCTCGTCCTCGTCCGCGTCAAGGCACTGGTCCAGCAGGCGGCGATCGGCACCAAGGCCGATCCCGTCATGCTCGAGATCTTCAACAACCTGTTCATGTCGATCGCCGAGCAGATGGGCGTGACGCTGCAGAACACCGCCTACTCTGTGAACATCAAGGAGCGGCTCGACTTCTCCTGCGCCGTCTTCGACCAGACCGGCGCGCTCGTCGCCAATGCCCCGCATATGCCGGTGCATCTGGGCTCGATGGATCGCTCGGTCGAGACCGTGATCGCCAACAACCCGGTGATCCGGCCGGGTGATGTCTACTGCCTCAACGCGCCCTATAACGGCGGCACGCATCTGCCGGATATCACGGTCTGCACGCCGGTCTTCGATCCCGAAGAGAAGGGCATCCTGTTCTGGGTGGCGAGCCGCGGCCATCACGCCGACGTCGGCGGCACGGCGCCGGGGTCGATGTCGCCGCTGGCGACCAATATCGAGGAAGAGGGCGTCTATATCGACAATTTCAAGATCGTCGATCAGGGCCGCTTCTGCGAGGAGGACCTCGTCAAGCTCCTGACCGGTGCACGCTATCCCGTTCGCAACGTCGTGCAGAACGTCAACGACCTGAAGGCTCAGATCGCCGCCAACGAGAAGGGCGTCGCGGAGCTGCGCAAGATGATAGGCTCCTTCGGCCTCGACGTGGTGCAGGCCTATATGGGCCATGTCCAGGACAATGCGGCGGAGAGCGTCGCGCGGCTGCTGACGAAGCTGCACGATGCCGAGTTCACCTATCCGATGGACCAGGGCTGCGCGATCAAGGTCAAGATCACGATCGACCGCGAGAAGCGCGAGGCGACGGTCGACTTCACCGGCACGTCCGAACAGCGGCCGGACAATTTCAACGCGCCGGCGCCCGTTACCCGCGCCGCCGTGCTCTATGTCTTCCGCGTGATGGTCGACGACGCGATCCCGATGAATGCGGGCTGCCTGAGGCCGATCAGAATCATCGTGCCGGAGGGTTCGATGCTGGCGCCGCGCTATCCGGCTGCGGTTGTCGCGGGCAACGTCGAGGTGTCGCAGGCGGTGACCAACACGCTGTTCGGCGCGCTCAAGGCGATGTCCTGCTCGCAGGGCACGATGAACAACCTGACCTTCGGCAACGACCAGTACCAGTATTACGAGACGATCTGCTCGGGTTCGCCAGCCGGGCCGGGATTCGACGGCACGTCGGGTGTCCATGTCCACATGACCAATTCGCGCCTGACCGATCCGGAAATCCTGGAGACGCGTTTCCCGGTCGTGCTGGAGGATTTCCACATCCGGAAAGGCTCCGGCGGCAAGGGCGAGTGGACGGCAGGTGACGGCACCAGCCGCACCATCCGCTTCCTCAAGACCATGGACTGCGCGATCCTCGCCTCGCATCGCAAGGTGCGGCCCTTCGGCGTGGATGGCGGTGAGCCGGGCGAGGTCGGCAAGACGCTGGTGCGCCGCCTCTCCGGCGCTGTCGAGGAGCTGAAGCCCTCGGATCAGACGCTGCTCCAGGCCGGAGAGGCCGTGACGGTCATCACGCCGACGGCCGGCGGCTACGGTAAGCCGAAGGGCTAAGGACAGCCCGCGTCACGGGGCGGGTCTATCCGGCCCGTGACGCCTTTGCCTGCGGAGGTCGCCGGCGCCATGCTCCTTTGCGGCCTCCGCAGCCAGGCTGCGTGTCGAGCCTCAGTTCGCCCGGGTCGAGGCCAACCAGAGACCGCCGCCGATCAGCAGGCTGCCGCTGAATTTCGAGAGCAGCCGGACCCGGCCTTCGGAGAGCAGATGGCCGGCTCGTCCGGACAGGATGGCGTAGGTGCCGTCGCTGAGCGCCGCGAATGCAAGCGCCGTTGCGCCCATGATCGCGATCTGCGTGGCGTGGTCGCGGGCGGGGTCGAGGAATTGCGGGAAGAAGGCGCCGAAGAAAAGCATCATCTTCGGATTGCTCAGCGCCACCAGCGCGCCCTGGAGGAAGAAGCCGCCGCGCGGCGGCTTCGCGGGCGCGGCTCCCTCGCCGCCGGCCCCGCTGCTGCGGAGCATCTTCCAGCCGAGCCAGATCAGATAGGCGGCGCCGGCCAGCCGCAGCCATTCGAACCAGTGGCCGAGTGCCGCGATGACGGAGCTCAATCCGATCCCCGCGACCGCCAGGCCGGCCTGCGTGCCGGCCACGTTGAGAAGTCCGGCCCGGGTCCCGTGCTTCAGGCTGTTGGCGACGATCAGCGTCACCGTGGGACCGGGAACGATGATGATGACGATGCAGGCGACGAGATAGGCGGCATAGAGTTCGAGCGACATGGTGCAGGCCTCCGGTGGGTGCGTAGTGATCCGCCGATATCGTCCGGCTGTCCAGTCGTCTCGGCCCGCCTCGCCGAAGCCGCCTCTGCTTCGATGGCGGGTCGGGCAGGCCGCCTGCCCGCCATGTGCCGGGCACATGTGCCCCCGCGGCGAACGGGTTGGCGCGACCCCGGCTGCCGATCATAATGACGGCGCGGCGACGGACCGCGCCCTGCGATCGTGCCGGGCTGCGTCGCGATCCCGACCGAATGGAGCAGGCCGACGTGTCTCTTGACGATCATGGCGAAGGCGGGTTTCAGCCGCACACGTCGCATTGGGGCGTATTTTCGGCGCGCATGCGCGAGGGCGAGCTCGAGGTCCGCCCCCATCCCGGCGATCCCGATCCGAACGGGATCATCGAGAATTTCCCGAGTGCATTGCGGCATCGCGCGCGCATCGCGCAGCCCATGGTCCGCCGGGGCTGGCTGGAGAACGGCCCGGGCCCCGACGCGCGTCGCGGCCGCGACGAGTTCGTGCCGATGTCGTGGAGCGCGGTGCTCGATCTGCTTGGCGGGGAGCTTCGGCGCGTGCGCGACGGCTTCGGGCCGGGCGCGATCTTCGGCGGCTCCTATGGCTGGGCGAGCGCCGGGCGCTTCCATCATGCCCAGAGCCAGATCCACCGTTTCCTGAACGTCGCCTGCGGCGGCTACGTGAAGTCGGTCAACAGCTACTCCTCCGGCTCATCGCAGGTGCTGGTGCCGCACATCATCGGCGAATACGAGGACCTGACCAAGCGCAACGTGTCCTGGGAACAGATCGCCGAGCACAGCGAGATCGTGCTCGCCTTCGGCGGAATGGCGCTGAAGAACTCGATGGTTGCCGGTGGCAGCGTCAGCAAGCATGTCGAGCGCGGGGCGATGCAGCGGGCGGCCGAGCGCGGTTGCGACTTCGTGCTGGTCAGCCCCCTCAAGGCCGATCTGCCGGACGAGGCCGGGGCCGAGTGGATCTCCTGCATTCCCGCCAGCGACACCGCGCTGATGATGGCGATCGTCCACACGCTCGTCACGGAAGGGCTGCACGACAAGGCCTTCCTCGAACGCTACACGGTCGGCTGGCCGGTCTTCGAGCGCTACCTGCTGGGCGAGACCGACGCCCAGCCCAAGGACGCCGCCTGGGCTGCCCAGCTGACCGGCGTGGCGGCTGGCGAGATCGTCGCGTTGGCGCGCCGGCTCGCCGGCAAGCGCGCGGTCATCGTCGTCTCGCATTCGCTGCAGCGGGCGGAGCATGGCGAGCAGCCGGTCTGGATGGGCATGGTGCTGGCGGCGGCGCTCGGCCAGATCGGCCTGCCCGGCGGCGGCTATGCCTATGCGCTGGGCGCCATTGCCTATTACGGCCGGCGGTTCAACGCGGTGCCGGTGCCGACCTTCTCCCAGGGGCGCAATGGCGTCACCGACTTCATCCCCGTCGCGCGGATCGCCGACATGCTGCTCCATCCCGGCGAGAGCTACCGCTACAACGGCCAGACCCGCCGCTACCCTCAGATCAAGCTGGTCTACTGGGCCGGCGGCAATCCGTTCCATCACCACCAGGACCTGAATCGCCTGCGCAAGGCCTTCGCCCGGCTCGACACGCTCGTGGTTCACGAACTCGCCTGGACGGCGACGGCGCGCCACGCCGACATCGTCCTGCCCTGCACGATGACGCTGGAGCGCGAGGATATCGGCGCGAGCTCCAACGATCCGCTCCTGCTGCCGATGCGCCCGGTCGCGCCGCCCTATGGCGAGGCGCGCGACGACTACGCCATCTTCGCCGATCTCGCCGAGCGCCTCGGCGCGCGCGAAGCCTTCACGGAAGGGCGCAGCGTGCGCCAATGGCTCGAACATCTCTACGAGCCGACCCGCGCCGGCCTTGCCGCGATGGGGCTGCCCGCGCCGAGCTTCGCCGAGTTCTGGGCGAGCGAAGGCTACGAGCTGCCGCAGCAGCCGGACGACGGCGGCAATCTGCGCGCCTTCCGCGAGAATCCGGAGAAGAACCCGGTCGCCACGCCGAGCGGCAGGCTCGAGATCTTCAGCGAGACCATCGCGAGCTTTGGCGAGGCCGATTGCCCCGGCCATCCGACCTGGCTCGGTCCGGTCCATGTCCCGAGCGAGAGAGACCCCTATGTGCTCGTGGCCAATCAGCCGCGCACGCGGCTGCACAGCCAGTTCGACTTCGGCGGGCACAGCTCGGCTGCGAAGCATCGCGGCCGGGAGGTCGCGCGGATGCATCCCCAGGACGCCGCCAGATGCGGGATCGGCGATGGCGATATCATCCGGCTCTTCAACGATCGCGGTGCCTGCCTCGCCGGCGTCACGCTGACCGAGGGCATCCGCCCCGGCGTGATCCAGCTGCCGACCGGCGCCTGGTACGACCCGGCCGACCCGGAGGAGGAAAAGCCGCTCTGCGTCCACGGCAATCCCAACGTGCTCACCAGGGACGTCGGCACCTCGGCGCTGGCCCAGGGCTGCACAGGCCAGCTCACCACGGTCCGGGTCGAGCGCTTCGACGGCAATCTGCCACCGATCCAGGCCTATGAGCCGCCTTCGGGCCGGCAGGCCTGATGGCAGCGCCGGGTCTGCGGAGAATGGCGGGGCTTCGATCATGCAGGTGATCGCGGACGAACAGCACCAGGATATCCGGGATGCGATCCGTGATCTCTGCGCGCAGTTTCCCGCCGAGTATCATCGCCGGATCGACGAAGCGCGCGGCTATCCGGAGGATTTCGTCGACGCCCTGACCAGGGCCGGCTGGATGGCCGCCCTGATCCCGGAGGAATATGGCGGCTCCGGCCTCGGCCTGACCGAGGCCTCCGTCATCATGGAGGAGATCAACCGGGCAGGGGGCAATTCCGGCGCCTGCCATGGCCAGATGTACAATATGGGCACGCTGGTCCGGCACGGCTCGGAAGCGCAGCGCAGGACCTATCTGCCGAAGATCGCGAGCGGCGAACTGCGCCTGCAGTCGATGGGTGTGACCGAGCCGACCACGGGCACCGACACGACCAGGATCAAGACCACGGCAGTCAGGAAAGGCGACCGCTACGTCATCAACGGCCAGAAGGTCTGGATCAGCCGCATCCAGCATTCCGATCTGATGATCCTGCTGGCCCGCACCACGCCGCTCGACCAGGTCAGGAAGAAGTCGGAGGGGCTGTCGATCTTCATCGTGGACATCGCGGAGGCCCGGGCCAGGGGCATGGCCGTCCGGCCGATCCTCAACATGGTCAACCACGAGACCAACGAGCTGTTCTTCGACAATCTCGAGATCCCGGCCGAGAACCTGATCGGAGAAGAGGGGCAGGGCTTCAAATACATCCTCACCGGCCTCAACGCCGAGCGCACGCTGATCGCGGCCGAATGCATCGGCGACGGCTACTGGTTCATCGACAAGGTGACCCGGTACGCAGGGGAACGCGTCGTCTTCGGCCGTCCGATCGGCCAGAACCAGGGCGTGCAGTTTCCGATCGCAGAGAGCTTCATCGAGGTCGAGGCGGCGAACCTGATGCGCTACGAGGCCTGCCGGCGCTACGATGCCGGCCTGCCCTGCGGTGCCCAGGCCAACATGGCGAAATACCTCGCCGCCAAGGCGAGCTGGGAGGCGGCGAACGCCTGCATCCAGTTCCATGGCGGCTTCGGCTTCGCCTGCGAATACGACGTCGAGCGCAAGTTCCGCGAGACCCGGCTCTACCAGGTGGCGCCGATCTCGACGAACCTGATCCTTTCCTATGTCGCCGAGCATGTGCTTGGCTTGCCGAGGTCCTTCTGATGGCCAGCGCCCGGCGGCCGCTGGAGGGCCTCACCGTCGTCGCCGTCGAGCAGGCGGTCGCCGCGCCCTTCTGTACCTCGCGCCTCGCCGATGCCGGGGCGCGGGTCATCAAAATCGAACGGCCCGAAGGCGATTTCGCCCGTGGCTACGACGATGTCGCCAAGGGGCAGTCGAGCTATTTCGTCTGGCTGAACCGCGGCAAGGAATCGCTCGTGCTCGATCTCGCTTCGGCACAGGGCAAGGCGACCCTGCGCGATCTGATCGATGGCGCCGACGTGCTCGTCCAGAATCTCAAGCCCGGAGCGCTCGGGCGCCTCGGCTTCGCGCCGGAGACCCTGCGCCAGAGCCATCCGCGCCTGATCTGCTGCTCGATCAGCGGTTATGGCGACACCGGCCCACTCGCCGAGCGCAAGGCCTACGACCTCCTGATCCAGGCCGAATCCGGCCTTGCCTCGATCACCGGCGGCCCGGAGGCGCCGGCGCGCGTCGGGCTTTCGATTGTCGACATCGCGACCGGCGCGACCGCGCACGCCGCGATCCTCGAGGCGCTGATCGCACGCGGCATCACCGGCAGCGGCGCCGATATCCGCGTCTCTATGTTCGACGTGATGGCCGATTGGCTGACCGTGCCGCTGCTGCATGAGGAGGGCGGCAAGCCGCCCCGGCGCATCGGTCTGGCTCACCCCTCGATCGCTCCTTATGGCGTCTTCGCCACCCGTGACGGCAGGCAGATCCTGATCTCGATCCAGAGCGATCGCGAATGGGTAATGTTCTGCCGCGAGTTCCTGGGGCGCGCCGAGCTTGCCGCGGACGAGGGTCTGTCCCGCAACGTCGCGCGCGTGCGCAATCGCGAACGGACCGACGCCATTGTCGCCGCTGCCTTCCTGGTGGTCGATGAAGTCGAGGCGAAGGAGGCCTTGTTGCGTGCCGAGGTCGCCTTCGCGTCGGTGAACGACATGGCCGCTCTGGCCGTCCACCCGCATCTGCGCCGCATCACGGTCGAGACCGAGGCAGGCCCCGTCTCCCTGCCGGCTCCGGCGCCCGTCGTGGTCGGTGCGGCGCGTGACTATGGCCGCGTGCCGGCGATCGGCGAGCACGATGCGCCCGATGCGCCGGCGGCAGGGAGGCGGGCATCGTGACCGGCGAGACGCAGGCGAAGCTCGACATCGCGCATCTGCGCGGCTGGATCGGCCGTGAGGAGATCGGCGCCGACCTTGTCAGCGAGGATCTGGCCCGGAAATACCACGCGACATTCGACACTCCCGGGCCGGCGCCGAAGGCCGGCGAGGTCGTACCGCGGCTGATCCATTTCTGCCTGGCGCAACCGGCGGCGCCGATGGCGGCGCTCGGCCCGGACGGCCATCCGGCCCGCGGCGGTTTCCTGCCGCCGGTGCCGTTGCAGCGGCGGATGTGGGCCGGCGGCACCTTCGCTTTCCATGGCGACCTGCGCGTCGGCGATGCGGTCAGGCGCATCTCGCGGATCAGGGATGTCGTGCACAAGGAGGGGCGCACCGGCACGCTCTGCTTCGTCACCGTCGAGCATCGTATCGAGGCGAACGGGAGCCTCGTGCTGGAGGAGCGGCAGGACATTGTCTATCGCGGCGTCGAGACCGCCGCGAGCGCCGCTAAGGCGCCGCCAGCGGCGGAACCGGGCCCGCATCGGCGCCCGATGACGGCGCAGGCGCCGCTGCTCTTCCGCTATTCCGCCTTGACCTTCAACGGTCACCGCATCCACTACGACCGGCGCTACGTCACGGAGGTCGAGGGCTACCCCGGGCTGATCGTTCACGGTCCGCTTCAGGCAGCCCTGCTCTATTATTTTGCGAGTGAGCTGCGCGGCGTGCCGCCGGATCGCTTCGGCTTTCGCGGTGTCTCACCTCTTTTCGACGACGATGATTTTGCGCTGGAAGCGGCCGAAGATGGCGGTGGACTGAAGCTCTGGACAGCCAAGCGCGATCGGCAATTATGCATGACGGCAGAGGCGCAGTGGGCATGACGCAGCGCCTCTGACCGGGCTCGGGCCGTCTGCAATGTTGCGAGTGTGCGCAAGTTTGCGGCGGCACGCCCTCCGTGAAGGCGTGGATCCCGATACCGACCGGACGGATGGCGAGATGGCGATCAGGCAGTCTCCGCAGCAGGAAGGCAGGGCCGGCACGGCAGGCCGGGAGTCGGCGCCGCGTGAGAGGGGGCGCATATGACGCTCGCCTTGCTCAGACGCATGCTCGAACCCGCCAGGGTGGCGGTGGTCGCGGGGTGCCCGGAAACCGATGTGCTGGCCGAACAGATCAAGGCGGGTTCCTATCGCGGGGAGCTCGTCCTGCTGGCGGATGGCGCCGCGCTGTCCTCGACCTCGCCGGTCGATCTCCTCATCGCTCCCGTCGCACGAGCGGGCGACGTCATGGCCGTGGCGGCGGGGCGGGG